>Ga0272443_10003374_pt1 | contig 18871 bp, 18 predicted proteins | sample SSMAcet12_FD_193581 | JGI IMG/M metagenome (GOLD analysis project Ga0272443, IMG submission 193581) | Marine sediment archaeal communities from Little Sippewissett salt marsh, Falmouth, MA, United States - SSM-Acet-12 | ecosystem: Environmental > Aquatic > Marine > Wetlands > Sediment ... | reverse complement strand
AATCAAAGCGCAGATGGGCAATTTTTAGGGCCGGACAGTACCACAGTTGGTCCGATGCGGCAAGCTTACTCGGGCCGCTGTCGGTCCGGCGCGTAACCGAGCAAAAACCGCAGAAAGGCAGCCGCATCCCTGGCCACGAAGGATACCCCGGCCCGGTCGGCCAGTTCGGGATCGAGCCGGAAGGCCGGCCCCCCGGCAATCAGCGTGATTTCGTGCGGCAGACCACGGCCGATTTGGGAAAGAACCGGCTCTGTGTCGAGTTGAAGCACGGTCACGCCCGCCAAATCTGCATTCCGTTTCCGGGCCTCTCGAACGATTCTCTGCGGGGGCTGCATCAGACCGAGAAATTCGACCCGGACCCCGAGCGCCTCTGCAAAGCGTCCGATCAGATCGATTCCCTGGCCGATGGCGTCATCGATGGTGGCCGTGACCATCGTCGGAGCGGGCGCCCAGAGGCCGGGGCGGCCGGCTTCTCTCAACGCTTCTGCCTGCTTTATCAGCAGGTTTCTTCCCGGCATGCCGTCGGATTCCCAATGGTTGATCAGATCTTCGACGGATTTTCGCAGTTTTCGGCGGCAGGCGTTCATGGGTCTATTTTTACGAGCGAAGCCCTTCGAAAAGACGGCGGCAGAAAAAGAGAAAGGCCTCGGCGTCCCTTTTCCGCGGACGGGGCAGCTCGACCCGGATGTCTTCCCGAATCCGGCCCGGGTTTTTGCCCATGAGCAAAATCCGGTCGGCAAGGGTCACCGCTTCTGTCACGTCGTGGGTAACGAACAAAATGGTATGGGAAAGCTTCGCCCAGAGCGAAAGCATGAGCTGCTGCATCTCTTCCCGGGTTTGGGCATCCAGGGCCGCGAACGGTTCGTCCATGAGCAGAACCTTCGGCTGAAGAATCAACACCCTGGCCAGGGCCACCCGCTGTTTCATGCCGCCGGAGATTTCCCGGGGCAGGTACTGTCGAAATTCGGAAAGTCCCACCAGGGACAAAAACCGGTCGATTTCGTCGCTGATCTCTTTTCGGGCCCATCGGTGCTGGCGCATGCCGAAGGCGATGTTTTCCTCGACCGTCAGCCAGGGAAACAGCGCATCTTCCTGGAAAACGACGCATCGCTCCGGGCCGGGTCTGGCCACCGGCTCCCCGCCGAGCAGCACTCGGCCGGCAGTGGGGGGGATAAACCCCGCCAGGATCTTGAGCAGGGTCGATTTTCCGCAGCCGCTCCGCCCCAGAATGCAGATGAGTTCCCCCTTTTGCACGGAGAAATCGATTTCTTCGAGAACGGTCAGATCGGAGGCGCCGGTCCGAAAAACCTTTCGCAGAGACCGGATCTGGAGAATCTTTTCCTGGCGCCGGGTTTCCGGTGCAACGACCTTCAATCGCCGCCTCATGCCAGCCTCCGGGCGCTTTTGAAACACAGCCTCATGAACTGGTGCAGAAACCGGTCGCAGATTCTCCCGATCATGGCAATCAAAATGATGCCCACCACGATGATGTCGATTCGCCCCAGCATCCTGGCATCCATGATCGAGGCGCCCAGGCCGTTTGGCACCCCGGTAAGCTCCCCGAGAACGAGATAGGCCCATGAAATGCCCAATCCCAGCCTCAGCCCCGTGATGATGTTGGGCATGGACGCCGGCAGCAGGATGGCGAACACCCCACGAATTCTTGTCACCCCCATCATGGCGCCCGCCTGATAGTAAAGCGGGTCCACCGCACGGGCACCGGCCGCCGCGTTGAGATAGACCGGGAAAAACGCCGCCAGGGCGACGAGAAAAATGGTGGCCTTCATCCCGATCCCGAACCAAACCATGGCCAGAGGGAGCCAGCAAATGCCAGGCACGGCGCGAAGGGCGTTGATGGAGGTGCTCACCAGACGGTTGACCACGGCCAGCCGGCCGGAAAGAACCCCAAGGGGGATGCCCAGCGCCACCGCCAGAACAAAACCGACCGCCACCCGCACCAGGCTGGCCGCCAGGTCTGCGGCAAAGCGCCCCGCGTAAGGGGCCTCGCCCGGGCTGCCGAAAATATACTGATAACCGGCCCGGCCGATCTCCACCGGATGGGGAAGCAGGTATCCGGGCACCGCCCCCAGTTCGCAAACCAGAAACCACCCGGCCAGCACCGCCGCCGGCAAAATCCACGGCTGGATGCTGCCGATGCCGTTTTTTTCAAGAGTTTGCTTGTTCATCGAGGTTCGATTCTGGGTTTGGGGGTTCAGAGGTTCTGGGTTCAGAGGTTCTGGGTTCGGGGTTCGGGGTTTTGGACACCTTATATCCCGATATGAGCCATTTTGCGATTGCCTTCGGAAAAAACCCGCCAGCAATGCGGGCGGGCATGAACCCCGCCCCTACCTGCGGGGTGGCGATGGCCTCGTAGGGGCGGGCTTTATGCCCGACCGTAAAGAGATCCGAAGAAATCATCGCTCAATTTAGGACTTGATCAACCCGGCCTCGCTTTGCGCCGGCGATCATATGAAACTTCTGTCGAAGTCGGGGCTTTTCGTAGGGCACGACCTGCGCCTGTCCGGGCGAAGCCGGATGTCGTGCCTTCATGAACGGCATCAGTCTTCGCTCTTCGAGCTACGCCGCGACAGGCGGAGGCCGTTCACTACGCCGGCAGAGGCTTCGGGGAAAATTTCATTCTTAATCAAACTGGCCTGTTTAGACCATAAGATTCGTATAAATCTCCCGGCGAAGAATCTTGAATCTGAAATCTGGAATTTTGAATCCCGCCTCGGTCAGCGGCGGGGCTGGATCCAGGATTGCCGCCGGACACCGATGATAAGACGCACGGTTGCAAGGCCGCTTTGCCGGGCATTTTATCGCAGCATCTCCTTCGCCTGTTCCACAAACCGCAGATCGAACAGGGCCTCGTAGTCCGGCTGGCGTTCGATCACGCCCAGGGCCTGCATCCGCTCCCCCAGGGCCCTGGTTCTATCGATGAAATCCTGGTCCATTTCCCACGCCAGTTCCATGTTGGGGGCGGCCTTGGCCAACACCTCCAGGGGCGTCCCGAACTGCGACGCGCGTTTCAGCCATTGTTCCGGGTGGGCGGTCAGGTGCTCTGTCGCCCGGACGTGCGCGGTGACCAGCGCCTGCACCATTTCCGGGTCGCTTCGAATCGATTCCCGGGTGACCAGCATTCCGGCATTGATGGTCCCGACCGCATCTCCGTAATAGGGGTAGGACAGAATTCTTCCATACCCCTTGGCCACCGCCAGGGTCGGAAACGGCTCGCCGGAAAGAAACCCGTCGATGCTGCCCCGGGCCAGGGCAAGCCCCATATCGAAGAAGTCGACCCGGGTCAGGGAGACGTCCATGGCCGGGAAAAGACCGCTTCGGATGAGCGTCTCCCGGAGCAGGATCTCGTGCATGGTGCCGGGCACATAGCCGATCCTTCGGCCTTTCAGATCCGCCACCGTCTTGACCGGACCGTCTTGCCGGACCACCAGGGCCGAGCATTTGTTGCAGAGGGCGGCCACCAGCACCACCGGCTGGCCGGCAGCGGCCGAGTGAATCGCATGGGCCAGGGTCGTCCCGCACATGTCGAGGCTTTTGGCCAGCAGCGCCGTTTTCTGGTCCGCGGGGTTGGTGAAAGCAAAGACCGTCGCCTGGTAAGAGGACGGCAAAAACCTTTCGTAGAAAAAGGGCTGGATCGTCTGCGGCGTTTTCCAGGTGCCGATCTTCAACTCTGCGGCATGACTGACCGGCGCGAAAGCCGTCACCGATACGCAAAGGGCAAACAGGCAGCGTAGGATTCGGGTTCTGCCGGCGGCGCGTAACCATAAATTCGAAATTAGAAGCACCAATATCGAAACAACAGAAACTGTGGCAGTGTCTTGTGAAACCCACGCCATGGGGCCTCTCCTTGTTTTTGTCATTCGGTCATTCTGATTTCGGATTTGTTTCGGATTTCGATATTCGATTTTCGGGCTTTTTCACGATTTGCCGGACTAAAGCAGTTTGATGGAAGATCCGGATCCCAGTGCATCTCCCGCATCAACCCGGCGCAATCGGCCAGGGTCTTTCCACGGCCCTTTCCGGTGTCGGCCGCACCGTCTCTTGGATTTGAACCGACTTCCGGAAAAAACAGGTTGGCGCCGGCCATCAGGGAGGCAGCATGGGGCTCGTGGGTGCAGTGGGCCTTGGGGACATCTCCCATGACCAGGCGGCTGACCGCCACCATCCTGGCCATCTCCAGCTCCGTGATCATGCCGTATTTTTCCATGGGAGAGCCGGGAAAATTGATCCGGCGCATGACCCCGCTGTAAATCGCCCCGTGTTTTCGGGCCAGGAACATGAGTTCGACGATCTCTTTTGCGGTGTGCTCGGGGCCTACCGGTTCGACGCAGTTCATCCAGCGCAGCCCGACGTCGGCCAGGACCTGGATCGTCCGGATCCGTCGTTCCGGCTTCAGAGGGGTGTCTTTTCCCTCTCCCAGCCGGACGGCATGGTAGAACCCGGAAAAGCCGGCGTCAAGAAGCTGCTCTCCTTCCCGGTGATTGATGTCCCGGGCGTTGGCCACCAGCGGCACCGACACGGTCCGGGAAAGAAGGCGGCCGATCTCCAGGAGCCGGGAAAAAGGATAGGTGCCGGTGGTCATCAGGTTGATGCCGTCTGCACCCTCGGCTTCCCCCTGACGGGCCCAGGCGAGAATCTCTTCTTGGGAAAAGTCGATCTTCTCGGTAAAGATGCCGGCACTGCGCGTCAGCGAGCAAAAGCGGCAGTCCACCGGGCAGGGCTCCACGTTGAGTCCGATGTGAAAATGCCGCTCCCCTTTTTCGCCGAAGCGCTGCCGGGACATCCGGTCGGCGGTTTCCATCAGGGCATAGACTTCTTTGCTGTGAACCTCCAGGCGCATCAGGGTCAGGGCCTGGTCCCCTGAGATGCCGACAAAATCGGCTCCTTGGTCGAGAATCTCTCGAACCGCTTCAGATATTTTCCAGCCCATGGTCCTGCTTTCCTTATCATTCAGCTTGATGTTGGGTATTTTTTGAACCAAGTTCGTATAGCGGCGGCAAGTGATTCATTCCGGTTCTCCACAAAACTCCAGGGGGCTCAAGCAGGAGGCCGATGGCTCTCAGATCGGAAGCTGGGCAACTGTTTGAGACAGTTAGGCCGCGTTGAGACGGCCGTGACGCAAAGAACGGGATCTTTTTGGCAATTCCCATTTGCCGGTGCCATTTTTTTACATCCCAATCAACGGCCGTCTTTACGCGGCCTTGATGGCGAGTTTTGGCCGGCTGAAGAGCTGAGGCCCATCGGCCTCCTGCGGTTACAGGCTGGCGGTTTCTGAATAATCGCATTATTCATTTCGCGGCAGAGGAATCCCGAAAATTAGTCAAATCGACGCTGAATTCCCGGCGGCGCACCGGGCCGCACCGATCAGGGCCGCCCGGTCGTTTAGGATCACCCTGACCGGCACCGCCTCCAGGAGGCTTCGGAAACGGCCTTTGCCCACAAAGGCCTCGGAAAACTCGCTTCTTTTCAGAAACGGAAGGATCTTTGGGGGGATCCCGCCTCCCAGAACCACCCCGCCGGTGGCCAGGGCCGTGAGGGCCAGGTTGCCGCAGACCGCCCCCAGCACCGAAACGAAGCGTGAAAGGGCGGCCGCCGCAATGGGGGTGTTGTTTTCCATGGCGGCCTCACTGACCGCCTGGGCCGGATCCGCCTTTTGCAGTTGAAGGGCCAGCCACCGGGGCTCCCGGTATCGACCGGAGGTCTTCAGCCAGGTGTAGATATCGACCAGGCCGGCACCGGAAGCCACCCGTTCTGTGCTGACATGACCGTATCGGCGGCGTAAAAATCGCCAGAGTTCGATTTCCGCTTCGCAGCCCGGCGCAAAATCGACATGTCCCCCCTCGGAGGCGACCGGCACGCCCTTGTCCTGGGAGCGAACCAGCAGTGCCTGGCCGAGTCCGGTTCCCGGGGCCACCAGAACCCTGTTTCCGGAGGCTCCCCGCCGTCCCGCCAAAATCGTTTCGGTTTCCTTCGACCGCAGCACGTCCAAAGAGAGAGTGGTGGCCACCAGGTCGTTGACGAGGCGGATCCGAGGCCATCCAAAGCGGCGGGAGATGCGCTTTTCAGAAACCGTCCACGGCAGATTCGTGGTGCGGCTTTTGCCGTCGATCACCGGACCGGCGATGCCGAAGCAGGCTGAAGCCGGATTTTCGCTGCGGTCGTGTAGAAATTCTTCAACGATCGGTTCCAACCCTTTGTAATCGGCGCTTGGAAACACGCGGGCCGCTCGCATCACGGGCCGGTGCTTTCCCGGAGCAAAGAGCGCCAGCCGCGCATGGGTTCCGCCGATGTCCCCGGCAAGAAAAACAGGTTTCTTGATGCAATACTCGTGGTTTTCGCTCATCCTTTTTCGCCTTCCGCCGTTTTCTCTTCTCTTTTGAACCGATTGATCAGCTTCGGAATGAAAAAGGAAAAACCGAACAGGCCGACGGAGAAAAAAACCTTGAAGGAAATCAGCTCAGCCCAGTTTCCTGAAGCAATCACCTCTTTCAACGTCCCGATGAAAAAGGTGAAAATGAACGTGCCGACGATGATCCCAAGGCCGGTGCCGGCAAAATAGTCGCGAAACCGAACCTTGGTCAACCCCATACCGAAATTCATGGGCGTGAAGGGAAAATAGACCAGGCGCATGTAAAGAACCGCGGCAAACCCGTTTCGTTCGATGGCGTCGTCGTATTTTTTCAAGCGGTTTCCGATGAGATGGGCCGCAAAATCCCGGCCCAGGGTCCGGCCGATCCAAAATGCTGCACTGGCGCCGATCATCGCCCCGAACCAGACGTAGACAAACCCCCAGTAAGCCCCGAAGATGGCGGCTCCGATGCCGGTGAGCAAAGTACCGGGAAGAAACAGGGATACCCCGACCGCGTAAAAGACGACAAACACCAGCGGCGCCCAGAAACCGACGTCGTCCAGAAACCGCCCCAGCGCATCGGCGGTGAGATATTCGCGAACGGGGGCAAACCGCATCACGGCCAGGGCGCCCGCAATAAAGAAAACGAGGATGGCCGCCTTGATCAGGGCCCGAAAGCGCCCCGGCGCCGCGGCGCCGGTTTCCTTCTCCGCATCGCCTCCGACTGCCGCATTATTTCTCCGTTCCATCTTTCTCCAAGAGCGCTATTGCCAATTGCATGCCCACTCCTTCAGGCTGAAAAACGTCAATCCCCTTTGACGATAGGTGGAAATAGTTTCGGCAAATAAAAACATCAACTTTACCCTTCTGAGCGCATCGCATCCGCGATGCGCTCAGAAGGTTTTGGCCATCCTTTTCGCCTTTGCGACAGCGGCGGACAGCGCTTTTTTCGACGCGTCCGGATCCAGGGTCGGCTCCACCACCACCGATTTCACGTCGGTCAGACCGATGAAGCCGAGAATCATCTCCAGGTAGCGGGTCTGCATGTCGAACGCTTCGGCTTCGCTTCCGGGCGGGTAGGCGCCGCCTCTGGCGTAGGCCACAAACACCGGCTTTCCCGTGACCAGCCCCGAGTAGCCCTCCTCTGGGGAATAGCTGAACGTGTATCCCGGCTGCACGATCACGTCGAAATAGTGCTTTAGCCGGTATGGAACGGAAAAATTCCACATGGGAACGGCAAAGACGATCTTATTTGCGGCGGTGAATTCGCCGATCACCGTCTCGACGCCCTTCCAGGCCATGGCCTGTTCTTCGGTGTGTCCTTCTCCATGGAGAATCGCGTACTTGGCATCCAGGGAAAATCCGTCGAAGGGCGGCAGCATCTTTTCGAACAGATTGACGGTGGTCACATCGTCTCTTGGATTGATCTCCTTGTACGCATTGACAAAGGCGTCCGCCGTTCGAATCGCAAAGGAACGTTCGCCGCGGGGCGATGCCTGAAGGTAGAGAAGCTTGCTCATGACGATCTCCTTTTCTTGGCAGGGGTTGGCGGCTTTTTTTTCCTTCCGGCCGACCATTTCTGGGCTTCGTCGAAGCAGAGCGGCCGATATCGGCAGCCCCATTGATCACAATACTCCACGGCGCTGCCAAAACAATCGAAATTTCCTTCCGCAATCTGGATCTCGCGAATCAGGCTCGCCTTGGTTTTCCCAAAAGAGTTGATGCCGTGCTTTTTTGCAATGGTTCTCAACTCCGGCATCTTGAGGATTTCCATCTCTTTGACGCTCATCGATATTCCTCCCGACTGGCGGCTGAACGGCTCGCGGGTTGGCAATGGTTCAGGGACGACCCTTCCCCTTCAGGCGGCCCCGGGAACTGGCCGCTCTCCTGTTCTGAGGGCTGAAAAAATGAACTCCAAACCACCGGCACAACGACTTCTGGAAATGATCGTCTTTGTTCACGTTCTTTGAAATATAGGACCATCTATCCAAAATTAAAGGTCGACCGCGCGGCACCCTCCCGTACACGAATCTCTCCACCCATGAGCACCGCCTCGGTTTCGGCTCAATTATTGTTATTTTTTGTTAGTTTTGGTTGTTTTTTGGTATATTTTTTCTGCTTCTCTCCATTCCAATTGACACCCGACACATCCGAAGCGTTAATTATGATCTTCTCCGTACCCTGGAAAAGGCGCCAAAGGAGATAACCCATGCGAACCCTGTATTCCACCCGAGAAGTGGCCGAAAGGCTCGGCGTCAACGAAAAAATGGTCTATTCGCTGATTGCCGAAAAAGGCCTGCCGGCCACCAAGGTGACCGGAAAATGGCGGTTTCCGGCACACCTCGTCGATGAGTGGATCGAAAACCACACCATCAATATTCCCAAGACCGAAGGCCGCCTTCCCCCTTACGAAGGGCTGCTGATCATTGCAGGGAGCAACGATTATCTCCTGGACCAGGCGATCTCCCTGTTCAACGTGAAGAATCCGGGCCAGGTGGCCGTCTTTGGGAACCTGGGCAGCATGGGCGGCATTCGGGCCCTGCGCCAGAACCTGTGCCACGTCGCCTCCAGCCACCTGCTGCAGGAAAACGGCAGCGAATACAACTTCGAATTCGCCGCCCGGGAGCTGGATCCGATGCCGGCCATGGTCAATTTCTGCCGGCGGGAGCAGGGGCTCCTGCTTCAGCCTGGAAACCCCAAGGGCATCACGTCCGCAGGCGATCTTGCGCGGGCCGACATTCGGATCGTCAACCGGCCCCTGGGCACCGGCACCCGGCTCCTGTTCGACCGAGAGCTTAAACAGGCCGGAATCCAGGGGGAAAAAATCACCGGATACGACGTCGAAATCGCCCGGCACATGGACGTGGGCCTGGAAGTCCTGGCCGGCCGCGCCCACGCAGGGCCGTCTATCCGGCCGGTGGCCTCTTTGCTGGGGCTCGATTTTCTCCCGATCCGATGGGAACGCTACGACCTGCTGATCCGAAAAGAAAAGTTTTTCGAACCGGGGGTGCAGCGATTTTTGGGCCTGCTCCATGATCCAGCTTTTCTAAAAACGGCCGCCCGTCTGGCCGGCTACGACCTTCGCTTCAGCGGAAAGATGGTCTTTCCCCAGGATACGCAACCCAACCCCAAAAAAGAGGAGGCTTCATGAAGGCCAATTTGATGCAAATTTCGGCTGCGTCCCTTGCGGTCGCTGCGGTCTTGTTGTGTCTGGCATTTCCAGCCGCCGCCGGTGAAAAGGTGGTGATCTTTCATGCCGGCAGCCTGACGGTGCCGTTTGTCGAAATCGAAAAACGCTTCGAGGCGATGCACCCACAGATCGACGTTCTCCGGGAGGCCGGCGGCAGCACCAAGATGGCCCGGATGATCTCCGAACTTGGAAAGCCGGCCGACATCATGGCCTCGGCCGACTATGCCGTCATCGACAAGACCCTGATCCCGAAGAATGCGGACTGGAACATCCGGTTTGCCACCAACCAGCTTGTGCTCTGCTACACGGACAAGAGCAAATATGCCGATGAGATTTCCGCAGACAACTGGTATGACATCCTGGCCCGTCCCGGCGTGGTCTGGGGCCATTCTGACCCGAACCTGGATCCCTGCGGATACCGAAGCCTCATGGTGCTCCAGCTGGCCGAAAAATACTACAACCAGCCCGGCCTCTACGACAAGCTGATCGCCAACCGCCCCGAAGCCAACGTGCGGCCCAAGTCGGTGGAGCTGGTCTCTCTGCTCAAAACCGGCAACATGGACTATGCCTGGGAGTATCTTTCGGTGGCGGTCCAGCACGAGTTGAAATACGTCCAGCTTGACGACCACATCAACCTGGGCAACTACCAATTCGACGAATTCTACAGCCAGGCCCAGGTAAAGGTCACGGGCAAAAAGCCGGGCACCTGGATCACCCGCACCGGCTCATCATGCACCTATGGAATCACCCTGATCAAAAACGCGGAAAACCGGCAAGGGGCGGTCATGTTCCTGGACTACCTGCTCGATCCCGAGGGGGGTCTGGCGATTTTAAAGAGTATGGGCCAGCCCCCGTTCGTTCCCTGCCGGGTTCCCACCGCAGAGATGAAGGCAAAACTGCCGGAGCCCCTTCAGGCCCGGGTGGAAGTCAGGCAGTGAAAGGGCGAGATGTCGGATGTCCGAAAGGAATCGAAGTCTAAGGAGAATCCTGGAATACATCCAGCAAGAACTCTTTGGGCGAGCAAAGAAAAGTAGGGAAATAAAAATATCAAATTATACCATAAAAATGGTTTTCTTTTTGATCAGGAAGAAAACACCTGAGACCGTCGGCGGAGAGACGGATCAACCATGGGCCGAGAATCATGAGGACGTTTCGGAAAGCCGATCCGGCCGACTGGCTGGTATTGGCCAGCAGCGGGGTGATTGTCGCCTTTATTCTTCTTCCCCTGCTGCAGATGATGCTCGAACCGTCGGCGAAGATGCTGGCAGAAACGGCCAAAGACGCTGATGTGGTTCGGGCCATCTGGCTGAGTATCTGGGCGGCAGCGGCCTCGGCCGGCATTTCCCTAATGTTCGGGACGCCGTTTGCCTATCTGCTTTCAAGGAAGCGGTTTGCCGGGAAAAAGCTGCTCGAGAGCGTGGTCGATCTGCCGATCATGATTCCGCACCCGGTGATCGGCATCGCCCTGCTCAGCATCGCCGGCAAAAACCACTGGTTCGGAGAGATTCTGATCGCGGCGGGTATCCGGGTCATGGGGACCACGGCGGGAATCGTGGCGGTGATGACATTCGTGGGGCTGCCGTTTTACATCAATACGGTCAAAACCGGCTTCGACGCCGTGCCGGTCCGGACGGAAAACGTTTCCCGAAGTCTGGGCGCCTCGGCGACGGCCACCTTTTTCCGGGTGACCTTCCCCCTGGCGTGGCGCAGCATGGTCGTCGGCATGATCATGTGCATGGCACGGGCCATCAGCGAATTCGGGGCAATCGTGATCGTGGCCTACCATCCCATGGTGGCCCCGGTCATGATCTACGAGCGGTTTACCGCCTACGGCCTGAAATATTCTCAGCCGGTGGCCGTCTGGCTGATCGCCGTCTGCCTGGTGCTGTTTCTCCTGCTGCGGGTGTTTTCCATGAGGGAAAAGGCGGCGGCATGATCCGGATCGAAGATCTTTCCGTGCGGCTGTCCACGTTTTGCCTGGAAAGAATTTGTCTGACCGTTGCCGCCGGAGAATTTTTCTGCCTCATCGGGCCCACGGGCGCCGGCAAGACCGTGGTTCTCGAATCGGTGGCAGGCTTGATTTCCGTGGACGGGGGACGCATTTCGATCTCGAACCGCGACGTCACCGGCCTGCCGCCGGAACACCGCAGGATCGGCATCGTCTATCAGGACAGCGCGCTTTTCCCGCACCTGACGGTGGAACAAAACATCCGCTTCGGGCTCCGCTACCATCCGGAGGGCGATCGGTTCCCGGCAGCCCGACTGCCGTCTCTAATCGAGCAGCTTGCCTTGAAACCCCTGCTGAAAAGATCCGTTACCCACTTGAGCGGCGGGGAAAAGCAGCGGGTGGCTCTGGCCCGGGCACTTTCGGTGGAGCCGGAGGTGCTCCTGCTCGACGAGCCGCTCTCGGCCCTGGACCCGAATTTTCGCGAAGAAATCCGGGACATCTTAAAGCAGATCCACGAGGATACCGGAATTACCGTGTTGATGGTCACCCATGACTTTTCCGAGGCCCAGTATTTAGGTCAGCGTGCGGCGGTCATCCGCGAAGGGAAAATCGAGCAGACCGGAACCGTGGAGGCCGTCTTCAATGCTCCGGAAACACCCTTCGTGGCCCGGTTCGTGGGCATGAAAAATCTGTTTTCGGCCCGGTTTCAGGGCTGCCGCGCCGAATTGGGTGATTTTTCCCTTTTTGTCGATGCACCACCCGGAAAGGAAAAAAACTACCTGGCCTTTCGGCCGGAGGAAGTGCGACTGTCCCGGGCCGGAGATTCTGCCGCCGCCAGCAACGGCTTTTCGTGCCGGATTGAAAAAATCCTGCCCCGCGGCGTGTTGAGCGAAGTCCGCCTCCGGGCGGGCAATACGCCGATCACCGCGATGGTGACCACTGCATCGCTGTGCCGGCAGGGCCTGGCAGAAAACGACTGGGTCCTTGCCACAGTGGATACCGCCCAGCTTCACGTCCTATAGGCCGGTGCGGCCCGCCGTCCGGCAGAAGTGCCTTTGCCGGCAGGCACCGAAGAAAAAACCGACAACCCGCATTGAACAACCAAGGAGGAACCATGAAAAGAAAGATTTTTTCCATTGCCGCGGCGCTGTTTTTGGCAGCCGCTGCCTTGTCCGGCGGGGCCGCCGCCGAGGACAAGATCATCAAGATGTCGACCACCACCAGCACCCAGGCATCCGGGCTCCTCGAAGTGCTGCTCCCGGAACTGGAAAAAGATACCGGGATCCAGGTGAAGGTCTTCGCCAAGGGAACCGGTGCGGCTATCCGCGACGGAATGGACGGCAACGTGGACGTCATCTTCGTGCACGCCAGGGACAGAGAAGAGCAGTTCGTGGCCGACGGCTACGGGACCAAGCGGTATGCGGTGATGCACAATGATTTTGTCATCGTCGGCCCCCCGGATGACCCCGCCGGGATCAAGGGCATGAAAGACGCCCCCAAGGCCCTGGAGGCCATCGCCAAAAACCGCGCCGGCTTCATCTCCCGCGGAGACGACAGCGGCACCCACACCAAGGAGCAAGCCCTTTGGCAGTCCACGGACCTGAAGCTTGAAAAACACAGCATGACCATCGTCAAAGGCGGAAAAAACGTGGAAGTGAGCTTTCTTTCCCCTCCGGGGCTCGGCAAATGGTACCAGTCCATCGGCCAGGGCATGGGAAAGACCCTGACCTTTGCGGACGAAAAACGCGCCTACACGCTGGCCGACCGGGGCACCTACATCAAGTACAAATTCGGAAGCCAGAACCCGATCGACCTTGACATCCTGTGCGAAGGCGATTCGGCCCTTGCCAACCCCTATGGGGTGATCCCGGTCAACCCGAAAAAGTTCCCCCACGTCAAATACGACCTGGCCAAAGAGTTTGCCGAGTGGTTGATGTCGGAGCGGGGCCAGGTGCTCATCCGCGACTACCGCGTACTGGGAAAACAGCTGTTCGTGCCCGACAATTTATAATGGGTGCGGCTAAAAACACGCCGCTCCCATTATAAATTGCGGCCGCGGCTGGCGCCGCAGAAAATCGATCGGCAACCGTCGGAAAGGGTGGGGCCGGAGCGGATATCGCCGTACGCTCCGGGTCCCCCCTGGCCGTCGGCACAAAATCTCGAACTGTGCTTCCGGAAAAAAGGAAAAGGGGAAAAATGAAAAAGCTACTGATCGGTTTTCTTGCCTTGGTCATGCTCTTTGTTGCAGGCGGGGCAGCTATTGCGGATGCCAGCGAAGTGGACAGCCTCATCAAAAAGCTCGTGGAAAAAGGAATCCTTTCTGCGACAGAGGCAAAAGAGCTTGTTGGCGAGATGGAAAAGGAAGATCAGAAGCAGCAAGAAGAGATTACCCAGGCGGCCAAAAAAGCCGCGGTGGAGGAAACAAAAAGGATGAGTCTCCCGAAATGGGCTGAAAAAATCGATTTCACGGGAGACTTCAGGCTTCGTTACCAGCATGAGGATACGGAAAACGACAACAATCCCAGCCGGTCTAGAGGGCGCTACAGGCTAAGGGCCGGGGTGGTGGCTGACGTACATGATCAGTGGACGGCCGGGTTCGGCATCACCTCGGGAGGAGGGAATCCTCGCTCAACCTTGCAGTCGTTTGACAATGGGTTTGAAACACCGGATCTCAGACTGGACTATGCGTTTGCCAACTACAGGCCCTGCAAGTTCGCGGGCATCACCGCCGGAAAGTTCAAAAACCCCATTTGGCAGCCCACTGTCTTTCTATGGGACAGCGATATCAGGCCGGAGGGAATTGCTGTTCAGGTCAAGTACAAGCTCGATACCGGGGAAGGGATTGAACTGTTTGCCACTCCGGCTTTTTTTGTGCTCGACGAGCTTAGCGCAACCACAAAGGATCCAGTCATGTGGCTGCTTCAAGCGGGCGCTAAATGGAATATTACGGACAAGATCTATCTGAAGGGAGCCGGCGCCTACTACGCGACAGACAATGTCGAGGGCAACAGCTTCACCTATAGCGCAGGGACGAACACCACCGACGGTGCTGGAGACCTGGTCAATGAATACAACGCCATTGTAGGAGATCTGGAGGTGGGCGTCACCTTCCCGGGTCCGGTGCCTTTTGCGGCGCTCGTCGGGCAATATGTCAAATCGGATGCCGATGATCCGATGGGGGGGAGCGGATTCGACGACGATGAAGGATGGCTGGCGGGGTTCAAGTTCGGCCACAAGAAGCTTGATCAATTCGGCACGTGGCTGGTTGGCTATAATTATAGACGTCTTGAGAGGGATGCATGGCCTGATTTCTTGCCCCATTCCAGCTTTTACAATGGATCTACCAACGCAAAAGGGCATGAATTTGTATTCAAATTCGGAATACATAAAAACATTGACCTTACCGTTGACTACTTCAGGACGGAGCAAATCAGACTGAATGCCGACAATCTGGACAGAGAGCAGGATTGGCTGGCGGTAGACCTTAATCTGAAATGGTAAACCACCATGACGACAGAGGTATTTGGGCCGCGGCACGCAACAGATGATAAACGGTTTAGGACATCGTTTGCGGCAGCGTCACGAAATTTTTCTTTAATTTCATGCGGCGAAAGCCGCATCTCATGAATACGCGGAGCGGATTCATTTGGGGTTTTTAATCGACAGCATTCGTTCGGCCGTTGCCCTGGTGGTCTCTCTGGATCCGGAGATGATGGAGATCGTCGCAGTGTCGGTGAAGGTCAGCGCCACCTCCACCCTGATTGCCGGCGTCCTCGGCATTCCCTTGGGATTTGCGATCGCTTTTAACGACTTCCGCGGAAAGCAGATCCTGATCACGGTGCTCAACACCCTGCTGGCGCTGCCCACGGTGGTGATCGGTCTCTTCGTCTATGCCTTCATCTCCCGGCGGGGGGTGTTAGGGATGCTCGGTCTTCTCTACACCCAAAAAGCGATGATCATCGGCCAGGTGATCCTGATCCTGCCGGTGGTGACCGTCTTTACCATTGCCGCGGTGAGCCGCATCGACGAGCGGTACCGAACAACCGCCCTGACCCTGGGCGCCGATGCCTGGCAGGCCGCCCTGGCAGTGGCCCGGGAGGCACGGTTCGGGCTGGTGGCCGCGGTGGTCGCCGCCTTCGGCCGGGTGATCGCAGAGGTCGGCATCTCGATGATGCTCGGCGGCAACGCCAAAGGGTTTACCCGGACCATGACGACAGCCATGGCCCTGGAATACGACAAGGGTCAGTTCACCCTGGCCGTCGCCCTGGGCATCGTATTGCTGACACTGGCCTTCGGCATGAACCTGCTCTTTCATTTTTTCCAGGGAAGGACCCGGTTTTGATTCTCTACCGAATCTCTGACCTTACCCGGGTCTACGAGGACCGAACCGTGCTCGATATTCCTGAAATGAACATCGAAGCCGGCGGCCGGTATGCCCTGCTCGGCCCCAACGGCGCCGGAAAGACAACCCTGCTCCACATCCTCGCATTCCTGGACCGGCCCACCGCCGGCGCCATCGACTTCGAATCGTCGCCGGTGGATTTCAGCCGAAAAGGGCTCCAGACCCTGCGCCGCAAGGTGGTCATGGTCGATCAGCACCCGATTCTCTTTACCCGAACCGTGGCTCAGAACGTCGCCTACGGCCTGAAGCTGCGAAAGATCCCTTCCAAAGAGCGGAAAATCAAGGTGGCCGAGGCCCTGGAACGGGTGGGGATGACGGCGTTTTCAAGCGCCATGGCCCATCGCCTTTCCGGCGGCGAAACCCAGCGGGTCGCCCTGGCCCGGGCCCTGGCCGTGTCTCCTTCGGTGCTGTTGTGCGACGAGCCCACGGCCAGCGTCGACGCCGAACACCAGTCGGCCATCCTGCGCATTTTACAAGAGATCAACGAAGCCAAAGGAATCAGCCTGATTTTTACCAGCCACGACCGAAGGCAGGCGGCGGCCCTGGCCACCGAGACGATCCACCTGAATCAGGGGCGACCGGCGTCGGCCGGCCAGGAAAACGTCTTTGCCGCCGTTGTTACCAGCGGCCGGGACGGCCGGGCAGTCTGCCAGATCGAAAACGGCCCACGGATCGCCCTTCCCTATGACGGGGTTTCAGCCATTCCAAGAAAAGTGCGCATTGAAATCGATTCGAACCTGCTGCTCTTGGGCGGCCCGACCCAGGGCCGCAGTTCGGAAAACCGGTTTCCCGGCCGGCTGATCCAGGCCACCGAGGAAAGAGGGCAAATCCGCTGTGTGGTCGATATCGGGGTCTGGATCGACCTGAGCCTTTCCGAATCCACCTACCGTAAACTCCGCCCCATGATCGGAGACGCGGTGTCGGTCCAAATTCCGGCCGACGCCGTCCGTCTGATCTGACCGGGCGCTTGTCTGAACAAGAACACGGCCGCAGCGGAGCATTGCCTTTTCGGTAAAAACGATGCAAGGTGAACTGATCGAAATGATTCGCCGCACCCTGAAGCCTCTGCCTCTGTAGGGAACGGCCTCCGCCTGTCGCGGCGTAGCTCGAAGAGCGAAGACTGATGCCGTTCCGAAAGGCACGACACCAAAGGTCGCACCCTACGAAAAACCACGGCTTCGATCGGAATTTCACATAAGCAAAACCCGGACGTCGAGCAAAAAAGGAGGCCTGTCATGATCGTCTTTGTCAGCGATCTTCATTTCGTGGACGAAACTGCGGGGAAACACAACACGAAGACCGAAGCCTTCCGCATCTTTTTCGAAGACGTCCGCTGGGCGGCCGAGAGGCGAAGGGAAGAGGGCCGGCCGGTGGATGAGATCAAGATCGTCTTTCTGGGAGACATCTTCGATCTGCTCCGAACCGAACAGTGGCTTTCTTTGCCAGTGAGCGAGCGGCCCTGGGGCAGCAACACGAAAAAGACCGAGGAGCACGCCAACCGGATTTTCGACGACATCGCCGCAAAAAACCGCGAGACGTTTGAGCTCCTGGGCTCACGCCTTTCTGAAACCGAAGGATTTCCCGTCGAGCCGGAAAGGGTCTACGTGCCCGGAAACCACGACCGTCTGTGCAACCTGTTTCCGAGCCTGCGCAAAAAGGTGCGGCAAGCACTGGGGATGGCACCCGGAGACGGTCCCTTCAGCCATTTTTTCCAGGACATCGATCACGGGGTGTTCGCCCGCCATGGACACGAGTACGACAAGTTCAACTACGAAGGCGGAATCGGCTACCGCCATTCGGACTACATGCGGGTTCCCATCGGCGATCCCATCACCACCGAACTGGTGGCCGCCCTGCCCTGGAAGGTCATGAAACACCCGGCGGTGGGAAAGCTGACCGCCGGCGAGCAAAGAGCCCTTCGCAAACACCTGGAAGAAATCGAAAACGTCCGTCCCTTTTCGGCCACCCTCGAATGGCTCCTGTACCAGGTCAAAAGCAACCTGATCGCCAAAGAGGCCATCGAGGACACCATAAACGAACTGGTCCAGGGATTCGAGAAGCTTCCCTTCGTCAGGCGCTGGTACGACCACCACGACCGGTGGGAAAACTGGGTGGACGAGGCCGACAAGGTCCAGGCGGTGCTGTACCTGCTGAAGAAATTCGGTCTTTTTTCCTCGGAAAAGTGGCTGCCGCTGCTGGACAAGGCCAAGGAGTGGTTCGCCGAAGACGAGCTTGCCAAAGCCGCCCCCGGCGAGTATGCGCATGCAGACAGCCGCATTCGCTACGTGGTCTACGGCCACAGCCACGATCCGCTGCAGGCGGCCGTGCGCCTGGCGCCTGGAAGTCCTTCGCCCCGCGCCGACGTGTACCTGAACACAGGCACCTGGCGCACCCGGTATCACAAGTGCAGGGAGGGGCTGGGGTTCATCGGCTGGAAAAACCTGACCTGGGTCACTTTCTGGAAGAAGGAGGAAAGAGGGCTCGACTATCCATCCTTCGAAACCTGGACCGGCACCCTCAAAAACGATCCGGAGGCCCGATCCTGATCCTATTCGGAAGGATCATTTCAGTCCGCTGCTTTCATGCTCTCCAGGTGCTGGCCTCCCGACTGGAAAAAGACGTACTCGATAAACTGCTCGGTGCTCACCTCCCCGCCGAAAGCGGCCATGTTGGCTTTCCGGTCGAGATCCTCGTCGGACATTCCTTCCACGAATTTGGCCAGCTGCGTGCCGTTTTTCTCGAGCAGTTCAAGGGCGTCTTCCCGGGTGCAGCCGGCAAGCTTCTGCGCCTGTTTCTTAGACATTTCGTTGATCTGGTCCATCGTCAACTGCGGAAAACCCTCGCCGTTGACGATCATTCCGATCATGTTATCCATCGTGAAATGGCCGCTACCGATATGGCATGCGGTGACCCCGACCGGCCATTGCTCCCACCGGCAGATTTTTTTCCAGTCTTCCGACGTAC
>Ga0272443_10003373_pt1 | contig 18878 bp, 18 predicted proteins | sample SSMAcet12_FD_193581 | JGI IMG/M metagenome (GOLD analysis project Ga0272443, IMG submission 193581) | Marine sediment archaeal communities from Little Sippewissett salt marsh, Falmouth, MA, United States - SSM-Acet-12 | ecosystem: Environmental > Aquatic > Marine > Wetlands > Sediment ... | reverse complement strand
TTATTACTTCGGGAGCGCGGAGGGTCACGAATACCCCGTCCTTTAGGGCGGGGATGAAGTGAACCCTCGCCCGTTTTTCGTGCTCCTTTAAATTGACAAAACATTATTGACGGTTCATGGAAATCTGGGCAACGGAGACTCGAAGATTTCTGAAATCTGGGAAACCGAGCGTGCGACCCCGAAGCATACCCCACCCTTTAGGGTGGGGTGGGTCGCACGCAATTTGATCTAATGAGGCCGAAGCCACATAATGTGGCCTTCTCGGCCTCATATCTGAAATTTTTATCTGGCGCCCGAAGGTGGGCTTTAGGTCATCGCTGGCGCCAAAAAGTGCCTCGTAGAACTGCCTGATCTCTTTTCGCCTCTTTTTTGTACGAGCGCGCTCGATTGTCACCTAGAACCACAACTCCACCATCTGATGAATTTAGCCACCAGAACCGCCTCACTTAAATAAGATCAACGCCCAACAAAGTGTGAGGAGGTGAAAGCCCCATGTGTACCGTTGGAGGTGGCCCTGATCTGGGCGAGGTGGAATCCCTCAAGGCAAAAGAGTACGAATGCCAGGACTGTGGCAACAAGTTCAAAGGGATGGGCCGAAAGCCTGTGTGCCCTTCATGTCAGTCCCGAAACGTCAAACCCGTCGAGTGAACGCAAGATCCATGAAAATCCCCCTGAAAGACGACGAGATCGCCTACCTCTGTGGCCAGAAAGGAACCTTGGCCTTGGCCAAGACTCTAGGCCACCTTTTTTATCTAGAGACGAACGTTGAAGAGATAGTGATCTTCACCGAAGAAAACGACTTGCTGGTCGCATCGGCCTTCGACACCGGCGAAAAGGTTCGGAAGGGGCTAAAATGCACCATCTATCAGATCCGAGAGATGGACGCGCCTCTCATCGTTTTACCAAAAGGGCACCCGGCCTCTCCTAGGCTGAAAACGGTGATCTCTGTGGGTGACAAGACCAAAATAAAGTGTGACATCCAAGCCGGCACCCATCCTGAACAAGACGTGCTCTGCGGTGCAGACGAGTTCGGCGGAGTGGTGGTGTTGGCATCTATGGGCGGGGCAAGGGTCGAGAACTTCAGCGGAGACGTGATGATCGAGAAACTTTGAGGTTGGTGATCTTCCTGGAAGAAGAGATCAAAGAGGGCAGCATCGTCAGGTACAGTGGGACCGGAACGGTCGGCGTGGTTAAAGTCCTGAAGACCGAAGAAGACGGTCAATGGGCCTTTCTTGAAACTACAGGCCTTTACTACCACGAAAGCACGCTGGAACCTATCGAGCGCATGCCTGAAAAAAGAGAAATCGGGGCTCGCACCCTCGAAGAGTTAGAGGACATGATGGTGTCTGAAAAAGAGAAAATGACCGATATAAAGATGGAGGATGAGAGCGTCGAAAGCGGTGGCTAATATTGGCGTTGTCATACACGGTCCTGAGGTGATCGATTCTGGGTTTGCCCTCGTTGCGTTAAACCTCCTGGAAGAATATGGCAAGGTCACCGTGGTTCTGGGCGGGACCATGGGCCGGGTCGCGGCGATCGACGCTTGCATTGAAAATCGCGTCGACATCAGCCAAAGAGAGCCTCCTAGCCAGTCGGTCAAGAGGCTTCAGAGTACAATGGACTTCGTGGTTCTCCTAAACCAGGCCAAAACCAGGGAGACCGGTCTTGTCTTCGGGTCGATGGTGGCCGCCAAGGCCAAACCCTGCAAACCTTTGATTCAAGCGGATTTCGGAGGCGAATTCGTGACAGTCCTTGCAGGGGACGCTCACCCTCTGGCCCAACGCCTGTCCAGAAACCTCGAACTGGAACTGGTAGACCTGCCGCATCCTCCACAACCCATACTGGAGCTTCCAGATGGTGCCGTCAGGCGGAAGCTTAAGGGTGCGATGCCTGGCGAGAACATATCGCTCAACGGGATCGTGATCGCCAGGGCTTTGGAAAACGAGGTGGAGGTTGTTGTCCGAAAAGGCCTGGTAGTGGAGATCAAGGGTGCAAAGCCCAAGATGCACGGTCTTGAGAAACTTCCCCCCAAAGTAGATCTTAAAACGGCAATCCTTCGAAGCGGTGATATCAGACGAACAGAATGCACCCCAAGGTCCATGGAACGCAGCGGCCAGGAAGTTACGCTGATAGATCACGCCGCTGAAAATACTTTCGAAAAAGCGAAAGGTGCAGGAGTTGTCATCACCGTGGGCGACGATACAACCGCCATCGCCGGTGATATCCTCACGAGACTTGGCATACCGCAGATAGGGATCGTGGACGGCGACCTTGATCGATTATCTCACCGGACAGAAACGCCCTCTGGCAGCATCATAATAAAGGTCCGTCCGGGCTTTGACGATGTGGTGGGCCGATTGGCCAAAAAGGAGATATTCAAAGGCAAGAGCCGGATGCTGCTGAACGGTCGAAGCACTGAAGATCTGGTAAGGAAAGTGAAGGAGATCGCCGGAGACAATCTCCTGTCTGAGAGACAGTTCTGACCTTTCAAATGCTGAATGCTGGTTAGACCTCTTCACACCTCTTCACGATGAGAAGGGACATATTGCCCTTTAGCAAGCGGTCCTTGGTCTGGTACCCTGCATGAACCCTGATTGCCCTCTCGACAGTTTCGAGGATTTCTGGGGCAGTCCGATCTCTGTTCTCTCTCACCTGATCTATCAACCGCTCGGTGCCGAAGTTTTCTCCTGATTCGTTCGCAACCTCGATTATGCCATCGTTGTATATCACCAAGACGTCGCCAGGATCGATCATCCAACCCTCCATCTCAAGGTCAACCTGGTCCAGAGCGCCAAGGGCGATCCCTCCCCCTGTTAAGGTATCCACAAATCCTTGAGAACTTACTACAAATGGTGGAATGTGACCTGCATTGGCGTACTCCATGAGGTTGCTGTCAGGGTCTAGTATCCCACAGAAACAGGTGACCAGCATCCCGGATTTTGCGTTTTCACATATCTCCAAGTTTGATTCCCTGAGGGCCTTTGCGGGATCACCATACCTCCTGAAGGTAGCTCGGATCAGGTTCTTTGAGAGGAACGCGAGCAAAGCTGCAGGAACGCCTTCTCCAGACACCTCTGCCATCACAACGCCAGATCTATCGTCCGCTATGTCGAAGACATCGTAGAAATGCCCCCCTATATCACCTGATGAGAATACGGCAACTTCGTAACCTTCGACCAATGGCGTTCTTTCCGGCGCGAGGATATACTGGATTTCTTCTGCAAGTCCCTTACTTTCGGCGTGATGTTCAAATACTTTTTCAGTTTGTGAGACTCGCAAACCCGCTGCCATCTGATTGAATGCCTCACCCAGATCTCCGATCTCATCTGAAGACTTTACCTCAACCTCTGCGTCTAGGTCGCCTTCGCCTACTCTGTCGAGGGCTTCGATGATCGAATCTAAGGAGGTTGCAATGTCGCGACCAGTCCAAAGACCCGCGGCACCTGCCAAGAGTGCGGATACGAGAAATGCAGCTATGATGACGATGGCCATATGATTATCGGCCTCTTTTTCCTGCATATCTTCATCCACAGGAGTTTCTTCCATTCTCTCGACCAAGTCCCTTAGGCTCTCGGTTGCAGAAAGAGCCACGATGTCGTTCTGGGTTTCGATACGGTGGAAATGTTCATCGTACTGGGCGGCTCTCGCCGCAGCCAATTCGGCATCGCCTGAAACAATCCCCAGACTCCAACCGACAGTTGGCAAGGGTGCATAAGCGATGCGACATTCGCCTTTGTTCAAGTGGATCATTGACGAGCCCGTTTGTCCGTGAACCATTTTATCCACGATCTGGACCAGCTGAGAATTGTCAGACTCCAAAAGGCTTCCAGGCACCAGGAGCTCATCCCAGAGAAATTGTTCTGGAAGATTCACTGGCCGCATGACAACCACACCGTTCTCGTCGGACAAGAATGTGTAAAGGTCGGGGTGGAGGGTCATGTCGCGGTTGATCTCGTCCAGGGATACGTCCATTCCCGCAACTCCTGCAAGAACACCACCTCTGTATATGGGCGTCGCGCAGGTGATCGCCGGCGTGTTGGTGTCAGTTTCCAGGTAAGGTTCGGTCCAGATGGTCTCGCCTGCACGTTCTGCTTCCAGATACCAGGGCCTATCTCGATGATCTAATGAAGAAATTTGTTGGATTGTCTCGGTGATGTCGGGCCAGAATATCAGAATCCCATTGGAGGTCCCAACGTATCCAACGCTCACCGCGTCATCACCTCCAACAGCGATACGCAACGTCCTCGCGGGTTCTGCAAGAGCCCGCAGGGTCAGCACCATCTCCGACGATAGATTACCTCCCCCATAAGGCGCAATCCAAAAACCGGCAGAGACCTCTCCAGAAATATCTTCTGCGCTGAGGTTTGTCTCCATGGGAGTTGGAAGTTCTGAAGGTTGATCCGTCTCCGAGAGATAGGCTATGCTGATCAGAACCAGTGGCACCAGTGCCACCAGCAGAAACAGGGCGGGAAGCTTGATCGCAAGTCCGCGTTTACCCATAATCTTTGACATCGTTCTACGTTTCCCATTAGTGAATCCTGGAGCATGTCGCCAGGATGATCGTCAGTCTCACCGCGATCCGCTTGAAGGGAACGAACATCCCCAACCTGACCAATCGAAGGTCATTGGAGTAGGATGTTGCTCAAACGTTATAAACCTAATTTGAGATGCGTAACCCCGATATTGTCTCGATGGACACGTGCCAAGAAAGTGGGACGAACTCTTTCGGCATGGAAAGTATTATACTCAGATAGTTCAAGTGAAGGGACTCGTGCATGGTTCATACGATTTCCTGGTGGATTTGAGGCGGCTTGCAGCTATCTACAGGAGGACTGAGCATGTACTCTGCCTGCTGAACGCCGCCGTGATTGCCATGACTATATACATTGTAGCTCTGCTTGCAGGCATACCGGCGTTTTTCAGGTTTTACTGGCAGGACGTCTTCTTCCTGGCAGAGGCTCCTGCTATCACATCTCTCGTCCTGGGGCTCTTTGTGGCTTATCTGATGAAAAGAAGGTCGAAGTCAGATATGTTCCAGAACCTGGAAGGAACGCTCTCAGTGAAGGCCAAGACCGCCTATGACAATCGCGATGTGGATTCGGTGATCATGCAGAGCCTAGCTGAAGATGTGAAAAGGAACCTATCCAAGTTGGGCGCTTCAGACCTGATTAACAGCAATAAGGTCTCTTTCAGAGAAAAAAGTGTTCCTGCGCTCTACCTGAAGGCTGCAGGCGTGCTGTTCCTCTTTGCTGGAATCGTCATGTTCAGCCAGAGTCAAGTCAGCGAGGACATATCTCCAACGGATTTCCAGTCGCTGATGGACATAAAAGAGCGGGCGACTGGTTTATTCCAGGAGGAAGAGGAATTCGATGAGGGAACTTCGGATTCGGGACTCGCAGGTGAGATTTACGGAAAGCCCTCGCTTGCCGTTCTGGAAGAGGTGAACCTGGAACTCCAGCTGTACCCTGGATCTGGTGCAGGATTTCGGTCGGAGACAACTGAGCCTGTCGACCGCATATTCCAGGCTGCAACGCCTGGGGAAGGCGTCGCAGTCCCGACAGAACTTTACATCGAGAGCCTTCCACCCCAACACAGAGAGATAATCAAAAGGTATTTCGAGAACCTGGCAAAGGGTTAACTACAGACCAAACCTCTGAGAAATCGGGTGGTCCTGTGTAAATAAGTTGAACCTGATAACTAATCCGTTGTATTAGGCGTCGATCCTGGCAGTAAGTTCAAAGGATAGGATCTATAGTCGGCAAACAAGAAATTGTGTTGAATGGGATGTTGAAGGCACCACACCACATCAAAATACGTGATCCTCCCAGGCGTTTGCATAACATAGTATCTGGGAAACGGATTACACAGACTGCAAAAGTATTGAATTTGACCATATTGACTGTTATAAGATAGAGGGCGCAATTACTCCCCGCCCTGAAGGATGGGGTCTCCTTGCGCATTTAAGATGAAAGACGATATGATTGACGTGTATAACGACGCGCCAGCCATCTTCGAGACCATCAGAGACGAGATCGGCAAGGTGGTAGTAGGTCAAAAGGAGGCGATCGAGCATCTCCTTGTGGGAATCCTGGCAGGTGGCCACACACTTCTTGAGAGCAATCCGGGTCTTGGCAAGACACTTCTCGTCAAGACGATCTCCCAGACCACTGGCTTGAGTTTCAAGAGAATCCAATGCACCCCTGACCTCATGCCCGCTGACATCACGGGCACCACCATAATCGAAGAAGTTGACGGGAGCAAAGAGTTCAGGTTCGAGCCTGGGCCAATATTTGCGAACATAGTCCTGGCAGACGAGATCAACAGGGCTTCTCCCCGAACTCAGAGTGCCATGTTGGAAGCAATGCAAGAAAAACAAGTCACAGTGGGCAACGAAACTTACACTCTGGACGAGCCTTTCTTCGTGTTGGCAACCCAAAACCCCATCGAGATGGAGGGAACGTTCCCCCTTCCCGAAGCCCAGCTGGACCGTTTCCTCCTCAAAGTTTTCATTGATTACCCATCTATCGAGGAAGAGTACGAAATCGCAGAGAGGTATACGGGTCACGCAATTCCAACGGTGAGCCGAGTTGTGACGAGAAGAGAACTTCTCTCGCTCCAGCAGCTCACGAGGGACGTTCCCATCTCCGACGATCTCAAGACGGCGGCAATAAAAACGATAGTTGCCACCAGAGACTGGGTGGGGGTGGAATATGGGGTGAGCCCGAGAGCTTCTATCGGTTTGACTTTGGCGGCCAAGGCCAGAGCCTTTCTCCAGGGAAGAGACTATGTCGGAATGGATGATCTCAAAGCCATGGCCTATCCCATACTGAGGCATAGGATCATATTGAGCTTCGAGTCCGAGAGAAAAGGTGTCACAACAGACCAGGTCATATCGGACATCCTGGAAGGGATCTGATATCGGGTTCAAAGTTGTGGCGTTTTGGTTGGCCGAGGAGGACGGATGGACACTGAGTTTCTGAGGGAGTTGGACCGGTTCACTTTGATGGTGAGGAAACGGGTATCCACAACCTACACCGGTGCTAGACGATCTGTGAAGGTGGGACGCGGCCTAAATCCTGTGGGCTATCGAGAATACCGAAAAGGTGACGACTTCAAGTTCGTTGACTGGAAAGTTTATGGGAGATCCGAAAAGCTTTACGTTCGGGAACACGAAGAAGAAAAGAGCCTGATGCTTCACCTTCTCTTGGATGCCAGTGCCAGCATGGGCTATGCAGATAAGTTCAGGTACGCCACCATGTTGGCTACGGGTTTCTCTTATCTTGCGGTAAAGGAGAACGAGAAGTTCTCGATATCCAAATTTGCCGAGATGCTGGAGCCAAGAGAATCGATGGGCGGGAGGCGGAACCTTTTCCACACCATCGAAGATTTGGACAGGACCGCGCCTTCGGGCGGAACCGACATAAAAAGGACCTCAGAACAGTTCGATCAGCTGATCAGATCCACGAGCCTCGTGATCGTGATATCCGACTTTCTGGACGATACCGAGAGCCTAGTCAACAGCATCTATCGGCTCTCTCTTCACGACTTGATATTGATACAGGTTCTTGACCCGATAGAGGCGGATTTGGGTATGGAAGGCGATTTGAGGTTCATCGATATGGAGTCTAAAGACGCTGTGGTGACCAGTATCACCCCGAGGATGAGGGAAGTTTATCTTGATAGGATGGAGTCTCACAACAACAGGCTAATGGACGTCTGCAATTCGGTTGGCGCGGACTTCTTCAGTTTCACCACCGATACGCCCATCTTCGAAGCTTTCAGGGAAGTCAACTCCAGGGCGAGCGTCTGGAGGTCTTGAGAATGGAACTTAGTTACGGGACTGGCTCTTTGATATTGGACGCGGAGTCCGATGACCGGTATGAGCTTCTCTTCCCAGATGAGCTTTCAGGCGTCGAAGACGAAAGAGAAGAGATCGAAAGGTCTCTTGAAAATCCGATAGGCGCATCGCTTCAGGACTTTGAAGGCTGCAAGAGTGCAGCAGTGATGGCAAGCGATATCACTCGGCCTGCGCCTTCTCATAAGATGCTTCCGCCATTGATCGAAAAGCTTCGAGAGATTGGGGTCTTCGACATAAAGATCGTGTTTGGCCTTGGAACTCACAGGCGGATGACCCCTGAAGAAGAAAAGAAGTTGATCGGCGAATGCGTATCTTTGCCCCATATTCAGCACGACAAGACTCGATGCGTCCATCTGGGCGAAACTTCCCGAGGCACACCGGTCGAGATCTTCGAGGAGGTAGCATCTTCAGATCTCAAGATTGGCACAGGGAACATAGAGTTTCACTATTATGCAGGCTACAGTGGCGGTGCCAAGGCGATCCTCCCGGGTGTGAGTTCTGAGAAGTCCATAAACAGGAATCACGCCATGATGACAGACCCTCTCGCAAAGTCCGGAAGCTTGATGAGCCCTGTCAGGCTGGACATGGAAGAAGCAGCCGGGATTGTGGGGTTGGATTTCATCTTGAACGTGGTTCTCAACAGCAAAAAAGAGATTGTGAAGGTCGTGGCTGGCCATTACGTCAAGGCGCATAGGTCCGGTGCGAAAGTTGTAGACCAGATGTACAGAAAGAAGGTCCGGCCCGCAAAGATAGTGGTCACATGTGCTGGCGGCCGCCCCAAAGATATCAACCTGTACCAGGCCCAAAAAGCGATGGAAAATGCCAAAAACGCTGTGACTCCTGGCGGAACTTTGATCCTTCTTGCAGAATGCGCTGAAGGCCTAGGAAACCCCGTATTCGAGCGTTGGGCAAACGAGTCCTCTTGTGCTGAAGAGTGCGTGGACCGCTTTGGAAAGGAATACGAGTTTGGAGGGCACAAGGCCGCCCTGATCGCCAAGGAGGCCCTAGACCATAATCTAATCTTGGTCTCCAAACTGCCTCCAAATAAGGCCGAGATGTGCTTTTTCAAGCATGCGTCTTCCCTGGATGAGGCTCTCAAGATGGCTCGGGTGATGCAAGGGGAAGACGCGAGGACTTTGGTAGTACCTCATGGCGGGTTGACACTGGCAACTCCTGAGTAAATTTTTATGTCGAACTCTTACGAGTTCGACATTTGTCCGAAAGGTATCGTTAAGCTCTATAGTCTCATCTAATTGGCTCTCAGCTTTGATCACTTGATTCCTTTGAACCTCAACCGACGGTCACCACGTTGCTTGCGCCCATAAGTTTTCTGTAGATGTTGTTCTCGAAGAACCGAAAGTCGTACCTGCCAGGGGCAGAAGGTGCCCTGAAGGTCATGGTGCCGCAAGGTCTCCCGTTTGTGTACTGCATCTCGATCATGAACTTGTCCGGGCGAGTCATCTCATACATCCCAATGGCAGAATTGGGTTTGGCCCCCCAGAAGGTGACTTCTATGGTCTCTCCGGGTTTGACCTTGGAAGGTGATGCAACTATCCTGACCCCTGATGCCGCCTTCACTTTGAGGGGGGCGCTCGCCGCCAATGCTGTCTGACTGTCCTCTCCGAACAGGCGAAGCTCGTAAGTTCCTGGCGCCGAAGGCGCCCCGAAAGTCATGGTGCCGTTGCTCTTTCCCTCAAGATATTGTCGAGATACGGCATCATCACCATCTTTCGATCCTGCTTTGTACACCCCGGCCCAATCCCCTTCAAGTCCGGGAGCTCCACTGTAGTTCACCAAGACCTTGTCGCAGGCGCTGACCGAAGTGGGCAAGACCGAGATTGTGGGCGTTGCCACCTCAAAGGGAAGTGTGACCATTTCATGTTCTGCATCGTCATACATCCAGAATGCGTAATATCCGTCTTCAGTGGGCGCTTTGAAGGTCATCGTGCCAGAAGGGCCCCTTGCAAGAAAGCGGGATTCAGCCCCTTCTTCTTCTTCTTCTTCTTCTTCTTCTTCTTCTTCTCCTCCCATCTTGAACTCTGCTTCAGAAGGTGCGAGATTCACCCAGCTCGTGGAGTTTTCGGGAGCCTTGAACTTGAGGGAAATCTCCCTTCCTGGCGGAAAAGTGGTCTGACCGAGACTCAGTTCGTAATCGCCGTCTTCTGAGATTGCTTTGTAGCTTGGGATGGCGTCTTCTGAGGCCACGGGGTAGCGATCTTCATTGGATCCGCCGGGTATTGGGTAAGAGGAATCGCAAACGCCGTCTTTGTTCCTATCTTTGCAGCCCTCTTCTATGCAATCGAAGTCGTCGTACCAGTTTCCTTTGTTCCCATTGTCCCAGAGGTTATCGCCGTCGTCGTAGGCGTTTTGTTCATTTCCCATAAACTCGTTTTGATATATTAGGTTCTCCTGGTAGGCGCCGCTAAAGCCGATCTCGCTGACGCTTTGGCCGGGTGACCCGGTCTTTGGAGCGTTCTTCGGCGCGTATTTTATGGATACGCTACCGGCGGTTGATGTCTTTATGCTCTCAGAGACGTTGTTTCTTGATATGTGGACGCCTTCAGTGTTTTCGGCGATGAGGTTAGAGCTGATCTCATTTCCCCAAGAAGTTTCGAGGTAGAGTCCTATCTTGTTCTTCTCGATGGAGTTTTCCTTCACCACAATGTTCTGAGTATCTTGGAGCAGGATTCCGATGCTGTTTTCGGCGATGATGTTGTCTTTGATGGTGCAGTTTTTGGCAACAACTCTGATGCCGGCGTCTCTTTCACCAGGACCTGAGCCGGCGATTTCGAACCCTTCAAGAGCGATTCCGTCGGCCTTGAGCGTTATGGTGCTGCCGGATCCGCCCGCATCTATCACTGGCCGTCCCATCCCTTTGAGGACGATCCTCTCCTCTAAGGCCAAGTTCTCTTTGTAAACGCCCCCGTTTACCAACACCGTGTCCCCTTCCTTTGCCAGATTGGCCACCGTTTGGATGCTGATTCCGGGTTGGACTTTGAGGCAGGTTCCTTGGGCAGATCCCATCAACAGTAATGAGAGGGTGAGCAGGATCAGGATAGGCGTCAACCGATGAAGATGGCGATATTTGTCACCATCATTGCTCACCGGAAGGAACTTTGAGCTTCTGAGCATGGCCTCGGCCAGGTGCTTTGGTGTTATAAAAGGTTTCCATCTATGGGATCTTCAATTCTCCTCTGCGTGAAGGGTAGGGGGACGAGGACCACGTGGCCTTTTATAGTCGAGAACCGATTAGATGAGACTAATCGGTTCTCGCCAGAATAGTGTTTAACGATACGCCAGGGTATGCCTGAGTTGAGGTGGAAGGTCGACTTGCATTCCGAAAGTTTGAGGGCAGTTTGGATATAAGTCGAGAACCAATCGGTCACATCTAATTTGTTCTCGCAAGATCTTGCGTTTAACGATCTGAACAGGTGAGACAATGGCCGAGAAATTGACGGAAAATTTGGACATAAGCTTCGAGGGCCTTTACGACAACATAGTTCTGGCACCGATCAAGTCCAGGCTCTTGCTCACGGCTTTGGAGCTGAAGGTGTTCGATCACCTGGCCGAGTTCAAATCCGCCCAGGAGATGGCCCAATCCTTGGGATCACATCCTCGCAACACTGCTCTTTTTCTGGACGGATTGGCCGCCTTTGATCTGGTGGAGAAAAGGTGTGGAAAGTACCGTAACTCGCCCCTCAGTCAGACCTTCCTTGTGGAAGGACACCTTCACTTCATAGGCGGGCTGTTAACGGATCAGTGGCGACGGAACCTGTCCGTACTCGACGATCTGACCACTTTCGTCTTGAAAGGGCCAAAGGAACTGAAGGTCTCAAAGGTGCCTGTGGAAGAATCGGGTGAGGCCTTGGCCAACTACGAGCGGTCCGGGATGGCCCAGAAAGTATCTGGCATTGTCGAAGAGCTGCCGGAGTTTCCTTCTATGAAAAAGGTGCTGGACCTGGGGGGAGGTCCTGGCATCATAGGAATGGCTGTGGTGGCTTCTCACCCGAACATGGTGGGGGTGATCTTTGAGCTGCCCCAAATGGCGAAAGTGGCAAGAAAGTTCGTCCAGGAGTACGGCTTGGAAGAGAGGATGGCGGTGGTGGAGGGTGATTACAACCAGGATTCCATCGGCCAGGGGTATGATCTGGTCCTGGCCTGCGCTTCCCTTTATTCTTCCAAGAAAGACCTGGATTCCATCGTGGGGAAGGTCTACCAGGCCCTAAATCCAGGCGGTGTATTTGTCAGCATCCATGAGGGTCTGACCCAGGAGGATACCAAGCCAGAGAAGATGAGACTGGGCTGGCTGACCGCAGAGCTTTTGGGAAAGGATCTCTCTTTTTCTGAGGGTGAGATTGCCGACTCCATGATCGGGGTGGGTTTCAGATCGGTCAGGTCCCGCACAATCGATACGCCTGTTGGAGAGATGGATCTCGACCTGGGTCGGAAGGCTTGAAGTTGGAGAGGAATCGAAGATGACCGAGAAGCTTGGAAAGACATTGCAGTTGTTGCTGGTCTTGGCCGCCATATTTGGGTCGAATTATTTCGTGCCGATAAAGACGATAATTGAACCGCCCTACGCCTACCTTGGCCTGCTTCTGATCTTGGCGGGTGTGTGGCTTGACATCTGGGCAGCCTCCTTCTTCAAGAAGGCTGAAACCTCGTTCAAGCTCCGGGGAAAGACCACCTCCTTGGTGACCGATGGGCCCTTCGGCTTCAGCCGCAACCCGATATACTTGGGGATTCTGGCGGTCTTGCTGGGCATTGCGGTCTTCTTTGGGTCCCTGATCGCCTTTCTGTATCCTGCGTTATTTTTTATATTATTTCACTTCGTCGTCATCCCAATGGAGGAGAAGTGGATGGAGGTGAATTTCGGGGAGGTTTACCTTGAATACAAACGGATGGTAAGACGATGGCTTTAAATATCTATTGCGGTATAATCTCCAAGTGAGCCGGGTGTGCCAGGTGAGCTAAATGACTGAACCCAGAGTTGTCGAAACGGACAAGGGCATACAAGACGAGTTCGATGTGGCAAGCTACGACAAGATGATGAGGGGGTTGAGGGATCGTGGCTGGATCTACACCGAGGAGATCATAAAGTCGGGCATTACAAAAGGCACCGCCTTGGAGATCGGTCCTGGTCCCGGTTATCTGGGGCTGGAGTGGCTACGAAAGACCGAAGACACGAAGCTGGTGGGCCTGGACATCAACCCTAAAATGGCAGAAGTGGCAGAGAAGAATGCTGCTGAGTATGCTTTTTCCGAAGCTCGGGTCGAGTACGTGGTCAACAACGCCAAGACTTTCGCCTTCGAGGATGGGACTTTCGATGCCGTATTTACCACCAACTCACTGCACGAGTGGGATGATCCTTTGCATATGTTCAACGAAATCCACCGGGTCCTCAAACCGGGTGGAATGTTCTTCATTGGCGATTTGCGAAGAGACATGAACCTTCTCGTTAAAACGTTCATGAAGCTGGTGGTCAGGCAAAAGGTGATGCGAAAGGGACTCGTCATCTCCATCAACGCCGCCTACACCAAGGAAGAGTTGGAAGATCTGCTCCGAAAGACCGACATCAAGGAGTTCGAGATCACCACCAACCCCATGAACCTCATGATCAAGGGAACAAAATTATAATATTATTATTCTCTATAACGACCTCAGAAGCCCTATACCGATCACTGACCTCTCTTTGGCGCATCTCGACAGCGGGCGGAACACCTCGGGCACCCATGGCCATAATGGCGATTCTTCCCGTCGATCGATGCTTTCGATCCTCATCATAGGAATCTCATCTGGCGCCGTATTTCCTGGGGTCTCGTTTCAGCTCTTCGCCCAGGATAATCCTACAGGCGGCGCCCAATCGCGTCGCCATAAATTTCGGTCACGTTGCTCTGTATTTTATTGGGGGAAATTCAATGAGGGCAAAGGCGTTACTGCGAAAGATGAGATTCGTACTTGTCGGCCACATGAATAGTTTTGAAACCAGCTCGTAGTTTGCTATTGGCGCTAATATCTGAGGAGCGCACCAATGCCACCTATCGATTTGAGGCAAGAATCTTCTTCTACGAATTCCACCTCGGCTCCGGTTCTCTGTGCCAGTTCGTAGAGCTCTTCTACCAGGTCCACTCGTGAGGTAGTGCCGCCGCATTTCGGACATTCCAAGGGCATTTTCGTTCTGGTATCGAGGTTCTGGCAACGTTCACAGATCCAGCCAGGGATCGACAGGTCTTTTAGCAGGATGAGGACGTTTGCCCTCCCCTGGTTCAGGGCGTCTCTGACGTCTTCGACTCCTTGTGCCGCAGGCTTGCCTTTGAGTATGGCCGCTTTGAGCTCTTCTGCCCTGGCTTTTGACCTGGACCGTTCGTCTTTCAATGTGATCTCGTCGCCCTTCTGGACCAATTCTTTCCAAGAAGCGTCTATGGGAAGGTCCGCCACTCCGAGGACTTTTTCCATGATCGAGTTTGGCAGCATCTCTTCCAATTGGTGTTTGGCATCGCCAGGCCCTGCTATAACCAGGCCTCTTATTTCCTCCTGGCGGCAACATTCCTCGATATCCGTTACGACTTTCGTGAGGAATGTCTTGATGGCGCCTTTTCTGAGCCGGTTGAACCTCATCTGGCTCCAGCCGCCTTTCTTGTGTTTGTTCATGAGGTCTGTCGAAAGGTGGGCCCTCTCTTCTGGAACGTCGGACCGGATGCAAAAGAGCTTTGCTTCTCTGGAATCGAGCAGGAGAATTCCGTAATCCTCGTAATCGTCTCTGAGCCTTGCAAGCGGGAGAAGGAAGGGTGAAGTGTCCAGGACCATTGTCCTTTCCGGCGCAAGTCCGATTCTGTAAGTGTGCAGGAAGGAATGGGGCGCTGAAGCGAATATGATTATCCCTTTCTCGCCCGGGATCGAGCTTTCGCAGAGGGCTTCTTCTGCCATGGCCAAAGTCTCCTCGAAGGGGCGTTTCATATCTTTTGGGAGGGCCTTTTCGATGGCTTTTGCCCTCGTTTCTACGAAAGATCTGCCGTCATGCACTTCGGCAGATGAAGCCATGGGGAGGTAGATCGAGATGTAGACGTCTCTCTCTTCGTATACGCTGGCCAGCGACTTGACATCGATATCAGTTACTGGAATCAGCCCTTCAGGCGCAATCTTCCTCTGGTTCGGTTCCATGTTTCTCTTTGGGGTGCCTGATGTGAAAAGGGTTTCTGGAAGGAATCAAGATCGCAAGTCCCCTCACGCGATCTATTCTTTGATTTTCGTCCTGGCTCGGGCTCGAAGGCGCGAGAGCTTGGTGGCATCGCCTTTGAGAGCATCTGGATCCTTTCCCGATCCTCCTCATCTATCACCGCACCCAGCGGGCGCGTCCGTCTCTGATTGCAGGCGCTAAACTGCTCTTCGGCGACGATCTCAAGGGCGAATCTGGAAAGCTTCGATCCGGAACCGAAGAGAATTTGCAAAGGCGATCCCGTGTGGTGGGTGAGCAGGTAGGTCGAGCAGGAGAATTGAGGGCCTAAAGTGGATCGAAGAAGAGCGCTTCAACTTTCCAGGGCGAGAGATATGAGGTCTCTTCGGATACAGATTCCTCTTCTGTGAGCCAGGGCGATGGAATCGGGCCCATCTTCGCACTTGGTAGGGGATGAGGTCCTCGTCTCGATTTTGGAAGGGTTCGGACCGAAGATCGTCTCGATCTCGTCTTGGAGTGTCTCTCCCGGGACTGAGAATGGATCGGACTTTGGCTTCGGGTGTTTGGGCAGCCTTCCTCTTTTCGTTGGAAGAGTTGCTGGAAGGGCCGAAGACTCCGCCCAGAGGTGCTGAACGGGCACTATTGAAATTTGTAACTCTACTTTCCAACTTATTCTGCGCATGATAATATATGTTTTATAATATAGGTTATAAGCCTGTAGCATGTATAAGCTTGTCAAAACACCTCCTAGACTTGGCCCGTTTTTAGATGCGTTCGCCGACCTATTCACCAAGCCGAGCCACAATTTGTTTTGTCATTTGGTCATCGCAATAGCGGTATGTGCTACGTCGAAAACCGTTTCTAGCCACCACAAAACTATTTCAAATGACAACTGTGAAAAGAAATCACGCTCGTTATACAACTGGTTTTTTAACGGGACAAGATGGGATGAAAATGAGGTAGCTCAACGGAACGCCAAACTTTTCTTCAAGGCTGCCGGTTTGAAAATAGGAGATATCCTTCTGTTGATCATTGATGACACTTACAACAAGAAAAAAGGGACGTGTACTGAGGGTGTGGGTAGATTCTACGATCACAGTGAGGGTCACATCTGGGGCAATAATTTTGTCACCTCAGTTCTGCAATTAAAAGATGCATTCATCCCTCATAAAGCAAAAATGTATATCAAAAAAGGTGACGCAAATGAAGATTTCAGGACGAAGCTTCAGATTGCTTTCGAAGATATTATCAAGCCTTTAGTGATACCAGTGGGGGTAAAACTTATGATTGTCTTCGATAGTTGGTGGTTCTCATCTGGTTTTATAAACGATTGTCGCGAGCTCGGATATCATGTGACATGTCGAATCAAGTCTGACAAACAGGTTGTACCAGATGACAGATTTGCTCTACAGATACAAAACTATGCTAAAAAATTTAATACTCATGAATGTAAAATAATTAAAATCAAAGTCCGTGGTAAGAAAAAATGTACTTCACAATAGAACGCATCGTCAAACTTGACAAAATTGGTGACATCAAATTTATTCCTACATTCTCATGTAAAACTTGAATAAATCGGTATCAGGGATTGCTATCCACCAATCCCTGATTCTCTTTTTCGTACTTCGTATCCTGCTGCGACCACATATCGAATCATCTCGTCCAAGCTAATCTGCTTCGATGGATAAAGCGAACCTCCATCTCCTTCTTTGCGATGTTCATCTTCCAGATACATCTCCTGATTCATGAGACGGTGATGTATTATGCATAGGAGTTTTCTGGCGAGAGCAACAGCTGCAATATTTGTGCCCTTTTTGGCTTTTATCCTGAGAAAGAAGTCCTTCAACTTCGATTTTTTTCCCGTTCTGGCGACGACGTGAGCAACCTCTACGAGTATTCGTCTGATGTGTCCCGAACCTTGTTTGGTAATGCTGCCTGTGTGGTTCTTGTCTGCCGATTGATAAACCGACGGAACGAGTCCGCACCAAGAGGCGAGCTTCTCTGCTTTATCAAAATCCTTGTAGTTGCCGATCTCCGCCAAGATCACTGTTGCCGAGATAAATCCTATCCCAGGAACAGACATCACAATTGCCAAGCTCTTTCTCAATGGGACAACCATCTTTCGGATTTCTGTCTCCACTTCATTGATACGTTTCTGGATGTTCTCTATCTGCTCCAGGCAACCCCTTATCAAGATTATGTCAGTGGGACTTAGCTTTGTCTTAATGGCCGCCCGTATCTGGTCTGCTTTTTTCTTTACCCTTGTTACCGGGATGCCATCGATGATTTCGTCGATGTCCATCCCTTCAAGCAAGCAGTTGAGGATATATCGGCCAGCCTTGCCGAAGATGTCTGAGATTACCGACGAGAGCTTGATGCAACACGAATCGAGAACGTGGTGAATTCTATTCTTCTCTCGTGTCATATCATCGACGTAACGCTCTCTTGCCCTCGTTAAACTTCTCAGGTTTCTAGCATCTTCTGAGAAGATTCTTGAAGGTTGGATCAAGCCGTTAAGGCACAATTCTGCGATCCATTCAGAGTCAATCTGATCAGTCTTCCTGCCAGGAATATGTTTAATTTTATAGGCGTTGGCTACTATAAGATCGACGTGACCTTCTAAAACGTGGTAAATCGGAACCCAGTAGCTCCCTGTCGACTCAACCGCGACAACTTCACAACCGTTCGTGATAACCCATTCCCTAAACTCAAAAAGGGATTCGAGATCCATTTGAAAACGCTCGGTCAGTTTTGTACCATCAAATAGGAGGATTGTCGCGATGAGAAACGTTTTGTGGATGTCTGCACCACAACAAGCTTTATACCTTCGCCGTTCCATTGGCTTCCCGTCCTGATATGGGCAGTTGGTATTACCCTTAGGGGGTGTACATTCTCATACGCGTTCGAAGACGCATTTTGGCATCCGCTTAGATAAATGGCTAGTTTCGGCAACGGGGTCTACGCCCCAATGTCGGTACAGCCTTCACTGCCCATATCACAAAACAATAGGTCGTAACCAGTTTTACATCTTTTGGGGATGTGTCTACGAATCATGGGCGTTTCGGCAGTTGTGTACAACATGTTTTAATAATTTCCTATTTGTACAATTTCTGATAGTTTAAGTGTGAATTATCGCCCTTATTATACGCAGAGTTGCCTTTTAAGGGCAAAGTGCCGAATATAGGTTATTATATCGAAACGAAAAAAAGATAAAAATCCTACGTATTACATCTGTACAAATACAGACCTCTCGTCAACCGAGATTCTATCGATATATGAGGATAGATGGGATATTGAAACCACCCATAGAGAGGCAAACCAGAAATTGGGCTTCAAAGACTACCAAATGAGACACAAAAAGGCTATTGAAAGGTTCATTCAGCTGGTTTTCACTATTTGGACTGGTCTGTTGCTTTTAGAGCTTGGTAAGCCCAGAAAAACAAATAGGCTGAAAACAGTTGGTGAGATGGTACTCGATATTAGGGCAGATGTAACTATCGAATTAATTAAGTATGTTGCTGAACAACTCAACCTATCAATACCAGATAGCAGTCTTCTTTATGTACTACGGAATATGGGGATCAAAACTTAGGGGATAGAACAACTAATGAATCGTCTTGTCAATGTTTTCATAATAAAGTAACTATGTTTTCTAAGTTTTGGATTTTTGCACACATTTTTCAGTTTGTGTACTGAATTAATATGGTGTTTATCTGAATCCGACGTTCGGCAGGACCACCCCCTAAACGTAGTATTTTTTGCATTCTTCCCCCAACAGCTCAAGTATATCCCATAAGACATCAGTCATATTAGCTATTTGAGCAATCTTCTCAGTACCTATTTTGG
>Ga0272443_10003370_pt1 | contig 18889 bp, 9 predicted proteins | sample SSMAcet12_FD_193581 | JGI IMG/M metagenome (GOLD analysis project Ga0272443, IMG submission 193581) | Marine sediment archaeal communities from Little Sippewissett salt marsh, Falmouth, MA, United States - SSM-Acet-12 | ecosystem: Environmental > Aquatic > Marine > Wetlands > Sediment ... | reverse complement strand
ACCCATTTCCCACGTTTGGAGATGAGGTGGCGCCCGAGAAAATATGGGGTACCGCCGATGTAATGATAGAATCCGATGTCAGGATGCATATGGGTTTGGATGTTAAACAGAGGGTGTTAGCTTGGAGTCAGCCCGATCATGATGATTATGTTATATGGGATTGGACATTTGTAAATTCGGGTAATGTAGACGCGGATCCGGAAATAGAACTTCCCGGACAGACATTGGAAGACGTTTATATTACCAGGGTTAACGAAGCTTTCCCAAACGGTTCAGGAGACAATAAAACTCTTGGCACCTTCGCGGGAACAACGGAAAATCACGACACGAGACTTTCCTATCCACAGGATGATGATTCTCTTCGTATCGATTTTATGACTCCTCTCAGAGCGTCCGGTTCATCGAGAGATAGTTATGGTTTAAGCGCTTCAGCTAGTGAGTTAAATATTCTGACCGGAGCCCGTTTCGCGGGTTCGGCGGTTTTGTTTGCTCCTAAAGACATCGATGTTCAGCAGTTTCCGAACACTCCTTTGAGTAACGATCCCGCTCAGCCATCGATGCATACAAGTCTTCTGGCTGAGCCCACCTGGATAACGTTGCACAACGAGGTGTTGAGTGATTTTGGCTCATTGACAGCTCAGGAATTCGTCGATGCTTATGAAGTTATGGAGAAAGGAGTATTCGGTATCGATACGACAATTCCTAATTACCAGGAGGCTTATTACATGGATAGTATTTATGATGTTTACGATACGACCGCAAGCGGCGCGCCCACTTATTATGAACAACCTATCGACAGATGGGGAGAATTAGATCCGGACAGGGGATATGCCTATGCTTTGGATATCCCATGGATCAGATTTGACGTGCAGACTCATTGGTCCATAGGACCGTACCAGTTGGGTTTCGGAGATACTCTGAGATATGTTTACGCTTATGTTGGCGGCGCCATAAGCAGGAAGACTTCATACCTTGCCGGAGAAGCCTGGGATAATGACCGGGCCCCTTCTTACGGCTGGCTGGCGGAAATGGATTCGACTGAGATGGTAGAAGAGTTGAAGAGAAGAGACCCTATATTCAATGTTTATTATGATATAGGAGGTTTAACTCCTATGCCCGATCTTAACGACATTGCCAAGGATCTGTTGGTCGCGACCGGAAAAGATTCTCTTTTTAACAACGGAATGAACGCTCAGAGAAATTTTAATATGAACTATGAGGTACCGGAATCACCCGCTCCTCCTTCCGTTTTCGAAGTTACTTCAGGTCCCGATATGATAAGGTTGAGTTGGAGTTATGAACCCGCTTATGAACCTGCGGATCTCGCAAAGTTTAAAATCTACAGAGCGTTAGGAGGTAATGTATATGAGAAACAAGGAGAGGTGGTTACGGGTGACTGGCAATTGATAGATTCTGTTGATGGAACCGCGGAATTATATGAAGATACGAATGTTACTCCGGCTGTCGATTATTATTACGCTCTTACAGCCGTAAGCTCTTCGGGAGTCGAAAGCGGAATGTTTTTGACAATGACCAAATTAGCCGCGCATTTACAAAGTTACCCCGGAGAAGGCTTAGAGGCGGTCAGGGTTGTCCCTAATCCTTTGAATATCGAGTCTTCGGCTCGTACAAGATACAGCGAGGGAGAAGGATTGAAGTTAACCTTTGTAGAGTTGCCTCCCGTATGTACAATTAGTATACTGACAGAATCGGGAAATCTGGTGACAACCATCGAACATGATAACGAAAGCGGGACTGAAATATGGGAAGCTAAAAAAACACCTCTTCTTACGGATTCCGACCAACAGCCTATGAGCGGTATTTATATTGCTCATATAAAAGTTCCTGATGGCAGATACATTTCTCGTAAGTTCGTAATAATAAGATAAGGGGGGAGGAAAGATGAAGAAATTTATCGTTTTTATATCTATATTATTAGTTTTTCTTTCTTTTAATGCGTACGCGATGGATAAGGTCGCCCAGACAGGATGCGGTTTTTTAGATGTCGGCGCGGGAGCAAGAGCCTGCGGAATGGGCGAAGCCTTTACTGTTTTAGGGCAGGATGCCACCGCTCTTTTTTATAATCCTTCAGGTATTGGTGAAATAGATGGCAGCTTTGATTTATGCGCGGGCGGAACACAGTGGATAGCCGATATTAATTATATTTATGTGGCAACCGTTTACGACGCGGGTACATGGGGGAATTTCGGTTTCAGCCTTATAGCTCCCGATTATGGGGAATTTTACGGTACCGTGGTTACAGCGGACGGAGCAGGCTATGATACGACCGGTACGTTTAATGTTTCTGCGTTTTGCGCCGGAGTGTCTTATGCCAGGGAATTTACCGATAAGTTTACAGTCGGCATTCAGGCTAAATATGTTTCCCAGTTTCTGGGAGAGAATGAAAAAGGAGATAGCACGGGGTATTATATGGAAGATAACAGAGTGTGGACTCCGTCTTTCGATTTCGGTTTGCTCTTTTACCCGGGGTTTAAAAGTTTCGCGTTTGGTATGTCTGTCAGGAATTTTTCTCCCAGGGTAACTTACGAGCGACTTGGATTCGAATTACCTTTGACCTTTGCTCTCGGTGTCGGTATGGATGTTCTGGATCTTTTAGGAGATCATCCGGATTATTCTTTTAATGTAGGAGCGGATATGTTGCATCCCCGTGATTGGCAGGAACAATATCATCTGGGAGGAGAATTTGGGTTTAAAGATATGATTTTCTTACGTGCGGGATATAAATTCGGATATTCCGAGGAGGGATATAACGTAGGATTCGGTATCGGTTACGCTGGAATCAGGTTGGACTATTCTTACAGCCAATTCGACCTGTTCGATGATGATATGGTGAACAGATTTTCCGTAGGGATGGCGTTTTAAGAGATACGGTCTTTCTTGGTTGAAAAAATGTAGGAATTATTGTTTTTCAGGGGCGTTAAACGCCCCTGAAAAATATAGGGTTTGGGTTCTCGTTAAATTTAGAAAGGGTTTATATGTTAATACCGGAGTCGGTATCGGTCCATGTTTTTCCTATTTTACGCCTTTATGATACAAAAATCCTGTAAAAATCTGAGTAACCTTATTATTCCTTATTATTTTGAAATTGAAAATTTTGAAAGGAATTTTAAATAACATATAATTTTTTTTCTCTGTTTCCCAGTAATATCAATGCATGAGGAATGCGGCAAAAAACAAAATTTTACTGGCAATCCCCAAAAATTTCACGCCAATACGTTAGAATTTAGTTATTGCAATACTTGCAAGAAATCTTATGCGGGGATAAGTTATTTGCCAATATTTATGAAATCAGAGGGATTTCCGTACGAGAAAGACGTGGTCAATTTCCCCAGCGAGGAAATTGCCACTCGGCTCTCGGGTGCGCTCCTCTTGAAATAAAAGCATTTCAAGAGACCATGCCCGCTTACCCTCCGAGACGCTTTCCTTAACGGCAATCCCTCTGATTCTTGCCAAAGAAATTAATAAAAAAAACGGGGGAGGCAAACGAAATTTTACCCTTGACAATTATTCTGTAAATTATTAGAATAATTCCTATGAGGCCAAATTTCTTAAGTGTTTTGGTAAATTGTTTATATTCAATATCTGTTTCTGGAGTTATCCATATACTGATGCAAAAATACGGGAAAGAGCAATTGACGTTATATTAGATTTATGTATATATTGAAATCTGCATTGTTAATGTTTTTTTGGATTCTTTGAAATAAGGAGGTTCTGATAGGGATCGATAAAATATCGAAGTGTGGGGATGCCGGTTTTAAAAAAGAGTTTGTAGAGTATTTTTTGTTTCAAACAAAAGTTTTAACTTACAGTTTTGTAAACCTTAATAAGAGGAGGTTTTCATGAAAAGAGCGGGAAGAGAATTGTCGTTCGGGTGGATTTTGTTTTGCTTGCTCTGGTTTGCTGTATTTTTTCTTGTTGTCCAGGAAGCGGATGCGGCGGTTACCGGAAAAATTGCCGGTTACGTTTTGGACGCGAATACAGGTGAACCTTTGCCCGGTGCCAATATTATAATCGAAGGTACTGATAGGGGGGCGGCATGCGATGTAGATGGGTATTATTTTATATCGAGATTGGACCCCGGAAAGTATAATGTTCAGGCGAGAATGATGGGTTATAGAACCATTCTTAAAACAGGTGTGCTGGTGGAGTCAGGCCATACTACTCCTGTCGATTTTGAATTGTTAACGACGGTTGTGAGAGGTGAAGGAGTAACCGTACAGGCGCAGAGAGAAATAATAAAGATAGATCTTTCTTCGAGCTCCATAACCGCGGATAAAACTGATATAGAGGCGGTGCCTCTTATTTCTGACGTTACTCAGTATCTTAATCTGCAAGCGGGAATAGACGGATATAGCGTCAGGGGAGGGGGTCTGGAGGACACAAAATTGATGGCTGACGGTTTGCTGCTTGTAGACGCGAGAGCAAATGAGCCGATTCTGATGCCTAACCTCAGTGAGATAAAGGAAATCAGTTTGATCAGGGGAGGATTTAACGCGGAATACTCGAATGTTCGTGCGGGGGTTATAAATGTTATTACCAGAGAGGGTAACACAAAGGGTTATGAAGGTTCTTTCGAATTCAGGTATACTCCCGGTTATCAAAAACACAAAGGAAAATCTATTTATGACCCGGAAAATTTTCAAAACGAAATTTATTTCTGGAATAAGTTAGATACGGGTGTTCAATGGGATGTAGATTTTTTCACGGAAGAGACTCTCGGGCTCGATACCGTTGTAAGGTATGATAGTGTTTGCTGGAAAGGTCCGTCTTATGTCTGGGGCGATCCGGAAAGTCCTTTTTACGATACAGTGAAGTTGAAAAGCTGCGCTAAAGAAGATTGGAGGGGTTGGTTCTCGGAGGTTTCTAACAAGCCTATAACGCCGGAGGACGCTCGTAATAGGTTTATCTGGAGACGTCTTATCGATACCAGGGGCGATACCTCTCTTCCGAATCCGGAAGATTTCTTCTCTATGTACAGCAATGATTCGGCGTATATCCCGATCTGGGATATTACGGTTGAAGACGGAGATACTATTTATGATTTATTGGGTTATACCAGAGAACCCTACACTCTTCCGGAAGATGAACCCAGAATAGGAGAATACGGAGATCTGCCCGATTTCACGCTGGACGCGGGATTCGGAGGTCCTGTTCCTGTTATAGGTTCTTATCTCGGAGATATGACCTTTTATGCTTCATACAGAGATCATAATGAGGCTTTTCCTTTGCCTGACAGCAGAGATTATTACAGGGAACGGCAGGCAAGTTTGAAGCTGACTTCGCGTTTTGGCGACATGAAATTAAATTTAAGAGGAGCTTATTCTATAATCAATTCTCTTTCCCCATGGCCTACGGGAGAAAGAGTGGGCGCGACAGATAATCAAGGTAATCCCATAGAAGCGCATGTCGGTCAGGTTTATCTGAGAAGCGCTTATGATATGATAGAGACCATGGGAGAGTGGGACGGAATTTATCACGGCAGCGAGAAGATCAGAACTAACCCGGTTAACATTTACAATTTGCATTCCATGACTCCTTTCGATATCAACTCTCAGATGTATGGTTTAACACTTCAGCACGCCCTTAGTGAGAATACTTTTTATGACGTAAGACTGACTTATATCCGATCTGAGAATGATGCTACGTTCTATTATGATGTGCCCATGGGTATGAGAGATACTGTCTTGATATGGTTTGGCGAAGCTTTTAACAATGAAGGTGAGTATATTACAGATCGGGACTACATATCTACCTACGCGGTTAATGATATACCTTACGGATTCCCTGTTCCCGATCCTGATAATTATACAACAAGATTGGTTTCGGATGAGGATATTGCCGTATGGGGCCCCGCGCACAATTGCGGGACTTATAATACATCGTGGTCTCAAACATACGCTGCCCGATTTGATTTGACCTCTCAAATGAACAGATATAACGAGATCAAAACCGGTTTAGAGGTCAGCTATGATGATATACACGAACAATATATAGTAAATGATGGTATGAACGAATGGATGGATCCGGGTGAAGAATTCGATGCAAGAAACTCTAATATTATCGAGTATGAAGCCGACCCGATTTTAGCCGGTGTTTACATTCAAGATAAAATCGAATATGAAGGAATGTTTGCTAATATAGGTCTGAGGTTCGATTATTCCGATCCTAATACTGAATGGCCCAGCAGAGAACATCACCTTTATTCTCCTTATTATTCGGCAAACCTGAAAGATCAATTATTTGAACAGGACTCTATCGTTGAAGATGTGTCCGCGCTTTTGAAGATAAGTCCTCGTGTAGGTCTTTCTTTCCCCATACTTGAAAAGAGTAAGTTATTCTTTAATTACGGGCATTTTTATTCTCAAGCGCCCACCGAACAAAGATACAAAATTTGTTGGGGAAGAAGCATGGAAAGGCTTAAAATTATAGGTAATCCATGGCTGGATATGCAGAGGACGATTTCCTACGAGTTGGGCTTCGAGAGCAGTGTGGCGGATTTGTTTTTAGCCAGAGTTACAGGTTATTATAAAGATAGCGATAACGAATACGCCGAAGTTATTTATACGGATAGTCGTAATGAAAGGCTTGTAAGCTATACCACGTATGAAAATTTGGAATATGGTGATACCCGTGGTTTCGAGTTTGAATTAAGGAAACCTCAGGGGAGATTCTTTACCGGTTGGATTCTTTATGATTACAGAGTAACCAGCTCCGGAAAAATCGGAAGGAGAGAGCATTATGATTACGCTGTAGACGAGGCGTTAGGAGGGCTTTATGAGCCCGATCAGACGGAACCGGTTCCTCGTCCGGTTTTTAACGCTCAGGTAACTTTTAAAACTCCTCTGGACTGGGGAATGTTTTTAGGCGGTTTTAATCTTTCTTTCCTGTATACCTGGCGAGCCGGCTACTACGAAACATGGAATCCGTTTAACAGACCGGAGTGGGCTTATCTGCTGCAGAATAATATACAATGGCAGAATCAAAGAAATCTGGATTTGAGTTTAAGTAAAAATATATCTGTAGGAGGAACCGCGCTAACTTTATTCGTGGATGTTCACAACCTTCTTGACTGGCAGGAGCTGCACCAGAGGGGGTTCCATGGTAGTGGAGATAAGAATAAATATCTTAAATCCCTGCACCTCGAGTTATTTAAAGAAGAACCTTATGTAAGCAATCCGGGTTATACCGCTCCCGCGGAAGGAGAAACACCGGATGAAATCGGAGATTTAAGTAGTGATGAAAGCCCTTATATAAATGACCCGAATAGAGAGTATCTCATGTACCTTGATCCCAGATACGTGCAGTTCGGACTAAGGTTCAGTTTTTAGAATGAGGAAAGGAGGTTATTTAAAATGAGACAGAGTAAGTTATTAATATTCTTGTCTGTATTTTTTCTTGCCGGTGCGGTTTATGCAGCGCAGATGAAAAGTATAGATGTGGGTAAACTACAGGCTAAGGTTTTTGATGACGGTATTCAGAGCTCTACCAATTTGCCCATGAGCCACTGTGTTTACCGTCGAGGATACTATAATGTCCCCTGGGATGATATCGAGACCAATACCAACTATCCCGGAGGTTTTCTCAGGCAGGCTGCAACCCTTGTGGGGCATCGAAACTGGGAAGATACGCTTGGCAATTTGTGGCCTTATCATGTTACCGGGCATTGCGCGCATTCATCCACGATCGGATATAACCCTTACCAATTCAATATTTTAGATGAGGAGGGTTTTAATATCAGAAGGATTTTCAGATATCCTCCTCCAACGATAATAGTAGATGGGCAGCATTGTGAACCGCCGTTCGGTTCACTTGGGGATGAAGTAAATCCTGATAAAGTATGGGGAAGCGCCGATGTGATGGTAGAAATGCATTACCGTCTTTCCAATGGTATAGATGTATATCAAAAAAATCTTGCCTGGAGTGAGCCTTCTCTCGATGACGGTGTGGTGTGGGATTTGACATTTATTAACACAGGTAATACCGATATGGATGAGGAAATCGAATTACCGGGTCAAACATTGGATTCGCTTGTTATTTTTAAGCATTACGACGCGATGCCTAATGGGGGTCTTTATCCGTTTGGTACCTGGGCCGGAGTTACAGAAAATGATAACGGATCGCTCAGCCCTCTGGGTCACGATTCTTTAAGAATTAATTATGTCGCTCTGGCAAGAAAGGCCGGGCACACACATGATTCTTACGGTGATAAATGTGAGGTTGACTGGGGTGGCGATCAGAACCTCGAAGACGGTTGTGGTTGGACTGGGCATGCGATTTTATTCGCGCCTAAGAATACCGGGGTTCAGCAGAGTCATCCTGTTTTAGATTTTGACATCAGTAATGATCCCGCGCAGCCGAGTATGCACAGCACAATAGAAGGATTCGACGGAATATTAAACGATGTAGAGGATTTGGACGATACTACAGACCACCGTGAACCCTATCGTTGCTTGAGAATGGGAATTCATGGTTATGATGATACCACGGTTCAGGAATGTTCTAACGTTTACGATATGAGTAATGAGTATAACGTATACGATACGACAGCCATGGGCGCGGCGACTTATTATGACCAGCCTCAGGATAGAATGGGTGAACTGCAGTTAGAGCGCGGAGAGATTTTCCCCAGAGATTGGACCTATTATACTTTCTCTGCCCAGCCGAAATTCGCAATCGGACCATACAATATGGCTTTTAGAGATACATTAAGGTTTGTTTACGCTGTCGTAGCCGGTTCGGTGGACAGGAAGACGACCTATCTTTTAAGCGATATGAGAGCCAGGGGCGAGGCTCGTAATTTCCAGTGGGTCGCCGAAATGGATTCATCCGAAATCAGGAATGAATATGAAAGAAGAGATCCGGTGGCTGCTTTGTTCGGAGATGAAGTATACGATAACGGAGGTTTAAATGAGATAGCCACGGATTACGTGATATCCACAGGTAAAGATTCTCTCTTCATTAATGGTATGGCATTTCAAAATGCTTTTAAGGAAAATTATGAGGTTTCTCCTGCTCCCAATCCGCCTTCCAGGTTCGAGGTTTCTTCCAGGCCCGATATGATAGAGTTAACCTGGAACTATGACGATTATCCCGAATTCGAGCCGTCTTCATCTGAACTCGCCGGTTTTAAAATATACAGAGCTTTTGGCGGTACCCAGTACGAATTAACAGCGGAAGGCACGGCTATAGGTGATTGGCAGGTTATAGATTCTGTGGGTCCCGATGCAAGGAGATATGCCGACACTGTAGGAATTGTAAGAGGGGATGATTATTATTACTGTCTTACCACTGTTAGCCCTTCAGGAAAGGAGAGTGGTAAATGGGTGACTATGACTCAGGAACCTTTTTCAGCCAGATTGTTGGATTACCCGGTAGTCACAATAACGACTGAAGGCGATACTCTACCCAATCTGGATTCGGTAGTGGTTGTTCCCAATCCGTTGAATATCAGAGCTACTGAAGCGTCGGGAGGAAAATTCAGTGACGATGAGAATAAAGTAACATTTCGTAAACTGCCGCCTGAATGTACAATCCGTATTTTTACCGAATCGGGTGAATTGATACAAACCATAGAACATACGGATGGTTCCGGAACGGCATTCTGGCAGGTGATGGGATCAGGCGGTTATTACATGACTACGGTTAATAATCAGAGACCGGCGAGCGGAATTTACATTGCTCATATACAAATTCCGGAAACGGGTGAATATGTTACCCGTAAGTTTATAATAGTCAGATAAGGGGGCGAGAGAAATGAAAAAATCTATTGTTTTCATATCTTTGTTAATACTTATTCTTTCGGTTGATTTGTGCGCGGATGTCGATAAGGTCGCCCAGACGGGTATCAAAATGCTGGATGTGGGTGCTGGAGCCAGAGCATGCGGAATGGGAGAAGCTTTTACCGTGATCGGACAGGACGCGTCTGCTCTTTTCTACAACCCTGCGGGTATAGGAGAGATAGAGGGTAATTTTGATTTATGCGCGGGCGGAACGCAGTGGATTGCCGATATTAATTATGTTTACGTTGCTGCCGCGTATAGAGCCGGAACAGTGGGTAGTTTTGGTCTCAGTGTTATCACCTCCGATTACGGAGATATTATCGGAACAAGAAGAGCCCCTGAGAATCCGGATGGTTTTGAAAGAACAGGTCCGGTAGATGTGGGGGCGTATTGCGTGGGTGTCGCTTACGCGAGAGAATTTACCGATAAGTTTACTGTAGGCGGACAGGTCAAATATGCTTACCAGCATCTTGGAGAGAGTGAAGTTGAAAGAATAGGAGAAGATTTTGATACTTTAGCGGTAAAAAATGAAATTTCAACCATGTCTTATGATTTCGGTCTTATTTTTTATCCGGGTTTTAAAAGCTTCGCTTTTGGAATGTCTATAAGGAATTTCTCTCCCAGGATGAAGTATGAGGAAAACAGTTTCGAAACACCCTTAACTTTTGCACTGGGCATAGGATTGGATTTAATGGATTTTCTGGGAGATAATCCCGATTATTCGTTTAATATCGGTGCTGAGATGTTACATCCTCGCGATTGGCAGGAACAATTTCACCTGGGGGGAGAATTTGGCTTCAAGGATATGATTTTCCTGCGCTTGGGATATAAGTTCAGGTATTCCCAGGAAGGTTTAAATGCGGGGGTCGGAATCAGTTACGGAGGGGTCAGACTGGATTATTCCTACAGCATGTTCGATTTGTTCGATGATGATATAATAAACAGGTTTTCTGTAGGGATGTCGTTTTAGTAAAAATTAAGCTTTTTTGATTTAATGAAGATAAGGGGTTCGAACTTTAACGAGATATTAAGTTCCCTGAAAGGAGAGGTTTAGTTTTTTGCTGAATTTCAAAAGGAGTTATAGATGAATTCAGAAGCGCAGAATATACCTTTAACGGAGAAAATAGGATATAGTCTTGGTGATACCGCGTCTAATCTGATTTTTCAGACTATACTCTTTTTTATAACCTACTTTTACACCGATGTTTTCGGTATCGCGCCCGCGACACTGGCGACTATGTTTTTAATTACCAGAATCTGGGACGCGGTTAACGACCCGATAATGGGCGCTATCGCGGATCGTACCAATACCCGCTGGGGTAAGTTCAGGCCTTATCTTCTATGGGTGGCGATTCCGTTCGGTTTGGTGGGCGTGGCGGTCTTTACCACGCCCGATTTAAGTATGACCGGAAAGATAATATACGCTTACGTTACATACATTCTGCTGGATTTTGTTTACACCGCCATAAATGTACCTTATTCCGCTTTGATGGGCGTTATGACATCTAATGCCAGAGTAAGGACCATTCTCTCTCAGTTTCGTTTCGCGGCTGCTTTTTTAGGCGGGCTAATTATTCAGTACTCTGTTCTTAAACTTGTCAGAACATTGGGAAAAGGAAATGAAGCTCTGGGCTGGCAGTTAACGATGGTTGTTCTCTCAATGCTGGCAATCATTATGTTTTTTATTACTTTTGCCACCACTAAAGAAAGGGTTAAACCTCCCAGGGAACAGAAAACCTTCTTAAAGGAAGACCTGCGTGATTTATTCAGAAATAAACCCTGGCTGTTGGTGGCAGGGGCAACAGTTTTTCAACTTACATATATAACTATAAGAAACGGCAGTATAATATACTATTTTAAGTATTTTGTAGGGGACCAGCAGTTAATGCTTTTTGGAAACACTTATATGTTCTCCTGCGATAATATGACGTCCACATTTCTTATTTCGGGTACACTCGCGACCATCCTGGGTATTGTTCTAACCGGATGGTTCAGCAAAGTTTTTGGTAAAAGAAATTGTTATGTGGGATTTCTGGGAGTGACCGGAATATTCACGGCGGTTTTTTATTTTTTTAACCCGGTGAATATTATTCCTATGTTTGTTATGCAGCTTTTCGCGTCTTTTACATTTGGTCCTGTGTCTGTGTTGCAATGGGCAATGTATACGGATACAGCGGATTATTCCGAATGGAAAAATCGCCGGCGTGCCACAGCACTTCTCATGGCCGCTTCGCTGTTCGCGCTTAAGTTGGGAGTGGCCCTGGGTGGAGCTCTTCTCGCGGGTCTTCTGGCTTTTTATGGTTATAATCCCGGAGTCGAACAGACCGCGGGAGGATTACTCGGAATAAAGCTGGTAATGAGTCTTTATCCGGCGATTCCCGCGATTATTGGCGCCGGTGTTATGTTATTCTATCCTTTAACCAACCGGATGATGGTGGATATTGAAAAAGATTTGAATGAGAGAAGGCGTAAATCAGGAGATCAGGAACCGGATAAAGCCTGAACGGGTCGTAATAAATATATTAATGATTAAATATTTATAAGGATTGTTGATTATGGGAATGTTAGGTTGAAAATGACTGCTTTAAACCGGATTTTGATGTCCGTTGTTTATTCCCTGGAATGATTTTAATTGGGTGTTAAAGCGCTCAAAATTACAAAAGGAGTGAAATATGGATATTAAAGCGGCAAAGTTATCTATAAAGGAAAAAGTGGGTTACAGTCTCGGTGATTCTGCGTACAATTTCTATTTCCAGATGGCTATGATTTTTATGTTGTTCTTTTATACCGATGTGTTCGGTATTTCCGCCGCGGTCGTCGGGACTATGTTTCTTGTTTCTCGTATCTGGGACGCGGTAAACGACCCTATGATTGGAGCCCTTGCCGATAGAACGAAAACCAGGTGGGGAAAGTTCCGACCGTGGATATTGTTTTCCGCTTTTCCTCTTGCTATATCCGGTATATTGGCTTTTACCACCCTGGACTTGAGTACGGTCGGTAAAATAGTTTGGGCTTATGTAACCTACAATTTGATGATGATGTCTTATACAGCGGGTAACGTCCCGTACTCATCTTTAATGGGCGTGACAACAGCCGATTCGGATGAACGTACCGGTCTTAATCAAATACGTTTTGTTTTTGCGAACGGAGCGATGCTGGTAGTACAGGGTTTGACTTTACCTCTCGTTGGATTTCTCGGTAAGGGTGACGACGCCAGAGGTTTTATGCTTACCATGGTATTTTTCTCCGCAATGGCTATAGTATTCCTGGTAACTACATTTTTGACCACTAAAGAAAGAATAAAGCCCGACCCGAGACAGAAGACTTCGATAAGGCAGGACCTTGCCGATCTCTTCACCAATCGTCCCTGGGTTATTATATTTATTATGACCGTTTTTGTATTTGTTTATTGGTCTTTGAAGGGTAGTATCGGACTCTATTACACTAAATATTTTGTAGACCATGCGAGTCTTAGAGCTTTCCTGCAAAATTTCGGTCTGGCTCGAAGTCCGGAAGCGGATGTGGTAAAAGTAGGATTCACCTTTTACAGCACTACCGGAGTTATCGCCATGTTAGTCGGTATTCTCTTCGCGAAGGTTTTCGCGGTAAGGTTTGGGAAAAGAGATGTGTTCAGGGTTTGTCTCTTTTTGGCGGCGATTTGTACATTCGTGTACGTTTTTTTAAAGCCGGAACAGGTTTTCCTGCAATATATCTTTAATATTCTTATTCAGCTCTTCTATGGAGTTACCGTTCCCTTGCTCTGGGCTATGGTAGCCGATGTGGCAGATTTTACCGAATGGAAAACTCGCAGACGAGCCACAGCCATGACATTCGCAGGTATTTTATTTGCCCTTAAATTGGGGCTCAGTCTTGGCGGAGCTTTTGCCGGAAAACTTCTCAGTTTTTATAATTATACACCGAATGTCGAACAGAGCGTGGAAACATTAAAAGGTATTCGTTATATGATGAGTGTTTACCCTGCTATTTTGTTCTTTGCCGGTGTGGCGGCGCTTCTCTTTTATAGAATAGACAGAAATACGGAACGCGAAATGGAGAAAGAATTAATAGAAAGACGGAAAGAATATCAGGAAAGTTGAGTGAGCGGGTCAGAAAACTGTTGATAAATGAGATAAAGGTTTAGAAAAACAGGTTTTATTGGAAAGAGTATTTTGCTCTTAGGAGAGGGAAAAGTTTTTCTATAGTTATAGTAAGGAGGTATTAAAAAAATGATTCCTGAAGCAGTTAAATTATCTATAAAGGAAAAAATAGGATTTGGTCTGGGTGATTCGGCTTATAATCTCTATTTCCAGGCGGTTATGTTTTATATGTTGTACTTCTATACGGATATACTCGGTATATCCGCTGCGGTTGTCGGGACTATGGTTCTGGTTTCTAAAGTTTGGGACGCGATAAATGACCCAATGATGGCTGCCCTGGCTGATCGGACTAAAAGCCGCTGGGGAAAATACCGACCGTGGATACTTTTTACAGCTTTTCCTTTTGCTATATCAGGTATATTGTGTTTTACAAAGGTGGACTTAAGCACGGTGGGAAAAATTGTCTGGGCTTATGTAACCTATAATTTGTTAATGATGTCATATACAGCCGGAAATGTTCCTTATTCATCTTTAATGGGTGTAATGACAGCCGATTCGGGTGAACGTACCGGTCTTAATCAAATTCGATTTATCTTCGCGAATTTCGCGATGCTCATAGTACAGGGAGCAACCTTGCCTCTTGTGGAGAAACTCGGCAGAGGTGATGACGCGAAAGGGTTTATGCTCACAATGGTATTTTTCTCTATAATGACTGTAATAATGTTAACGATCACTTTCCTGACCACTAAGGAGAGAATAAAACCCGAACCCGGTCAAAAGACTTCAGTAATACAGGATATTTTCGATCTTATTAGGAATCGACCATGGGTTATTATGTTTAGTATGACTCTTTTTGTGTTTATTTATTGGGCTTTGAAGAACGGAATCGGACTCTATTATTTTAAATACTTTGTAAACCATGCGAGTCTTCGGGCTTTCCTGCAGAACTTCGGTATGGCTCGGAACCCCGCCGCGGATGTCGTAAATATAGGATACCCGATTTACACTACCAGCGGACTTATCGCTTCGTTAATAGGTATTCTCTTTTCAAAATTTTTCGCTGTAAGGTTTGGAAAAAGAGATGTGTTCCGGGTTTGTCTTTTTATTGCTTCATTTCTCACATTCGTATACGTATTCTTAAAGCCGGAGCAGATCTTTTTGATATTTCTCTTTAACATTCTTATGCAGTTTGCCTATGGAATCACCGTTCCTTTGTTATGGGCTATGGTCGCGGATGTGGCAGATTTTACCGAATGGAAGACTCACAGACGCGCTACAGCAATGACTTTTGCCGGAGTTTTATTCGCTCTGAAACTTGGTCTTAGTTTTGGGACCACGATTGCCGCGAAGCTTCTTAGTTTTTATGGTTATGTTGCGAATGTCGAACAGAACGCGGAAACATTGAAAGGTATACGTTACATGATGAGTGTTTATCCGGCTATTTTATTCTTCATCGGCGCCGTCGCGCTTTTATTTTATCGTATAGATAAGAAAACGGAGCTCGAGATGGAAGAAGAACTAATAAAGAGAAGAGAGAGTTATCAGCAGGATTGACGAAATTGAAGATTTGAGGAATCGAACAAACGTCGATAACACAATCGACCGAAAACGTTTGCCGATTATAGGAGGTAAGATTAATGAATAGAATTAGCATATCGCTTTTAATAATATCTTTTTTATCTTTGCTTTTTTTGACGCAGTGTTCTGTTGAATACAATAAAACATATACGAATCCGGTTATTCCGGGAGGTTTTCCGGACCCCAGCATCTGCAGGGTCGGGAATGATTATTACACAGTCCACAGTTCCTTCGAGTATTTCCCTGGGGTCCCGGTTTTTCACAGTAAGGATCTCGTTCACTGGAAATTGATCGGTTACTGTTTAACCAGCGAGAGTCAGCTGCCCCTTGAAAATATGAGATATTCCGGAGGGATTTACGCTCCCACCATTCGCTATCACGACGGTTTATTTTATATGATTACCACGAATGTGGATGGAGGCGGAAATTTCTATGTGACCGCTGAGGACCCCGCCGGTCCCTGGTCCGAACCTGTATGGCTGGATAGAGAAGGTATCGATCCTTCTCTGTTTTTTGATGACGACGGTAAAGTTTATTATACCCGACATGTGGGTGGGGGAGATGGTTATATAGGGCAAACCCTGTTGAATATTGAAGAAGGTAAGCTGGAAGGAGAATTAAAGAAAATATGGGGAGGAACTGGCGGAATATGGGCGGAAGGACCTCATCTTTACAAAATAGACGAAAAGTATTATTTGATGATTTCGGAAGGCGGTACCAGCTATGGACATATGATTACCATAGCCAGAAGCGATTCCCCCTGGGGGCCCTTCGAGTCCAATCCCGATAATCCGATTTTGACGCATAAAGGTAGAGAAGGACATCAGTTCCGGGCTCTGGGACACGGAGATTTAGTCGAAACCCCGGATGGTTGGTGGATTGTTTTTCTGGGTATCAGACCCAAAGGGGGCAATTACAATCATCTCGGCAGAGAGATGTTTTTAGCCCCCGTTCGGTGGAACGAAGAAGGCTGGCCGGTCGTCAATGAAAATAAACCCATAGAAGATACGATGCCTGCTCCGAAGTTACCTAAATATACATTCAGGGAAGAACCCGAGAAAGATGATTTTAACGATTGTAATTTAGCTCTCTGCTGGAATTATATAAGAAATCCGTATCCGGAAAATTATTCTCATGGAGAGCGTCCGGGTTATTTGAGACTTTGGGGCACTGCGGTTACCATGGGGGATCAGGATTCGCCTACTTTTATCGGAAGAAGGCAGACTGCCATGGAATGCAGAATCGCGGCGAAGCTCGATTTTAATCCACAACGTGAGGGAGAGGAAGCGGGTCTGGTTATCAGAGGAAACGAGGTCAACAGGGCGGAGATAGGAATCACGCTAAAAGACGGGAAGCGGCATGTTTTTTTTATGAATATGGTTAAAGGTAAATTGGTGGAGCCGGTTCGCTATGAGGAAATCGGTGAAGGTGATGTAATCCTGTCGATAGAAGCGAAGCCTTTATCTTATGAAATATTCTATCAGATGAACGGCGGAACTCCTGTGAGTATGGGAAAAGTGGAAACCAAATACCTGACTTTTGAAGAAGTGGTAGGATATCTGTTTACGGGAGTATATTTCGGTATGTTTGCGACTGGCAACGGAGAAAAAAGCACCGTACCGGCCGATTTTGATTGGTTCGAGTTTGTGGCGCATAAGAAGTAGAATCGGGAGGAGAAAATGGAAGATCACAAAAACATAAAGGATATACCTTCATTAAAAGAAATCTTTAAGGATGACTTTTATATCGGAGCCGCGCTTAATCTGGATCAAATCGAGGGTAAAGATACCGATGGGATAGCTGTTGTAGAGAAGCACTTTAACAGTATTGTGGCTGAAAATATTTTAAAGTGGGAAGAAATACATCCTGAAATGGATAGGTATAATTTTGAACCGGCTGATAAGTACGTGGCTTTAGGAAAGAAAAATAAGATGTTTGTGGTGGGGCATACCCTAGTATGGTTTTATCAAACTCCCGATTGGGTGTTTGAAGATGATGCCGGGGAACCGCTCAGCAGAGAAGCGTTGCTTGCCCGGATGAAAGATCACATCTTCACGGTAATGGGCCGTTATAAAGGTAAAATACACGGTTGGGACGTTGTAAACGAGGTGGTTGTCGAAGATGGTTCTTTTAGAAAGTGCAAATGGTATGAAATCATAGGTGAGGATTACGTACAGAAGGCATTCGAGTACGCTCGTGAGGCTGACCCGAACGCGGAACTTTATTACAACGATTTTGATTATTATAAGAAGCCTAAACGAGAGGGTATTATTAAGCTGATAGAAAATTTAAAGTCGAAGGGTATCAGGGTAGACGGAATCGGCATACAGGCGCACTGGTTTCTCGAACATCCGGATATAGCTGAAATCGAGAAGTTTGTTGTCGAGCTGGGTAAGTTAGAGGTCAAAATTATGATTACGGAATTGGATGTGGGTGTCACTCCTTTTTATCCCTGCGATACTCCCGCCAGAGACTTATCATCTTTTGACCCTGAAACACAGAAAAAATTAAATCCTTATACCGAAGGTGTTCCGGATTCGGTTCTTAATGAACAGGCGGATAGGTACGCGGAGTTGTTTTCATTGTTTTTAAAACACCTTGACAAGTTTAGCAGAATAACATTCTGGGCGGTTCATGACAAACAATCCTGGCGCAGTTATCTGCCTATAAAGGGAAGAACGGAATACCCGATGTTGTTCGATCGTGATTGTAAACCCAAACCGGCTTTCTATGCCGTGGTGAAAACAGGTCGGAATCGATAGTAAAGGAAAATGACAGACACCATGCCGCAGGCATCCCCCTCCGATTTTTACGTTAACACAAGTAAAGTTAGTTATTATAATGTATATAAAAAATTATATGCGGGGAAAAGCTATTCTCGAACATTCGCCAAATCAGAGGAATTACTGTTCGAGAAAGACGTGGTCAATTTCCCCGGCGAGGAAATTGCCACTCGGCTCTCGGATTCGCTCCTCTTGAAATGTAATTATTTCAAGAGACCATGCCCGCTCACCCTCCGAGACGCTTTCCTTAACAGCAATCCCTCTGATTTTTATCTGGGGCATTATTGAGAAGAATGGGGGAGATTCAAACACCATGTCGGACTTGACATTCATTAATAGTATTATAATATACGTCAAAATTAACACACAAGGAGATTAAAAATGGCAAAAGAAAAAGATCTTGAAATCGTAGCTGCAGGTCATACCTGCCTTGATTTAATACCGGCTTTTACAATCGAGGGAACAGTTGATAAGATGACTGATGTCCTTGTGCCCGGTAAAATGATTAATATGGGTAAGTGTGTGGTTGTGGGAGGAGGTCCCGTTACCAACGCCGGAGTGTCTATAAGGAGACTCGGTGTCAAGACTGAACTAATAGGCAAAATTGGTGATGATGATTTTGGCAAACAGA
>Ga0272443_10003369_pt1 | contig 18889 bp, 10 predicted proteins | sample SSMAcet12_FD_193581 | JGI IMG/M metagenome (GOLD analysis project Ga0272443, IMG submission 193581) | Marine sediment archaeal communities from Little Sippewissett salt marsh, Falmouth, MA, United States - SSM-Acet-12 | ecosystem: Environmental > Aquatic > Marine > Wetlands > Sediment ... | reverse complement strand
AGACTGTACTTGTTCCAGACATCATACGTATATCCGGTTGAATCGAGCACATCCGTGTAATAATCTTCCCAACTCTTACCCTCATCATCATCAACAATGAGCACCTTCGCCCCACCGATATTCTGCATGAAACTCAGTGTTGACGGTGTATCCCAGCTATCCTGCTCTATGGTCAGGTTGAATTTGACCGTAACGGTATCCATGTCCTCAGGTACAGTAAACTTGAACGGCGTATCCGGTGTGAAGAACTCCCCTCTTCCGGTAATCGATGCCGCATATATTGAATCAACATCTATAGTAATCCGTGGATCATCACAGGTCAGTGTCGCGGCAACCTCCGATGCATCAGCCCAGTTGCTGAGGATTGTAATACTGTAATCAACGGTCTCACCCAGCCCCGCAATGCTGTCCTCGTCTATAACAGTCGCAGATACGAATGTGTAATAAGGCTGAGAATATACCACATCAATATTGGCGGTCATTATACTATCGCTGTCAGATATATCCCAGACTGCAACCTCGGTCGACAGCCCACTCCATGAGATGCTGTTCGGGTTCGATCTGTCTGAAAATTCGCGATTATTGGTTGCCCCCGGGAATACATCCCCGGTGTCGCCATCGTTTGCAGAATTCTCAAGATCATTTTTGCCATCGGCCTGTTCGATACTCACAAGATAGCGTGGCTCCGAATCATTACTGGTCTTCGTATCGTCAACGTGATAAATCATCAATCCGCTACCGGGTATCTCGGCGTCGAATCCAACCTGCTGCCTGTTCTCAACAAGGAAATACTGGATGGTTGGATTACCATTCTTCCACAGTTTGAGAACATGTCCGGAGTATTCGGTTGCAGGGATCTCGTGCTGCATTTCATTCTCAGTAATGATTATCGGATCGACAAACCCGCATTGTATTTTGCACCAGGCGTCGAAATGCGATGGAGACGTACCACCACCATTCCAGCTTCCGGCAGCCATCAAAGACCAGTATCCGACTCCCTCAGAGCTATAGTCAGTATCGTACAGATCGGGAAGTCCGAAAATCAGATGTCCCTGCTCATGGCAGAATACACCTACTGTTACAAGCCCTCCGGGGCTGCCCGGTTCCTCTTCCGGCTGAATTGAATAGGTCTGAATTGCCACACCATCCACAACCTGTCTCGGTATGTATGACATATGTGAGTGAATATCATTATTTGACCCGGAGGTCTCTCGACCGGGACCTGAATGCACCACTACCAGAGCATCAACTTCAAGATCTCCATTGTCATACTGAGAGAAATCCACATCATCATCCGCTGCCTCAATTGCATCCACAACCAATCCAGCGGCACTCTGTGGGTATTGTCCTACTCCGGCTTGTCCGTCAACGTAATAGGCGTACGTCTGCGGCATTCGGTACCAGCCATAGACATGACCATCCACCACAAAATCTCCGAGAGAGTTTTCGAGGTAGAAGTCCTTCAAGCTGCCCGTTTCGTATGTGTCGAGTGAGAAGAGTAACTCCTCAAAGTGCTCCTGTGTACCATCCGCACCCTGTGTCCAGGGTTGATCGCTGAAATCCGCGAGTAGAACTACCATTTTGAATGTGTCCTGAGCATCACTGGAGCCAAGTGTAAAACGGTGCTCTTTGTCAGGAGGATCAAACATCCCGCGGCTGCGTGCATCACGCAGTAATTGCATATACTCGTCAAAACGCCCCTCTTCCTTAAGCTTTTTCTCAACATCAGGACGCGGTGGCATTACCGCAAACCCGATATCGGTGATAATAAATACCATCAGGCATGTAATTAGAGTTAGAAGGGCACGGTAATGTTTTTGTGAACTCATATCGGATCAGACTCCCTTGTACGAATTTAGGGTTCCAAGCAAAAATCATGTATCATATAAGATACGTTTCAGACTTTATTATAACAATTGAAAATGCCCGCCTGATCCCGCTTTTCTGCGGTTCAGACGGGCTTTTTTGTATCAAAATTATCTAAAATAAAGGCTACTTCAACATGAGCATCTTCCTGGTCGTCTCGAAATTCTCACCACTCAGACGGTAGAAATATACACCGCTGGCAACCTTATTCCCGGATTCGTCGCTACCGTCCCAGCGTACCGAATGAGACCCGGCATTGACATAATCGTCGACGAGCACATCCACTCTCTGCCCCAGCGTATTGAAGATTTCAAGTGTCATTCTCTGTGCGGAACTGACGGTGTATTCTATCGTAGTTTCCGGATTGAAAGGATTCGGATAATTCTGTGACAGTGAAAAACCGGTCGGCAGAATCGGATCATCATAATCGTCAGCAGATGTCGGTGCCATGTACTTTGCCCATGCATCTTCATATCTTGAAAGAAGTTCACTCTCGGAGGATGCCCACAGAATCACAACCGCAAATTCCACTTCCTCACCGGCTTCAATATCGCGTGGTTCTGCGGCAAGAAGTGTCGCATAGTCTGCACGCTTGGTCGGGAGATCTGCAATTTCACCATCGAAACAGACCGAGTATTTCTGTGCTTCGCTCAGTCCGATCCTGGTGCTGTAAGGGTTGTTGTAATGTACGAATGAATATACATCATCAGAGAGAAACGCCATTCCCACATACGAGTTGCCTGCGGCATTGTAGTAATATACCATCCCGCTCTCCTGATCGAATCCGATCATCTCCTGATCCACTTCGCCATTCGGGAAATCGAAATCGAGGAATACAGCGGGTGAAAGAAGTCTCGAATCGGTAAGAGAAGCATTTCGGATCTGATATCTGATAAACGCCGCAGAATTCAGACCTTCATCATCAAAGAGAGAAACTGTCTGCGCAACCTCTATCTCCAGCGGAGTCTCAGCGAAATCATCATTGAACACACCCGAAACTTCCTCATCGCCCCACTCGACTCCCTGTGACATCGAGATATCATCAAGACCGGCTGCCAGAAAATCATTGTCCGAACGATCACCGGTAAGATCACGGGCTGCATCCGAGACATTCCCGCTCTCATCCGCGAGAATCAGGGCGAACTCTGAGAGATAATCTGTCGTGTCTACGCTATACCCGGACTGATTCAGATCGATCATGGAACCATTGCCGAGTCCAACAGCGCCATAATTGCATGCGCCAACCGAGACTGTACCATTCGTAATCGATGAGTAACTCGCCTTATCACTCTGAGCAACCACAAGATCGAAATAGCAGTTGTTGAGGAAATTGCCCTCGTAATCGTAGAAATCGATTCTGAATGTTACAGTCTTGCCGGGAGTAATCAGGGCATCAGCCATAATCTCATAGGGCTGCTCGTCATTTATGACATCCGTTCCGGAAGCGAGCGTACCGAAAAACGCCGAATCACTCAGTATCTGCATATCCTCATCGTAAGTGCTGAGAATGCCCCAGAGTCCCGTAACATCATACTCTGTAATCTGAACTTCAACAGAGAGTACAACAGGCTCTTCCGGTTCAACGATCATGTCACCATCATCCTGCACCTCGAAATCCTTGAACAGAATCGTGGCATGAGTCGGAAGGGGCATATAGTCGACTGCTTTCTTAATGTCAATAAGACCATATCCGCTGTTGTTGTCTTCACCCGGTTCATCAATATCGGTCGCGGACATGAGAAGCGCGTGCTTGATCTGCTCGACTGTGGCATCGGGATTGTACTGACGGAGCAGCGCAACAGCGCCTGTAACCAACGGTGCAGCCATCGACGTTCCCGACATCAGCTTGGTTCCGCCATCCTTATCGAGTGAAACAATAGACTTGCCGGGAGCCACTATCTCAGGCTTAAAGTCGGTCGTATCGCAACTCGCGGGACCGCGACTCGAGAAATCCGTTACCGGATATCCCGTCGTACGATGATCAACCGCCCCAACCGAGAATGTGTTGAGTGGTGATGTTGAACGGTTGGCGGGATTTCTTATTGTCTTCGGATCCGGTCCCTCATTACCGGCTGCGAATATATTCACTATTCCGAGTGCCTCGAGATTATCTATTCCCTGATGGAATGTCTCGTCACAATCATCAAATATTCCCGCAGGAACTCCCCATGAATGGTTGATGGCATCCGGAAGATCATCAGTGGTTGCGGGATTACCGTCGGGATCGGACGCCCATTCGAAAGCGGAGAGAATATCCGAAATTGTCTGAGAAAAACCGGCTCCGCGATCCACAACCGAAGCGCATCCCCATTCGACATCGGGAGCGACACCGACTGTATCACCGTCAACGACACCGGCCATAAGACCCATAACATGGGTTCCGTGTCCGTTGTTATCCGACGGGAAATTTGTCTGAGTCTGCGGATCAAACCAGCCCTGAGAGGGATCACCGGTTGTCGCACCTCTCCAGCGATCACTCAAACCGGAATGCGAACCGTTCACGCCGGTATCGAAACTTATAACGAATCTGCCCTCACCCGTATATCCCTGTGACCAGAGATAATCGGCATTGATAGCCAGAAGATGCGTTTCCACGCCTGTGGAGGCAGCTATATTCTGTCGCTCCTCAACCGGAGTTATCAGTTCAAGAAGTGTATCCTCTACAACATACTCCACCGATTCAAGCTCTGAGAGACGGCCTATTTCCGAAACGGGAACCTCAACTAAAACCGCGTTAGATATATTAAAGTGCTTCTTGATTATCAAGGAGATACCCTGCTCACTCACCTCGGACTCAAATCTATTCTCTGAATCATCTGAGATTTTGGTAATCGTACTGTGTGCAAGCTCATACCTTAGCGCTCTGCTGTTCAACGACTTGAGCTTGGTATTCAGTTCGATTCTCTCTTTGAAATCCGGACTGAGAAACACAGCTGCGGTTATCGTCCCGCGGTTGCCTTGATCTATCTTAACCTCAAGTGCGGGACTGATTTTGCCAGCCAGAAGTGTCGCGGGCGAAGCGAGAAGAATTGCTGTAATTGCTATTATGACTGCGATGCGGATATGTTCTGCGCGAGCTTTCATTGAACCCTCCTGTGCTGACTTAACCTCTCTATGAGCAAAAGCCGTGCCGCAGACAGGTCGCGCAATAATATGCACACAAATTAGCCCCAACCACAGGACGCACAACCACAACGAATTGTGCCGCAATATATTACGGAATAAGCGAGCGGGTGATTGAAATGGGGAAGACAGGACTAAAATTAAGGTGCAGCAAAATTCGGTGCAAAATCATGCATATAGATGTTAACCGTTCTTGCATACATATTCTCGAAAAGTTTACTGTTGCTCAAGCGCCGGGGTATTCGTAAAATTCGATGTGACTGAGGATAAGATAAAAACGCGTGGTTTTGATCCGCTTGTTGCCGGCCTACTGGTTTTCGGTCTGATCGTTCGTGTTTTATTTCATATACAATATAGTAATTCAATCTTCTGGGGGGATTTGTCAATCGACGAACTTCTCCATGATGCCTGGGCGAGATATATCGCCGACGGCAATATAATCGGAAATGAGGTCTTTTTCAGGGCTCCGCTATACCCCTACTTTCTGGCACTATTGTACAAACTCTCCGGAGCAAATCTGCATGTAGTACTGCTAATCCAACACGCTATCGGACTTTTGTCCGGATGGCTCCTCTATAGAACCGGTAAAGAGCTTGTTTCACACAACACCGGCGTATTGGCTCTGATCCTGTATTCCCTGACTCCAATATTCGTATATTTCGAAAGCCAGCTACTGCTCGATTTTCTGATAATCCCGTTTGCACTATTATCGTTTTTCCTCCTCAAACGCGCTATAGACAGAGAATCCATTCCGTACCTCATCGCCTGCGGTCTGTCAATCGGTTTAACAGCTCTTGTCAGACCCAATATTCTCGCATTCGTGCCATTTGTCATTATCTGGTTGATAATAATCATCGCTGAAAATGATGGCTTGAAACGAGCTATCGCACGGGCTGCTATCTTGACTGCTTCGATAGCGATTATGATCTCGCCGGTGACTGTCAGAAATTATGTAGTTGGTGATGATCTCGTTTTGATCAGCTCACAGGGAGGAATCAATTTCTACCTCGGCAACAATGAGGAGGCCACCGGGCTTTCAGCCTATATGCCCGACCTGGGATATGCATGGGACTACACGGATTGCGAGTATATCGCCGAGAAAGAAATGGGTCAAGATCTGAAACCATCGGAGATTTCAGACTATTGGTATGATCGAGGTCTGCATTTCGTTCTCGACAAGTCGGAGCAATTTGTCCCTCTGATTATTAAAAAGGCTTATCATCTTATCAACAACCACGAGATTTCGAATAACAGAAGCATCCCGTATGTTTTTGATGAAGCATGGATTTTATCGATTCTTCCAATTGGACTCTGGTTTATCCTTCCCCTTGCCCTGATTGGCATTGTACATGGATTCAAGAACCGATGGATAAAACTACTCGGTCTTTTCATCGCAGTCTATTCTTTCACCCTGCTTATGTTCTTTATAAACTCACGATTCCGCATCCCGATCCTCGCAGTGGCTCTCATACTTGCAGCGTATGGCATTGAACAACTCGTTGAGTTGATTATTAAAAGACAATACATTCAATTTGTAATATGCGGAGTTTTTTTCGTGGCCGCCGCTCTCTTCACCGACACGAATTTCTACAACTCAGATTTTGATGATCGTTCCTTTGAAGAATTCAATATCGGCAACCGTTTGTTCGAGACAGGTGATTACGAAAGCGCACTTGAAAGGTATCACTCTGCACTTGCTTCACAACCCGGAACTTCACAGATAAATCTGAACATCGGAAATATCCAGATGAAACTGGGGAATCTCGATTCCGCACGTATTTATTATCAGAGAGAACTTGAAGTCACCCCCGATTCCACACGGGCATACAATAACCTGAGTGTTATAGAACGGCTTTCGGGCAATGATTCCCTATCTATCGAATACTCAGAGAGAGTACTGTCGACCAAGCCCTATTTTACGGATGCTGTAGTCAATTATATTATCACATGCCGGCATATCGGTGCTCATGATAGAGCGCTTGCAGCTGCCAATAAAGCCCTCGAATATGAATCGAACAACCCTGAGTTGTACTATTACAGGGGAGTGATTCTCTTTGACCACAATCAGCTTTCAGAAGCACTTGCAGATTTCACGCAGGCTGAACGATTGATCTCCTCTGAGTCTATTCAGCCCTCGTTTTCATTGCAAAATAACATAGTGAATATAACGAGTCACGAGGACGAGCAGCGAAAACTCGAATCGAAAATCAAATACAGCATCGGTACAATTAAAGGGCGCACCGGTGATACTCAAGCAGCTATTGATTATTTGAAGTCATCGCTCGATCTTGATCCCTCTCTTACGGAGGCACGAACGAATCTCGCCAGCGCACTCGTTCAAGCCGGCAGGTTCAGTGAAGCTCTCGAACAGACGGAAGCTGTCATTCCGGATGGCTCCGCAGGGGCGCTGACATGGTATTTGAATGCTGTATCTCAAGCCAATCTTGGAAATGTCAATGCCGCGCTCGAATCTCTTGACTCTGCACTCTCGATAACCCCTGAATTCGCACCGGCAATCAATCTTAAAGAACTTATCTCCAACCAAAAAGAAACGGGAGAGGATTAAATCCTCTCCCGTGATTAGTCAAACCAAATGTAGTGTTGCTACATACTCTCGAGATCGTACCAGTCTAACATTTCAGTCAGAAATTGAACTGCCTGCCAGCGTGGGAAAGCATAGAGCGGGAACCCGAAGAGGGAGGTCTTGAATCCTTCGGTCTGATACCGATACCCAACTATACCGCCTTCGAGAGGTCCATAAACTCCATACGCCGAACTCGCCATATAGAGACCTTCCGCGTAACCACCTGAAACGAAATAATTCACACCCGGAAGAGCACCCATGTAATATTGGTATGGTTGCTGACCATTCCAGACATTGTAGGTATTTCCGGCAAGATACTCCGCCATGTGGCAGGTGTCCGCATATAGCAGCTCATCGTATATTGTATCACAATAGTCCGGGACCAGATCAGGGAATCCATCCTTAAGCGCATAAGCAATAAGCATCTCTTCATTGGCATTGTCTATAGCTGTGTCAACAAGGCTCTCTTTAAACGAAAAACTCCAGCCCGGATCCCATACTGCCTGTACGTTGAAATACCTGTACTGAATACTGGATGTACCATAGTAGATCGTCATCGGATAGTAATCTTCAAATTGTTCATTATTCACATAAAATGCAGTCTGAAGGATGTTGTTGCCCAATACCATAATATTACCACCCATGTCGAGGTATGATGCCATTGCATCCTTCCATGGATCCTTTCTCTCATATGCAAAATCTTCTGCATATATAATGATCAATGAATATCGACCCATTAGATCAAGGGCAGGAAGATATTTAGCAGGATCACCCTTCCTAATATATGGGAATATACTCATTGAATCTGTCTCCGAGAAGGTGAATCCTCCAGCCTCCTCCAAAAGCTCAGCATAATACTTGTGATACCGGTCTTCCCTAAGATTTCCCGGACCACAACCATCACATAGTCCTCCTGCATTCTTGGTATAAGTAGTCAAATCCAACAGCATAAGATCGCGTTCACAGGCAGGTTTCAGAGCCTGAAACGTCGAAATTGCCGGTGTCGGATCCTCCACGTAGGCATCATCTCTCGTCCGAACCTTGAAGACAAACGCACCGAACAGAGTAACACCTTCAACTGCCGCATCCCCAAACAGGTTGTAGAGAGTTGCAAACTGGTTAAAAGTCCACTTGGAGGAGGTTAAATCACTGTATGATTCATATAGTAAATAACTGTCCCAATTGATGCCTGCAGTGTCCGGAATTACTGAGTAAATCGTATCTACTTCATCCGTACCTGGATTAATTATAGTAGTATCAATGTATGAATCAAACGGACCGAAAAGCTCCCAGGCATACTCGAAATCAGGCTGCTTACCGGGGTAATCGAGAGTATCACTCCCCTCCCACTGAACAGGAATACCGATATTCTGTGCCTGTGATGCACGGCAGCTTCCCGTAATCCAGGGGCCTCTCGAAAGTGAGACCTCTGTTCCGGGAGCATGATTCGCCCGTGAGAAGAGCCTGTACGGGACATTCGATTCCGCTCCGAAATTGTCTACCGCCATTATATACACATACTGCTCAACAAAATTCTCCGCACTCTCCGCTGCAAACAATCGAATCTGTCCTGATGTTGAAATTGATCCTGTCTCGACTATAACATCCGTCCAGTCTTCCCATCCATTCTGACGGGACTCCTCAATATACGCCTCAGGATCCGGATAATCATTCACAGTCTGAACAGCATAACGGTACATGGTAATGTAGCCGTCCCTGTCCGTTGCATACCAATGTACTGTCGGATTCGCAAGGAATGAAGCTGAATCGACCGGGACATTTGCAAGATACGCTATTGGCGCAGCGTTAGTGGGCGTTGGACCTTTATTCTCCAACTTTCCACACCCGGCGAAAAACATGATTGCCGCGAGACTCAATAGCAGTAGTGCTGTCAGGCCTCTGTTTACTCCTTTATTTACCATCGGAACCTCCAAATATATCAAATTCGATCTAATCCACCGCTGTTTCTTCCCGAAGCCTTAAAATTTGAATCCTACCGTAAACAGATGAGTATCTTCCAAAGCTCCGTATTCATGATAACCATAATCAACCGCCAGACTGTAATCGGAGATTGCAAACCTCGCGCCACCGCCAATGGCAAACCCGGCTGCGGCATCCTTGCCGAACTTATGGCCTATTCTGAAAGCGTAATGTTCATCATACGAATATTCGAAACCTGCAGTATACTGTTCATAGTTGTCCGATGGATGCGATCCTTCGAAACCCAGCGTTCCACGATGATTCAGTCCCTCCAGCACATTTGCCGATGCTGCGAATTTGAAGTTAATCGGCAGTGGATATTCATCATTGATAAACTTCATCTCCGGACCGAAGTTTGAAATCACCATGGACATTTTGATTCCGCGGTAGCCGGTATCATATGTAGTACCCACATCACATGCCCAACCGGTTGCTCTCTTCTCGGCGTATAGCTCATCAATCAGTTTCCACGTTGCTCCAATACTGAAATGATCCGTTAGGCTCCGTGCATAACTGACCGCCAGCGCATGCTCCTGAGCGCCGAATGTTGCAGCCTCTCCTGTTATAGGATCAACAAAACCAACCGGATTCTCGTACGTCGTCTGCAACATATCCCCGGCATCGAGTGCATACACAGCGATACCAAACGTCCCGCCGAATCTATAGCTCGGCCATGCAAGGGCAGCGAATTCATAGTTGATATCCACAAGATATTCAATGTGAGTAAAAACCACCTCGCGGTCATCAATCTGTGCCAGGCCGGCTACGTTGTAATGGATTGCGGTTGCATCATCAGAGATAGCCGTAAAAGCCTCAGCCATTCCAACCGCGCGGGCCGACACGCCAATATCAAGAAACTGTGCACCCGCCTGCCCTACTTTTGACTGACCCAGCGCCTGGGCTGGTATAATCAAAAGCGCACAGACAAGTACCATGGTAACGTAACGCATATATGCCTCCTAAACCGTCAACAGAATATTTCCGATCCTTGATCTATCTCTCCGCTTATAGCAACATCCGATAAGGAGATCAGAGGCTTGAAGCTCTCCAATTTCTCACCTCGATCTGTTGCTCCTGTTTCTTTCACAATTCTTCCTGTCACCAATTCTTCAGCCGATTCCTTAGAACTTAACCGTCAAACCGAGTCTGACAACACGACCCGGAGAAACATAGGTCGGATTCGCCTTATAGTCGGTATCACCACGGACAATTCCACCAACATTGTTTCCGGTATCAGCTCGACCTGTCGATCCATAAACCGTCTCGATGTTCTCCTTGTCGAAAAGATTCTCTACCCAAAGCTCGAAGGAATAATCGATATTCCATACAGAGAAGTTCTTATTGAATCTTATGTCTACCTGAGAGTATGACGGATAACGCAGGGAGTTTGTCAAAACTTTCTCTCCCGACTGGAGTTGCAGCCCTGGATAATCCGAATCCGGAGTGAATGGATAACCGGTATTCCAGCTCCATAGTACGTTTACACCCCAGTCATTTGGGATAGTATAGCCAAACAGCTTGGGATGATCGGATTTCGTTATTCTCAGATCCAGGTTAAGTGTAACCCTGTGGCGGACATCCCAATCGAGCGGGAATTCCTGAATCGGAATCTCACGGCTCTCGACGAGAGCTTCATAGTTCGCCGACTCTGATGACGCCTTGCCATAGGCAAATGCGTAAGTGTAATTCACATAACCCGAAATGAAATTGCCGTATTTCTTCTCAAGCTGAATCTCGAATCCTCTTGAACGCCCATAGTCAGTATTGTCATACTGATACAACTCCTGACCGAATCGTACAAGCTGTGTATTGATTATGCCGAAAATATCCTTGTAGAATCCGGCAATATCCAGCACATAGTCACCAGACAGATTATATCTGACACCGAATTCATAAGAAACTGTTTTTTCATAGTCGAGATTCGGATTGCCAATCACGCCTGTATCGAATCCCAGCCTTGCATAGAGATTCGAGAATGACGGTAACTGATAAAAATGACCGTAGTTGAAATAGATCTTCGCCTTCTCCGTAATCGGGTAGGATATACCCATTCTCGGAGACAGCTTGCTGCGCGTGTCAATTACATTCCTGCCTTCAGCCTCATAAACCTCGACCAGTGTATCAACACCATCGGACTGGAAGAAGAAGTCATATCGGAAACCGACTCGAGCAACCAGCGAACCATACTCGATAATATCCTGAATGAATATCGCACCCTCTATCGGCTCATGCTCATAGAAATCTCTCTCTGTACCCCTATCGGAGTATGGACCGTTATCCGGTGTTGTATTCAATATCCAGGGATTCTTCAACTGTGCGTAGCTTAACTCGTGGAATCTCAACTGGAAACCGGTTTTCAACTCATGCTCTTTTACAAGCTGCTTGGTGATCTTGAAATCCGTTGTCCATGTAACAGCTTTTCTCTCGTGGTAGTAAGTACCATCACCAAGATCTGTCTCGGCGCTGTATCCGTTGTCGAGGAATCCGTCAGAACCATCCCACTTGCCATTGCCATTCTGGTCGGTAAACGGTTCACCAAGATCATATCTGTTGTTCGGTGCATCATAGACACCATTACCGTTCAGGTCCTTGAACGGTATACCGGGAGTCCAGTCGTCATCCGGACCATCATAAGCACTGTTTCTGTTATAGTCCTGGTTTTCCGATGCGCTTACCGCTTTGACGAATCTGTCGATTCCCTCCTCAAAAACACCGTTGTTATTGAGGTCGGTGTACGGTTCACCAAGGTTGATATCACCATCAATGTAGGGTTCCGCCTGATCGGTCCCGGCTATGCTGCCAAGTTCCTCATCATACAGACCATTACCGTTCTGGTCATTCCTGACCTTGTCACCGCGATCCCAGCGCCCGTTGTTATTGTAGTCCACGAACGGTTCACTGTCACCAAATGTAACCTCTCCATCACCATTCCAGTCCCACAGGATCTCATCTACCGCACTCATTGGTATGCCACCGATTATGTACTTGATTGAGTCCTGATCCCAGGGATCATATAGTGGATAGGGTTGGGTGTTATCCCAGCCATATTGGAGATTTCCTACCAGGCTGTCCGGAACAAAAACATCACCATAATTGTACATCGGACCACCGTATGAATAACTCGTGTCCGAATAGACATTGATAAACGGTTCCGGTGGATCGTAAACACCATTTCCGTTCATGTCGTCGTAAGATTCCCAATCACTTTCGTATGTGAAATCATCGGGATTCATTCCGACTCCGGGATTGTTGGGATCATCCGGCTTCTGGACATACTCGTTATTAACTCTCGATACCAATACCTCGTAGAATGTTGACTTATTCAACTGATGAGTCATTGTCACCGAGAAACGTTCACTCAAACGATTGTATATCTGAGCTGTTGAAGGTGTATCCCGGTAGTACCAGTCGAACATGGTATTATCATCCCAGATTCCCTGGTAGTTGAATACAGTCTTCAAATTATTCGTGATCCTGTAAGTCATCTTCGCCGTCATCGAGAAATGATTCTGCTGACGGTCCTTGATAGTAAACAGATCCAGAATGCTATGAGTCCGATAGTCTCTGCTGACACCTGGGCTGGCAAGCTCATTGTAATCGTATGGAGTGTTTGTCTTGTATCCCTCTATCGCAAGGAAGTAGTATAGCTTGTCCTTGAAATAATCTATACCAAGTGCTGGGAGAAGTCTTCCACCGAAGAAAGGCTCCGGACCACTCAGGGAGAAGTACACACGATCATAGTTATTTGAATATGTATTCAAATTCGGAGCACCAAGGTCATCGGTGAAAAGCTCCATATATCCTTCGGTCGTCGATGATCCTGTCTTGGTGTTTACCGTAACAACACCGGACATCGCACGTCCATACTCGGGATCAAAACCACCCTTAATAATCTGAACCTCCTCGATCGAATTCGAAGAAAGGTTCATGCCGGCTTCCACCGCTCCGAGACCACCCAGCGGATCCTTGGTCTCGACACCGTCTACAACATACGAAACCTCACCCGAACGACCACCTCGAATGTGAAGTTCGCCGTAGCGTTTCACAACACCGACAGTCGCTGAGATGATATCCTCGACATTTTGCACCGGCATCGCTTCCATCTGCTGTGCTGTAATAACGGTATTCGAGGTCGGCTTATTCATTTCCATGATATCCTGCTTCGCCGTTACCCTCTGGACAATGTCAGTTTCAAGAGATGTCGATTCAAGTTCCACGTTCACTTCGGTCGAACGACCGGAAATGATACGAATTTCATCAACCTGCTTGGTCTTGTAACCAACCAGCCTTACCTGAACAGAGTAGGTTCCGGGAGGCACGTTCAATATGAGGTAACTTCCATCCGGTGAGGTCAGATCACCCTGTGTTGTTCCTACTATCTGAACAGCCGCACTGGGCAGACCCTCTCCCGTTCTTTTATCAATAACATACCCCTGTATCTTTCCGGTTATCGCTGCAGTAGCGAAGTTGAAACCGGAAAGAGCGAGAACAGTCGCCACCAAAACCAGAAAACCTTTTCTGGCTGAGAACATCACCAATCCTCCTTATATGTTTGAAGCAAAATCTTATCCGTAGTTGAAACTCTATCTCTCGCAAAACGTACTAAGTACATATGCGGCATTTAAGTCAGTCGCTTGAAAGCCGTTGTAGCAAGCGGCTTTAACCCGCGCAATATATAGGTTCCTAAATAGCAATTCCATCATTCATGTGTCAAGCCCTTTTTGGGCTTTTTCCCTTGTCTGACATTAACTAAGACTAAAACACGCCACAAATGTTTAATTGTATCATACACTTTTTAACCGCCATCCCGATGTGACTCACCCGCAGACTCTTGTATCTCCCTCGGACATGGGAAAACCGATAAATCCACAGGATCAACAATATCCTCAATTTTGCAATCCAGAGCGGTCAAAAATGCTGCCACAAGCTCCTCAAATGACACCCTATGATTCAAGCTCTCATCTATCGATGTCACCATTTGACAAAATTGACGGAAACTCGCCGCACCTTCACGTGATTTTTCGAAAAAAAGCCGCGCATTCATAGCATCAACAGGTTCCAGTCTGATCGATCCCTGTATGAGAAATCTATCTGCCGACCGATACTGTGCAATACCTGCTATCTTTCTCCCCTCAACCGTAATTTCATACCTTCCCGAACTCTGGAAACATGGCGCTTTGACACGTGCAAGACCGATACGGTCCATTGGGTGACCGGATGAGATCGAGGCACGGACTCCCAGTATATCAAGGAATTTGATAATTACACCTGCGGCGCGCATGTAATCATCCTTGAAAGCTGAAATAGTGTCAGTGATTCCGGGGGTTACTCCTGAGTGAGTGAAACAGACATCCCCCGAATGCCAGATCGCTCGCCCGCCTGTCAATCGTCTGACAACCGTAATGTTATTGGTGCGAACTGTTTCCATGTTGACCGCCTTCTCGGTTCTCTGGTTTCGTCCTATCGAAACCGCCGGTGGATCCCACAAGTACAGGCGCCAGCAGTCAGCTCCGAGAGTCTCAGCGGACTCGAAAAGACATTCATCAAATGCCATGTTGAAGCGGCCGGATTGGGCGGGTTCTTTACCTATGATAACAAGGTTTCGTTTACCCTCACTGTCCAGACAATCATTCCCCATAATTATTCCCAAGATATTACTATTGGAGGAGTATTAAAGCAAATCCTTTCCCGATTCCTCCCCCTTCATTCAATGCCAATCTTGTTGACATTTGATAATGCTTGAGATACATATCATGAAATCGAATCCAGAAAATACGAAATATCCTCACCACAGGAGAACACTTCATGTCACCTTATGTCACACCTGATATTCTGCCTGACAAGACAAATGAATGGATGAAACTTGTCGCCCCTTTTAACACTCATAACCTTAAACTCAACATCGATAAATCAGCTCTGATGGTCATTGATATGCAGAAGTTCTTCCTCGATCCGCAATCCCCAACATACACATGCGGAGGACCGGTAATACTACCGAAAGTCAAACTACTAACCGAGGCTTTTCGATCTGTCGGAAGACCGGTTATTTACACAAAACACGTTCATCATCCCGACCGGATAGACGCCGGTATAATGGGCTGGTGGTGGGACGGTATGTGCATCGAAAACAGCCCGGAGAGTGAAATAGCAGATGAAATTGCACCTAATCCATCCGAAAAGATCATCTTCAAACATCGCTATTCAGCATTCTACGACACCGATCTCGAAACAGTCCTGCGATGCCTTAAAATCGAAGATGTCGTAGTGAGTGGAATCATGACCAACATGTGTTGCGAATCGACCGCAAGAGATGCCTACTACAGAGATTACCGTGTATTCTTCCCTGCGGATGCAACCGGCTCAATCACCGAAGAAATGCACACCGCGAGTCTGCTGAATCTCGCTTTCGGGTTTGCGCAGATCTGCACTACGGAGAATCTGCTCGCCTCAATACCGCAATCGAGGCAAACTATCGTATAACCTGAATAGTGCGACACATCAAGTTTGTGACAGAATCTGTCAATAAAACGGCAGTTGCTATAGAAGTATGTTTTCGAAAACAGGTACTGGATATACCCAACTATTCACGAGCACCCCTGAATTATTCATAAAATACCCCGAATTATTCACTCGCATAGTGGAATTATTCACCGAAACCCCCAAATTATTAACTACACGAGTAAATGAGAGCTTCAGAGAGTGGATAATCACCTTCAATGACACTCCGAAACTGTAGCTTCCAACTTTGAAGACTTGTCGGAAAGAATCCCAAAGTTTGTATCGCATGCAGTACAGCGACTTGCAAGCGATCTCCCCTCGACAGTTTCAATCCGGCACGCTTTTTGATTAGCATATATATCAAAGGTTGGAAACGGAATCCAGTATTTCGCCAACTTGTTTGCCTCTCTCACAACAGTAGTTCACGAATGGGTGCGGTTCGAGAGCCTTTCCTTTGCAGACGACTCGAGCCGTGCCCATCGAAAAAGCAGCGGATTTTGACAGACTCTGACAGTCAGAGGATGAAATGGCGCGAATTGTAATTGACTTGGGACATTGGGCGGTGTCATATTGAGATAAAGGGACCTCTCCTCATGGGACCATTCACTTGCCGGGGGCAGAAACTGCGACTAACAGAGAGAATACGTATGCTTGAATAATCCTGTCGAAAGGAGAATTGCATCATGAAAGGGCGGAATAATGCAAAGCGGAGCCAGCGTACTCAAATCCTCTCCTCTGCGCCTTCACGGGCTGCACCAGATCTAATAACCCACTTGACGAACTCTCCAATTAAGTGGAGAAGACAATTACCTCAAATGTACTTATTTGCTATCAATAACTTGCAAAAAGGAGGAAGTAATGTATTGCATTAACAAAGATCCGAGATTGTATTGTTACATTTTAGTACTAATGATCGCCACACTCTCTACTCTTTGTGGCTGTGGGGATGATGTCGGGAAAATAACTACAGTAGAAACTGAAGATGAGATACCGCCGGCATCTATTGTCAACCTTGAGGTAGCGGATACATCCTCAACGACAGCTACACTTGTCTGGACTGCAACAGGCGATGATGGCTGGCAGGGTCGCGCTGCGGAATATGATATCCGGTATTCGACTTCACCAATTACAGACTCACTCTGGTTTGATGCATGGTTCTGCCTCGGGGAACCAAAACCCAAGCCAGCCGGCAGTATTGACACGTTTGCAGTCACAAAATTGAAACCCGCAACAGACTACTACTTCGCTATCAGAGTACTCGATGAGGCTGGAAATACATCAGAAGCCTCCAATGTCGTCTCGCAGATGACAACACCACACAACTACGTAACATGGGAACGGATATGCGATCTGGATGCAAGCGACACACCTGATCTCTCAATGAGGCCGGATGGCAGCCTTTTGATGGGTGGGGAAAACAACTACGTGAACTATGATGCGTATGGCAATTTGCTCCGGTCAGGCAACTGCGCCTTTGTAGACAGATCCCAAGAGATCCACCAGATATACGGTCTGTCTGACGGGACGGCCATGGCAGTCATAGAGGATAGTCCATATTGGCTGATCGCGAGAGTCGATAAGACCGGAAATCCTATTTGGATAACACCAATTGAGCTGCTGGGCCTGTCGCTTATGGAATGCTTCATAGAGGATCCGTCCGGTGGATTTATGGGAACAGGCATAGCGATCTTGGATACCGACTCAACGGACTATTACTATAGTTTTGTAACGAAGTTCGACGAAGACGGTCAGTTCGATTGGGTAAAGCCAATGGAGGATTCTACTGACAACACCCGGTATTACCCTGTGTGTATCGACGCAATACCGGGAGGGGGATTCTATGTCCTCGATAGAGAATTGCAACTTATACGACTTGACAGTTAAGGGAATTTTCTTTGGGAGCGCAATCTTCGGATACAAGTAGTCAATGGATACGCAAAAGGAACTTCGATAGAGGCAACAGATGATGGCGGATGCGTCCTTGTTGGCAGTGATTTCTCATTCGGAGGTGATGTCTTCATTGCAAAGTTCTTGGAGGAAGGCAATTTGGAATGGATGAGACCATTCGGAGGCGACAAGGACGAAGAAGTATCATCCGTGATTTCCGTAGGTGACGGGTACGTGGTCGCAGGCAGTTCATACTCTTTTATAGATGGTGTAAAGATGGTATATCTCGCCAAGTTTCATCCACAGGGGCGGCTGTTATGGGAGAGAGTGTTCGGTTCTGCCTATTTATGGAGCAGTGGATGCAAAGTACAGAGAACTCTCGACGGTGGTTTAATAATTGGCGCTTCAGTGTTGAATGTTCCATTAAGTGAAAGACACTTCTACCTTATCAAGACAGATCCAAGGGGAGTATTATGAAATTCTAATAATTCCCCTCACCGCCTCGACTGCAAAGGAGGAAACAATGAAACCGATAAGACAAAATCGCATGTTGGCGTTCCGAGACCCGCCATGGCGGGACGAGAAACCCGACACTACCACCGATCAACATTACTCATGTCACCCCTGCGCAGGCAGGGGTCCAGTCCTTGTCGGTGAAAGGAAAACATCTGGTTATTCCCACGAATGCTTCTTTCCCGTCTTCCATCAGTCACTGCAAGAAAGCCCCTCATTTACCTCTCATCATGGCACGTCCAAAGCTCGCCTCGACCAGACTTGCCTGGATTCCCGCCTCCGCGGGAATGACAACGGCAGGGATTCCCGTAGGTCGAAACTCTCGCGGTTTCGACATGCCGAAAGTCAAGACTTTCGACCTGCAAGAACAATCGAGAGACGAGAATTCCGCGCTGTCAGGAACCCTTTCCTGACAGCAGACGATACGTTTTCCGGCAG
>Ga0272443_10003368_pt1 | contig 18903 bp, 19 predicted proteins | sample SSMAcet12_FD_193581 | JGI IMG/M metagenome (GOLD analysis project Ga0272443, IMG submission 193581) | Marine sediment archaeal communities from Little Sippewissett salt marsh, Falmouth, MA, United States - SSM-Acet-12 | ecosystem: Environmental > Aquatic > Marine > Wetlands > Sediment ... | reverse complement strand
AGACTGTAAAGCTTCTCGATATGAATGTAAGTGCCGAATTGGCCGGTATCCATGAACTTCTTTCTTCTTAGGTCAAGTTCAGGACCAAGGTTGTTAAGATATTCAAGAAACGACTCCTTAAACCTCGGGATTTGCCAGACGTAAAAACCTGGGATTACCTGGGTCAACAGTTCTTCCTGGATGAGGCTTCTCATGTGTTCACCAAGCTGTTCTGGATTCTTGACAAAACTCCAGGGTACAATTGCTCCAACTTCATCCCAGTACAGCAAAGCTCTAGTAAACCAAGGTGATAGAGACTGGATAATGTGCGGAAAACAAAGGGCCTTTGTTTTCATCTCCTTAATGTTCCCCTGTTATAGGAATAACCTTCATGCTTATTCGCCTCTACTAAAATCGTACTCCCAACAGGCAACCATCCTCAGTTGCATCTGTTAAGCGGAGCCTTACAAAGTCATTTATATCGAATTCATCCGAAAAGTCGTCTGTTGGAAGTGTATCTGAATTGAGCGTGCAGATGTATTGAAACACCGAGCCCTCTGATTCACTCGCAGCTCGCTCCAGCGCTAGAGCTACCTGGCGTTCGTCTACACCGTCGAAAACCGTGCTATCATGAATCAGGAGTTTTGGCGATGGGGTCTTCTGTGACCAGAGTTGCGCGAGCATTAGGTCGTAACAGAACACCTTCATGCTGTCGATTCCCTGGCTTCCTGACCGCTCGATTTCAACGTTAAACTTGTAGCCGGTATCTTGGAGGTCAATTACAAGGCTTCCAGGAGCCTCGTATAGGGCCTCTGAATTAGCATTGAACAGTGAGATGGCGCGGTCCGTGACTTCATGTCTATCATCAAGGTCTTGTCGCGCACGTTGCTGTAAGAGCTGTTGGTCAATAGCCAAAGCGCTCTTGCCTTCCTCGAAGTCTCTTAGGTTCTTGATGCGCTGTTCCGTGTCGGCGAGCTGCGAAGAAAGCTCGGTATTTCTTTGCTGAAGCCTGTTGTACTCTTCGAGCGCGCCGTGAGTACTGAGAATCTCCAGCAGCTTAGCACGCTCTTCAGACTTGTTCTCAATCTCCCGTCGTGCGGCCTCAACGGACCTTTGGAGTCGGTCTATCTCTCGTTTCAAAAACGATTTTCGGTTCTGTACCACCGAGGTATGAAAGGCCTTAACATCATCAAGGCGCCTCTTTACCAAGTCAGGGAGTACGACACCGGCCTCTTTATACACAAGGTCAACTTCACGTCCATCAGGAGGCTTCTCCCCAGAGATACTCGACTCGTAGTACTCAAGTAATCGGGTGTCTGCAAGGCTTTGGTTTGACAGGTCGTGTATTGCCCTTGTTAGGGCATTTGCCGACTCTTCGATATCCCGATACTGCGGGTGAACACGAAAGCTAGCCAATTGAGCCTGGCTTTCATCGAGCGCGGTTCGGAGCCTGACTCTCAGTGCGTCCAGTTCCCCCCGAGAACCGACAATGGAATTCATAAGTCCAGTTCGAGCGGCGATTTTGAGTCCCTCAAGGACCTTCTTTTTGTCTTTTAGGACTTGCCATTCCCGGGCGTAATCCCAGTCGAGTCCAAGTAGAAAGCTGTTGTACACCTGCTTGTCGACTTCCTTCTGCTTGCGGTAGTGCTCGAAGGGAATCGAATACGCGTCTCTTCCTCGGCGAGAGAAATACGAGAAGAGTCCCCGGAAGGTTGGGGAGTATGGCTCACGCGCCGCCTCAACCGGCAAGCCAAAGATAAGTGCTCCTAGATTCTCGGTCCATTCCTTGGTCTTAAGCTCGAGGGCCTTTGTCTTCTTGTTGTAACGAGGTTGAATCGGAAGGTCCTGCGTGTCTCCCTCAATGACTATTCTGCTAGGTGAAGCTGTATCTCGTGAGACGGACATCTGTTTCTCTTGAATCTCTAAATCAAGACTGAAAACCCATCCCTTCAGTGCTTCGGAGCCAAGGCCGTCTTTCGGAGCATTGCTGCCTAAACAGAAATGAATAATCTCTATGAGCGTGGACTTGCCAAGGCCGTTTCGTGTGTCCTTCTTCGTAGCTTCTTTGGTACGGTCTGCGAGTACGACATTGAAGCCGGAAGTGAAGGTGACTTCGCGGAAGGACTCCTTGTCACAATGGACACGGTGAATCATTTGGAAGTCCTCCTGATTTGACCCTCGAATAGCTCGATACTGCCTAGGGCGTAGAGGAGGTCAAGCGCTAGAACAAAGCGGTGGAAGGTCTTCACGTCAGGGTGCCGGCGACAACTGTCCCAAAGTCTCGTAACTGTCATGTCAGCCCTGAGGTTGCCAAGTATAACACCGCCGATGCCAAGCAACGACTGGCCTGTCGGGATGTGTTTTGTCGGCATTATCATGATTGAAACACCTCACACTTCTCAAAGAGATAGCAAAGGACGGCCAGGCCTGCGGCCTGCTGTTTGAAATCACTGCTTCCCATTGCCGAAAACACGCGAAGCGATTCGAAAAGGTCATCACTCCTCAAGCCGTCTTCCCAAAGGCGGTTGTACTCTTCGACAAAACCGGCCTTTAGCCTTTCGGGGAACCCGACATCTCTTGATGCAACGTGCTCTACGAAAGAGCTCACTTCCCTTGCTTTTCCTAATCCCAATGATAGAGAGAAGTGAACCCTTTCGCTTAGTCCATTCTTCTCCATCTTCTTACTCGGGTCTGTGACCGTGAAGTCTGTCACGGGCTCCGCAGGACTTGATACTATCGCATTTGTCACGACCTCCAATTCAGCAAACGTTACCTCAAGCATCAGCTTTGGCAGCGATTCACGGACTGACTGCTCATGGTCGGACTTCCACTTCTGAAGGGTGGCGATATCGTATTTGTATGGCTTCGCGTCAACTATGTCATGATGTGTCGGACAAAGGAGAATGAGGTTCTCGTACTCATTGCGTTTGTCTTCGGGAAACTCGGGATTGCCTCGCGGTCCCGTGTCGCTATGGGCGACTATGTGTGCAATCTTGCATAGGACTTTGTTGCCTTCGTGCTCATCTGCCTCGAGTATGCAATCCTGCGAACAGTCAGGATGAGAACAGTGCCCTGCGGCTCGTCCCCAGAGAATTTTCAAATCCTTTTGGCGAATGTATCTACGCATAATTGACTGTTAGTATCTTCCTTTCCATATCAGTAGTTCGCGAAGAAGGAAGCTGCTCTTTCCGGATTATACCCGCGCTTATCATACAGCTTTGTAGTAGAAATCTGAGCATGGCCAACTGCCTGCTGCACGTCCTCGATATCCGCTCCGTTCTTAAGCGCCGTGGTTATGAACGTTGCCCTCATGCTGTGGGCCGAAAATCCGTTCGTAATTCCGAGCGCCTGTTTCATGTATTTTCTAAGAATCTTGTCAATCACATCTGGGTTGAGAAACCGCCTTAGGCTGCTGGCCCTACCATTTGGTCTGACTGGGCGAAAAAGTGGCCCCTCAAGGTCATCCCGATGGCCAGCAGCGTTCATATACTCCTCAATTCGCTGAGCTACTTGAGGATGAATGCTGAGAGCGTTCTCCGTTCCGCCCTTCTGGAGATATTCAAGGGCATGATATCCAGCATTCATGTGGTAGCTTTTGACCTTGAGATTAGCGATTTCGGCTCTCCTACAGCCAACCTGAAAGCCAACAGCGAGAATGGCGCGGTCCCGGAGGCCTATAAGAGTCTCAGGGGTTGGCGCGTCAAGGATTGCTCTTGCCTGTTCCTGGCTAAATGAGCGTGTTTTGCCCGATTTTCGGTTGATTCTTGGCCTCTGGACCTCTCTTACAGGATTTATCTCCACGACTCGGTGGTTCACAAGGTGCCGAAAGAGGCTTGAAAGCGCCGATAAACGCCTCCGGATGGTCGTTGGCTTTGCTCCCTGGGCCTTCATCATCCTTCGCCAGGTGTTTACAGCGCCGTGTTCCACGAGCCGGAGCTCCTCCCAGGAGCCAATATTAAGCGCCCGGACAAAATGAGCCACGTCATTTTTGTATGCGCGGCGAGTTTGTTCGCTCTGAAGGCTCTGGAGCCACTTTTCTTCTTCCGGAATACGGCTAATGAGAGAAAGAGTTGAGACCTCGACTAGATTCGATTCAGTCCTGACAAGAGCTTTTTGGGCTTCGTTCATTGCGCTATTTCTGCCTCCGTATTATTCCTGATATACAGGATTATCACGAGCAAAAATAGTCGTTTTGAAATCGAACTGCAACAAAAAAACTTTGATAGTTTTCAAGGAAATATCGATAGGCCGAAAAAAGAGGTGAGGGCTACTACTGACTGTTTTTTCTGTCCCAAACAACAAAGCCTGCTCGCCCAAAGCGGACTTCATCAATATGGTCAGGAATTTCTATCTCAACGTCAAAGTAGCCCTTCGTGAAGGAAAGGTCTTCAGAAATGTAAACTATTACTGAGATGTGTGAGTCCTCGTTGGAGACTTCAACGTATCGGACACCAAGCGCGCTGTGTCCGCAGTTCGCCCAGAGTCTGAGAATTCGCGTACCCTCTTCAAATCGTTCTGAAATCTTGAATCCACCGAGGTCAGCGAAATCTACCAGAAGGTTCAACTCTCCGTCCATACTTTCTGCTCTCATGGTTCGATAATACCGCGTTTTACAAAACTAAGAAAGGGTGAGCCAAACTTGTCCGGTATTTCGCTGCTTACCAATCTAGTTCAACCTCCTGGCGTCTACGAGCATCAATCGAGTTGGCCCTTCTGATGGATATGGCAAGCGTCCAGTGATGGTCGTACTCAAGCCCACACGATTGTAGAGCTTCTCCGGTCGTATCGTTCCATATTGCGGCAGCAATGAAGGAACTCGTTGTCTCCTTAGTCCAGCGTAGCTCACCAGATTCATGCCTGTTCAATAAATCTATAACAACCTGAGTTAATGTTACTTCTTGCTCCCATGTGACGCACATTGAACGGTTAGCAACACCTTTCCAGCCAAATATAAACTCAACATCCCGCCTGAATCCGGGTCCCAGACCATCAGGGTCAATGCGCCAAAAGCCGAATGTCCTAGCTGGGCCTTGTTTTGGTCGCCATTCAACCCAACTATGTCCGTGGTTAATCTCTGGGAATAGATTCATTGGAGAGTGTCTTGAGCCCAAGCTTCCGTCTCGAACATCTATTAGACCTACTCGCGAATGTACTGCTAGTCTGCCAGCAATCTTGTCGGCATATGGGCTTGACGGGTCTCTGTCGCTCATACTCTAAACCCCTGTTTGTTGGCACAGTGTCTCACTAAAGCTGTTCTAAAGCAAGCCTGCAGAGGAGTACAATACTCCTTCAGAGACGGTTCGTCAGCAGAATCTGCCGATTACTGATAATAATCCAGGTCGTTAAGGTCGTCCTGTTCTCTCTCAATTCCCTTTTCAACATTGTGTGAACTGGGTTGACGCACCAAGCCCATCTCAGAACGTTCATGTGGAGTCCAAGGCGGAAGATAGCTCTCTGATTCTGCAAGCTCCCTCTCGTCGAAACTCATCCCTTTGTAGTCATCACCCTTAGTCGTCAAATGTTTAGATAGAAATACCCAAGGAATTGTAACTTTGTAGGGCTCCATATCTGAGAGACTATAGAAGCCCATGAGCCCCGTATCCGTTTTTTGGATAGGCTTTTGGAGAGCGAGAAACTCAGAGCTCATTACGATAGGAGTGAAAACATGCTGCTCTGATTGACCATAGGTAACCCTGCCATCCGTTACTGACCTGCTGCCCAATGTTCGTTTTACCTCGGCGTATCCAAAAACACCCTCTGCCCATTTTGCAGTTCTCTCACCATCAAGCTTCAAGACGGCCTTGTTTGAGACCATGTTGAGAAATACATCCGTAAGTTTCTCTCCGTAAAGATGTTGTAGGCTTGCTATGTCTTGGAATCCTATGACGGTGCAAGCGCCTTTCGAGCGACCTTTTGTAAGAAGTTGGTCAAACAGTGGTATCTTGCCGGCTGATGCTAGCTCATCAAAAAACAGCCAGCTTCTTCGAGTACTAGAGTTCGGTTGGTCAAGCAGGAATTGGATAAGACGCTTATAAAGAATCTGGTTAGTAGCATTAAGAGCTTCGGTGCATCGGTGAGAATGACCAACAATCAAGATTTTCTCCCCGCGCACCCAGTCTTCTAGGCTGAATCGTCGATGAGCACGATGCCAGTAGTTTGCTATCACCTGGTATGGCTCGATTTTGTTCTCCACAGTTGCCATCACGTCGTTGGTTGTTCTATCATTGGCGAAGTATCTTTCAAGCCTTCCTGCATTGTGTTCTGGGGCTGCGGCAAGTACAGCTCGTAGGTTGTCTTTTTCAGCCATAGCAATTACAACGTCGCGAAGCGTCCACTGTTGGGGCTTTAGTTTATGAAGTGAAAGAAGCACTCCGTGACACAGTGAAGTCGCGGCTCTATCAAAGAACGGGTCTTTAGCTCGCTCTGCTATCGGGAAAAGTACGGACGCCATCTCCTGAAAATCTCCCGGCCCCGTGATGTCTTTTCCCATGTCCCATGCCGCACACCGCTTATCAAAAGGATGAAGGATTATCAGGTCTTTCTCGGGAATACCCATTCTGAGCAGTTGAGGAATAATCTCCGTTTTTGCATCAAAGATTACCGCTCTTGTATCACTTCCAGGCTGCATTTGCCTCAGCGCAGACTGCATGAGCATATTAATGGTCATTGTCTTGCCACTCCCTGTTGTACCAGCAACAAGGAAGCCTGTTACTGCTACATGTGGCGGCAAGTACAACTTGCCCCAGAGTAAACCCGCTTCCCTATCACTAGCGGACTGGGAATAGGCACTTGTGGTTTCTCTGAAAGTCCTGAGTCTTCTTCCTCGAACTTGTTTACTCTTGCTTCTTCTTGTCTGTTGGGACTTCTGCGGAAAGAGCAGCGCAATACTTCTCTTCGCCCTGCGATAAGTGCCAAGGACCCTCCCTCTAATGAAAACATCGCCTATATCACCCCCGAAATCCTCGTGTGCTGCTATTGAATAGAATATGGGGACATAAATGACACCGAGAATCCAAGGTAAGATATCTCCGACTATCACTGCAAGAAGTGCGCTAGTAAGAAACGAACACAACACAACAAACCCGACACGCTTAATCGATTCAAGAAAGTCATTGGCAGCGAATATTATTCCCAGAACGAAAGTGATTATGACAGCAGCTAACACCAGCTCCTCCCCGGAACCTACTGTCCCTCCCGACATGAGCGGTATCTTGATTCCCAATAATCCGAATACCCAATGGGCAAGAACATCCACTAAGAGATATACAACTGGCAATACATAGAATGCTGCAACACTGAACAGCACAGCCCGAATAACTCCTCTTAGAAGGACCCATAAGTCGTCCAACATCAATCAGAGTTTCCTTTCCTGGTCCTGTGACTGCTCATGAACACCCTTCCTGATATCGAGCGCCATGAGTTTCTGGTGCGACCTGGTCACATCCTTTCCAAGCTGAGTGAGTCCTGCTCCTGCGCTTAACTCATCAATATAGATTTTGGTGGTCTCTGATGCACGTGAGAGCTGAACGTACGTCAGCTCTTTGTCCTGCATTGAACCGCCCGAAAGAACAAAGGAGTTCTTTACAGTAATCCCCTGTGCTTTGTGAGTGGTGACTGCATACCCGAGCTGAACGTCATGGTAATGGCGCAAGGAGACAATCACGCGCTTTCCAGAATCAAGCTCAACGCTTAGACGTTTCCCCTTGGTATCGAGGCCTAGGACTGTTCCAAGGTCGCCGTTGCGGACATCGAAGGTTCGTGAGTTCTTGGTGAAAAGCACTCTGTCTCCTTCGTAAATTGTGTCTCTCCCAGTAGATATCTTGTCGCTTCCAGGAGGGCCTCTATGGAATCGTTCCTTCTGGGCCATCTGATTAAGTGCTTGAACCTCTGCGTGCGTAGCGGCAAGAATTAGGTTGTCTTTGGGATTGCTTATGCCGTGCTCTTTCCAATCATCGACTAACTTCCTCATTGCATCGTTTCGTGTGTCACTCACGTTCAGAAGCCCACGAATGCCATATTCATAAAGCGTAAGACGGGGGTCTCCGAGCGCACAATTGCTGATTGCCTTCTTTTTCCAGTCAGGGTCCCCGCGTTGCGTTGTCCAGTCAAAATCTTTGTTCTGCCTTATGACCTCGTTCAAGTGCTCTGCTCCAAGCACTCTTCCAATTGCCGCAAATGCACCACCAGGTCCAAGTGCCTGAAGCTGCCTCTCGTCACCAACGAGTACTATCTTTCCACCTTTGGAGATAACTTCCTTTACAAGTGCGGCCATCTGTCGCGTATCAACCATTCCTGCTTCATCAACCACAAGAATGGTGTTCTTCGTTATCTTAAGAGAGGGTTTGGTTACCTTGTCTGCGTACCTGAACATCGAGCGAACATAGCGAAAGCGCTTTCCATGAAACATCCAAGCCTCTAGTTTCTTGGGCTTGAGCTGCAGGAGTCTCATGGCTATCGTATCACTTTGGATTCCAGCACCTTCCTGAAGTCCGTTAGCGGCTTTTCCAGAAAGCGATGCCCCAATTACCTTGAATCCATTTTGCTCCCAGGCCACTCTCGCAGCTTCAAGGAGTGCCGTCTTACCTGTACCAGCAAGTCCGGAGAGTACTTGAATTGAGCCGGGTTTTGTTGTGAGTCCAAAAAGCGCTTCCTTCTGACTCTCAAGTAGGGAAATACCTCTCTTGTTCTCGACTTTATGAGCCGCCATAGCGACGCGAGATTTAGTTATAAAGTGCCGAGCGTTATCACGGGACTTCTCGACATAATCCATCAGCTTGCGCTCGACCCCAAGAATCTCATCTGTTGTATAGACAGCTTCGCCGTTTATCTTGCCCACACGATAAATGTCTGGAAACTGGGAGATGTAGTCCTTTGCGGCAGCTTCTGCATCTGAGAGTGATAAACCCCTTCCAATAGACTCCTCTGCAAAGCGGCGGATAAACTGGTTTTCAGTAAAATAGCTATTGCCAGTTGAGAACTCCTGCTCCTCTTTATACCGGTCTTGTCTCCCAGTCAGATAGTCAAGTGTCCGCTTTGTAGCGTCCCGTATTTCTCTATTCTTCGACCTCCTGGGCTTAACAGTATTGAGAATTTCATAAACAGACTTAGAGACGAAGCCGAATTCCTTACCGTCCTCAGCCCATCTCTCAAAAAGAGTTTTTCTCGAAACGTTGTCTTTTTGCTCCCGTGTCTCAAGGGCTGCGATAGCAGCAGCTTTTGCGCTTTTGTGTCCAGTTTTCTTGAGAGACTCTTCGATTTCCGTCCTTCTCTTTGAGAAGTGTTCAATAAGAGAGTCCGGGACACGGTCGATTTCGAAAACATCATCTTTGCGAATAACGGGAAGCCCTAGTTCCTTCTCAAGAAGAGAAGCAAGCTCTGCTCGATAAAGAGCGCCGGCAGTCATCTTTAGTCGAAAGAGCGGTAGTCCGAGAATTGTCCCGCGTGTACCGTCAGAGCGCTTGGAGTAGTTGAATACTACAGCATGTGTATGGAGCTGCGGGTCCTGCGCCCGACTTGTTCCATGCTCAAATAGAGCTACTGTGAGGCCAGTTGCCTTCTCCCATGACTCTCCGGCATGACCGCGTTTTGTGTAGACAGCTCGTGACTCAAGGAAAGAGATTGTTCTCTCTGCCGCGAGTCTCTGGAGTTCTTGGATTGTCTCTCTAATGCCTCTATCAGCCTGACTCCAAAGAACACTTACTGATTTGGGAGCCGAAAAGGTCAGGTCCCAGCCGGGATGGCGGTTGTTCTTCCCAGCGTTCTGAGTGAGTTTTCCATCGGTTCCCTGGGCGAAGGGGGAATATCCCCAGAAAAGGCGCTTGAAAGCATAATCCTGAACTTCTCCAGAAAGACCGAGCTCCTCTGCTCCCTTCCCCATCCAAAGGCCGGGCGGCTCTCCACCTTCGAGATAATAATCTTCTGCTGCAAGGTTCAGGTAATAGGATTCCGAGCCTTTACCCATAGAGGCCATACTAAGCACTCTTAGCCTTCCTTCCTGGAGTTGCATCTCCCATCTCAGGCGCTAAGAACTTCTTTGCCCAGTCGTTTGCCTCGCTTTTCGTGAGCTTTCCAGCACTCACTAGAAGCGCAAGTACCGAGTTTGCTACGGTCCGCTTAAGACTCCCGAGCTCTTTGAGGAGTCTCTGGAGGTCATCTCTGATTAGTACCCGCTCGGAATCGTTTAGGGCATCAATCACAAGCCGTTTTGCATACTGACCTGGGCTTACGCCGTATCCTGCTGCTGCGGATTCAAGGAGTGCTCGATATTCACGGTCGAGACGAAATCCGATGCTTTTTGGCTGTTCGCGTTCCAATGTTAACACCTCTTAGTTACTATCAATAAAAGAATTAAGTCGGAGAAAAGCAAGCGTTTGTTGACAATTTGGTTCACCGTGGTGCTTCAGGTGTGCTTACAATACTACGAATCTCGACTACATTTCCGCATCCTTTCACCGTTCCGAAGTACTTCTTACATAGGCCCGCTTGTCGTTTGAAATATTAGAGCCAGAGCATAAAAAAAGCCGGCCGAAGCCGGCTAATTTCTACTCCTGATTATTCGCCTGTTGCGCTTGTTGCTGAAGGTGAATCCAGGTGTTGGCTTCATTAGCGACCTTGGAAAGGACCAAAGTGTCATCTCGACTAAAGGAATTACTGGAATTCCAGTTACCATCCTTTAAGTAGAGACATTCGAATGTAACGCTATACAAATCGCCATTCTCGCCTTCATTCACCCAAATGGATGCTACTACTTTCCCGTAGCGAATCTTGTGTCTTGGTTTGTTGTTTGACATGTTTCGTTTCTCCTTTCAATTTCGAGAGACTCATTTCTCTCACAGACCACCGGAGGAATGAGTCAGGAGGAATTGAAATACTAGGAGAAACGGGACTCAGGGTCAAAGATGATATGGGGCTCGCTTTAGCAAGACACGTGACAGGCTATGTCTGGCGCTTGTGTTGCGGTGAGCTTCGATGAAAGGACCCGACCCGATAGGGTGTCAAACCTAACAAACCAATATGAGAGCTACATAGGGGAAGTAGTCCCCTATGGGTGGCAAAGAAGAAGCGAAAGAGAGCGGTCAGAATCAACCACATGCCGGCAAGGCCGTCTTCAGGCTCTGGCTCAAAAAAACTGTCAAGCGGGCCCGGGCGTCCGTTCGGACGTCCGAACAAAAAACCCCAATCCACAAAAAGTTTTATATTGACATACTTGAGTATAGTCAAGTACATATGCAGGTAGTTGACAATTATAAGGAACTTAAAATGTTCGGAGACAACGAATGCCGGAACGGATTTACACGGCAGAAGCAGCGAAGAAGATAGGGATTAGCAAGGCAACACTCCTTCGCTGGTTTGCCCAGAAGAAAGTACAGGACGTTGCTAGAGACGTTCGTGGCTGGCGGGTGTTTTCCAGAAGGGACATTGGACGGATTAAGCGCTATGCCGAGAAAATTGAAAATCCAGTATCACGATAAGGCGGAGTCGGCTAGGGCCGTGGTCGTGGCAGTGGCAAATCAGAAAGGCGGCGTCGGGAAGACGTCGACGGTTGCCAATCTTGCTGCTGCACTATCTGAAAACGGATACAAAGTTCTGGTCGTGGACCTCGACCCACAGGGTTCGCTATCCGTTCACCTGGGCATTAACATCGACTCTGAATGCCCGACCATTTACGACGTCCTTCTGGAGAAATCGGAGGGAATAACCCTCACGTCTGTGATTCAGAGGGCAAAAGACGACCAGGTGGATGTCGTGCCGGCAAACATCGACCTTTGCCAGGCGGAAATCGAACTCATCGCAGAGCTAAGCCGTGAAAAAGTTCTCGACAATGCTTTGGAAGAAGTTCGGGACAAGTATCATTTCATACTGCTGGATTGCCCACCGTCACTCGGAATTCTGACAACCAACGCACTGGCAGCGGCTGACCGAGTGCTGATTCCGATGCTACCCGATTTCCAGGCATTGAGGGCTGCGAAGTACATCACCCAAACCATTGCCAAGGTCCGCAAGAAAGTGAATCAGAAGCTGGATATCCTGGGTGTTCTCGTAGCCCGCAAAGATAATACTGTGCACGGTAAGGATTCGACTCAAGTAATCAAGAAGATGTTCCCTGGCAGAGTATTCGACACCGTGATATCGAAGAACGTACGAGCGCAAGAAGCCCCCGCGTCCGGTACAAGTGTTCTGACCTACGATGGACGTTCGCGGGCCGCTCGCGACTACAAGAAGCTAGCAAAAGAGGTTGCTGCCGTTGTCTTCTCTGGACGGCAGGAAGTCCTTGAGGCGGTGGTAAATGACTAAACGTGCTGATGTGAAAAGTCTGGGAGTAAGCTTACTAGATGAAGTGCAGGATGAGCAGCATCCTGTCGAGGCAATCACTAACAATAGCGCTCAAGGGCGCTTTCTAAACATCCCAATAGAGTCGATTGACCCGAATCCGGACCAACCAAGGAAGACTTTCGATGAGGATGGTCTTCGGGAGCTTGCGGATTCAATTTCAGACAAGGGTGTCCTTCAGCCGCTCATCGTGAAAGCTGAAGAAGATGACAGATTCTTGCTTGTCGCGGGTGAACGCAGATACCGGGCAGCAAAACTAGCCGGTCTCACAAAGGTACCTTGTGTAATCACTTCTGGAGACCCGCTTGAGATAGGAATTATTGAGAACCTCCAACGAGAAGACCTAAATCCCATCGAAGAAGCCGAAGCACTGAAGCAGCTTCAGAAGCAGCATGGCTATAAGCTCCCCGAACTTTCCAAGGCGGTGGGAAAATCAAAGACGTCTCTCAGTGAAATCCTATCTCTGAACAAACTGCCGAAGGTCGTGCGTGACCAGGCGAGGGAGTCTCAACGAACGGTCACTAAGAGTGTTCTTCTGGAGATATCAAAGCTCCCTAGAGAAGCAATCGTGCCGACCTGGGAACAGTTCCTTGAGAAGGGTCTCACAGTAAAACAGGCTCGGAAGTTGAAACTGAATCGACCAGGTGAGTCCAAGCGGACATTCTCCATAACCTTGTCAGCAGATTCTGCCTTTGACATAGAGGTTCAGCCTGTTAAAGTGACAGTGAGGTTTACTGCTGAAAGCGCCTCGAAGGAACAGATTAGGTCTGCTCTAGAAGCCGCAATTGAGACTTTGGAAGAAGGAGCGGGAGAGAAATGAGTACCGGAAAACGAAGTACGCTCATACCGAAAAATGAGGTACGCTATACCGGAAAACGAGGCACGCAATTACCGGAAAATGAGGTACGCTATACCGGAATACGAGGTACGTTTTACCGAAAGATGAGGTACGCGAAACAGTGTTTAACGTAAGAACAACAAGAGCTTACAAGTGCTGTAACTCTTATAACCTATGTAGAAAGTAAAACAACAACAGGATGTTGTTGTCTCTTTTTGGATGAACAAGGAAGAACAAAAGAAAAGAGTGCTCTTAAGTCCACCCTACTGGGGCCGAGACGAGATGAATCTCGTGGAGTTTCCTTTTGCCCTCCTAACCGATAGGGCTATGGGCATTGTTACGCTTGAATTTTCAGACTACATTCCAGGTGAGGGTGGAAAACCAGTAGTACGGAAATGGACTGTTACGGCAAGTGAGAAATTCGGAATGCCCACGAGGGATGATGAGCGAGTCTATGTTGCCCTGATGCAGATAACAAAAGAGAACGGGCTAGACAGCCCGCGTCAATTCTTCAGTCGCTACCGCGTTCTGAATGCCATTGGCTGGGAACAGACAGGACATTACTACAAGCGAGTGGGCGAATCGCTTGACCGGCTGATGGGGGTGACTGTAAAAGCAGAGAACGCCTTCTACGACCCCAAGACGAGAGCATACAGCACCGAGAGTTTTCATATAATAGACAACTACCGGCTCTGGGACCGACTGAGCACGAGTGGGCAGCAAAATCTCCCGCTAAGCTACTTCAAGTGGAACGAAATCATTTGGAAGAGTATCAAGGCTGGCTACATAAAAAAGTTGGATACGCGCTTCTGGTTTAGTTTGAAGGGAGCTGCTGCTAGGCGAATGTACCGCTATCTTGACAAGAAGTTTTACCAGAAAGACGTTTTTGCGATTGCAGTCGACAAACTCGCATTAGAAAAGCTCGGCGTAAACAGGGCTTCACGTCCAGCAAAGCGTCGGGCACAAATCGAAAAGGCCGCCCGAGAACTCATCGAGCGTGGATACCTGAAGGAGTTTAGCTTTGAACGGTCTCACGGTCGGATGATAGCCACATTCAAGCGGCACGGTAACGGCTCAAAGGGCCGCAAGACCGGTCTTAGCGATGAACAATCATCGCTCAAATCAGAGCTTGAGAAGTGGGGAGTTACGAGAGGAATAGCTCGAAGGCTCGTGCTTCAGCATCCGTCTGAACGAGTCAGAGAGAAGATAGAACTTACAGGTCATCTTATGGCCGATGGACATCAGGATGCTGTAAAGAATCCAGGAGGATTTCTTCGTTCAGCCATCGAGGATGATTACGCATTACCAAAGGGTTTCATGACCTCAGCTCAGCGGAAGAAACAGAAAGAGGAAACAGACAGAGAGTATAAACTCAACGCGCTCTATCGAGCTGAGAGTGAATTCAAGGACTGGCTCCGTCAGTCCATTGACCAAAGAGTGAGTGGAAACGTGTTTGTATTCGAAATGCGCTACAAGCGGCAGCATAATAAACCACCAACACAGGCTGAACGGGAGCATGCAAAGCGAGAAGCTATCGACCAGCTTCCCACAGAAGATGAATACTGGCAAGGACTGGTCGAACGAGTAAAAGAGGATTGTGGAGAGCTGAACCCTGAGCTCTTGGGTATAGCTGAGAAGCTTAAGGAAAGAGCAAAGGGCCAGGTTGCTAATCTAGGACTGAAAAAAAGCATGGATGAAAGCAGTTTCTAATCCTACGGGCGTCGACATCATTGAGGATGACATCCAAGAAGTGCCTGCGGTAGAGAAGCTGCAGGATTTGAATTAGATATGGACTGGATAAAGTGGTTGTACGGTCTTCCAGTTCCAGAGTTATTCATACTACTGGGACTCGCAGCAGCGCTCTTGAGTTTCGGGTTTTCGGTCGGACCCATCAAAAGCCCATCCAAGCGTGGCAGTCTACTGTGGATACGAATTGGGGCGATTTTACTGGTATCGATTGGCTTGTTCACCAGCTATTATGGCCGGTCAGAAGCGCTAATTAAGGCTTCTGGTGACTATGGCGCAATATACAGGTCAACTCCGCTTTTCAGAACATCTGACAAAGACAAGCCTGTTGACTCTTGGCTGCGATGGTTGTCTCAGAGAGACCTGGATAAGTTCAAAAGAGGGTTTCTCAGCTATGAGTTGTCTGAAGATATCGGCAAGGAACTGAAGGCTGATAGTTCGCTTGATGCAAACATGAGTGACCTATTCGCTCTCTTGGATGCTTCAGTCAATCAAAGTGACCCTGTTCCCGCAATAAACCTCGTTGAGCTGTCTGGAAACCTTTGGTTACATTGGCTTCAACCATTTGATAGCTTGCGTCCCCTCTTACAAGAGAGAATCCAGAAGGTAAAATCTACATTTCAATTAGACCCTGACCTGCAAGAACTTACGACTCTGAAACTATCGATATTGTCCGCAGATACTACGATGGTCCTAAAGTTGATTGAAGAATTGGAGCATAGGGGGCACACTTGGTATCGTTACGGAATATTCGAGAATAGTGAGTTGCCGCTCCACCTAGTTTTTAAGAAGGAGCTAGGGCCCGCCGGCCAGTTGTATGCAGCCTATGTTCTTGGATATATCGTGGAGCCCACAGACGAAAACACGAAATTCGTCAGAGATAAACTCATTGTCCAAGCCAAGAAAGAGGGCAGGGCGAAACTAGCGCTTTTGCTGGGGAAAAGCCTTGATAGGTTGGAGGAGCGTAAGAAAGGAGCCGCTTTTACAAAGTGGAGGGGCGGCGCGATTCCACTCCTGGGTTTGGCTGTAATGGTAGTTCTGGTTGCTAGTCTAGTTCGAAAGAGACGTGCGTCTACGGCGACGCAGGTCGATGTTGCCCACTTCATAGACGGTACTTGGCAGGTAGATATCAACTACGAGTTACTCTACGGACTAAAAGTTGAAGCTATTGGGTTGGGGGAAGCCCTGATGTATTACAATCCTCGTACGAGGACGGCGACTTCTATGGGCTATACTGAAGTCAAGAATGGTTTCCTAGTCAATCCTGTGACTGGTGAAAAAGAAGCGTTTGCTCTGATGATGTCATGGGAAGTACCAGACGTCTCATTCGGTCAGGAATTCGAGGAAATTCACTTCTCCACACGTGTCTACTCTGCATGTACTGATAACCAGGCTATGAAGGAGTCAATTGTGGGCACTGTGGATATTAGAACGGGTGGAACCCTAAAGAAAGTCAAGCAAGGAACAGCCCTAAAATTCAGCGGCAAGATGAGCCAGGTAGATACGCATGGTCTAGTTGCTGTAGTATCGATAACGAAGCTAACAAAGTGAACAGGTGTTCGGACGTCCGAACGAAGTGTCGCTAGGCACATATTGGTCTATGGGATAGAAAGGAGAATAGTCATTCGTGAAAGAAACATCTGAAAGAATTCTACATAGGAATCCTCCTTTTACGCATGATGATAGTTCGCTGAATCCTCCGTACGAGCGAGACTCGGACGATTATCTCAAGTGGAAAGAGCGAATCGTCGAACGGCGGTCAAACATCGCGGATGTTGGCATGGATTACATACGCCTATATGCACAGGTAGAAGTAACAACGAGCCGACTGATGGTTCTTTGGAGGTCTATTGGTTCACTAATATTCGGGGTTGGTCTACTTGCGGTCCTAGTAGCCCTAAAGGGCGCGTCAGTTGGGGAACCACTAAGCCTGTACGAGAAAGCTGTTGGATTCATCGGAATAATGTTCATGGCCGGTGGTGTCTTACTCTGGGTCCGCAGGCATCTATTTCAGAAAGAGGTGAATCGACTGAGAGAAGGACTCTTTGACTTCACTACTGGGAGTCATTTTGGCAGATGGCTTAAAACCGACCGGCAAGAGCCGCTTGTTGAGAGCGGGCTCACGCCTGGGGAGTTCTTAGAACTGAAGGACAGAGTTCAGAAGCTTGAAGAAGCACTAGATAATAGAAGCTAGTTTTGCAACCGTTCGGTGCTAACAAGTGCGAAGACAACCAAGTGAACAGGTGTTCGGACGTCCGAACGCAATATCGACAGGTATACTGAAGCGAAGGAGCATATGTAATTGTCAGATGAGTCGTCTGAAAGATTAGAGCATTCCGAGCGCCTTAAGAGACTGATTGAAGACGGCCGGGCATTTGGTGACGTCCAGCTTGAATTTAGCCGGAGTCACTCTGAGGATTCAGGGTACTTGGAGGACTATCCAGCAGAGTTCGACATCTGGATTCACGATGTACGCAAGGCCGTACTAGACATAGTTCCGAATGATTCAGTCGAAAGCTCTCTAGTCAGTGAAGTCATGCACATCTACGGCTCGTTTAAGACATTCAAGAACATAAAGGATTTCAAGAGGATTCACGCACTATTGATGAAATCTCTTGAGAAGGCGGAAGCGTACAGTCGGCTGCCAGCGAACAGAACAAAAGTGCCTGAAAAAGCAACCGACAGAGACGGAGATACGGTTAAGTCTCCGCGAAAAGAGGAACTGGAGCTGCAGCTTAAAAGGCTGGAAAACGAGAGAGAGTTATCGCTAGCGGGATTGCTAAAGGGTTCTACGACAGCGATTGCCGCAATGGTATCAGTATTGGCGACAATTGGCCTTGCCATCCTCAGCGTCGCTCTTACGGATACTAGCGTAATCAGCGGCACACATATAGTCATTATCGCGGCTCTCGTTGTGTTTGGTTTGGTGGCGTACTTTTCATTCGTCTTTCGCCGTCGCGTCAAACTAAATGCGGAGATAGAAGAAACGAGAGCAAAGTTAGAGCTTCTCACTGGGGAGGATGGAGAGGGTCAAGCCTCGGAGTAAGGCTGCTATGACAGGAAGCGAGGTTATTGAACGAACAATGGATAAGCCTAGGAGGTGTTAGGACGCACCAAGTCCGAGTGATGTTCAAAGTACCATTTTCGCTGTATGATTTTTTTGGATACCTGTCTGCAGGGCTGATTATTCTCGCTGGTGCTGACTTTGCCCTGGACTTGGGTATCATTTCATTGGTTGGTAGTTCCACTGTTTACTTAGCAGTCACAATCGTTGCTGTCTATGTTCTAGGGCACATCAATGCGAATATATCGAGCTGGTTTCTTGAACACACGATAGTCGGTCGGATACTTGGGAATCCCGCTTTGGTGTTCTTCGAAACAAAGTATCCAAAATGGAAAGCGTTCAGGTGGGTATTCCCCGGCTATTTCAAAGCGCTGCCATCAGGAGTGAAAGATAGGGTCTTGTCACTGCTGAAACAGCGAAACATCACGACTGAATCATTTGTGATATTCCACCATGCAAGGACTATAGCGAAGAGGGAGCCCGTAACTTGGTCCCGCCTTGAGACATTTCTATCACTGTATGGATTCTGTAGGAATATAAGCTGTTCCTTAATCTTGTTAGCCGCTCTGTTTGGTTTTGAGACTATGGTCTGCGGGAAGGAGCAAGGATATTACGCTCTTTTCTCACTCCTTGCAGCGTTTGGCATGTTCTACAGGTACCTGAAGTTTTATAGACAGTTCTCATTTGAGTTGTTCACAGCGTATCCGGACTTAGAGTACACGGACAAAAAGGCCGAGGTAGACTGAGGTGGGTGTATTCCACTTTCTAAATGTCTTGGAGGGTGATTGTTCTATCATCAAGCATCCGTCGGGTCACGTGACAGTAGTAGATGTAAACAATGCAAAGAGTCTGGTCTCGAAGGCGCTATTAGAAGCCCTTGGTGTGCGCGGTGACTTCCGTCAACGCGAATCTCCGGTGAACCCGATAGAATACCTGCAGGACTTTG
>Ga0272443_10003367_pt1 | contig 18904 bp, 12 predicted proteins | sample SSMAcet12_FD_193581 | JGI IMG/M metagenome (GOLD analysis project Ga0272443, IMG submission 193581) | Marine sediment archaeal communities from Little Sippewissett salt marsh, Falmouth, MA, United States - SSM-Acet-12 | ecosystem: Environmental > Aquatic > Marine > Wetlands > Sediment ... | reverse complement strand
CAAGAGGTCCTTACATTTTGAGTTCGTAGAGTCGTCTGGATACCTCATCGGCAACTTGCTCATCGGGTTCCTTCTCACCGGGCATTGTCGCCCAGCCCTGTTTTTGAACATAGTCACTTCTATTGTTCTCTCCCCAGGAGTCCAGTTTCTTCATCTCCTTGAGTCGTTCTTCCTTGTTTGGGTCCTGCATAAACTGTGCGACAGCAATCGGTGCCAAGCGATTCATGACGGCGTCTGCAGCCACTGTTTTAGCTTCAGCTTTGGCAGAGCCACTGGTCACCACCCATCCTGCCGAGAAAATGACAATAAGCAATACGATCATGCCGGCCGCCATTCCCAATGTAAACGGTTTTATATATTCTTTTTTCATCTTGACTCCTCTCAATTCGATAGGGTTAATCCTGTAAGCCTCCTTACTCCAGGCAAGGGAGGCCCATTCCGAAAACGAATGCCATTTCATCCTAAACGTTGGCTGGTAGCAGTACGGCTACCATGGGTTAAGATCTATTTTGCTCGGACAGTGTGATGAGGCCGAAAGATAGGAACATAATGGAAAGGGAAAAGCTCTTTAAGAGGATGGCAGAAGAATAAAAATCTGCTTCTTGCAGCCTTAAGGTGGTAGACAAACACCTTTTTTCGCTAGGATAGGTCAAGCCCCCAACAGAACATCCCCATCCCATCGGGAGCATGCTTAAGGCATTTTGAGTGGTTTCTTCATGGGAAGCCCCTTTCTTGAGGCTGAAAAGATGAAAAGAATCGAAAACCTCTGTTCAAATAATAAAATCATGTTGATAATTAAAACATAAATTTGGACGATCGGGTTAGGTTGATGATGAATAAGCCAACAGATCTATTTATTATGGCTTCCCGAGATGCCGTAAAGATTCACGTACAACCGAGAAGCCTTTTAAATGCCACCTAATACTCCCTTTTTTAAGGTATAACCTTTGGAGGCTTTAGCCATCGCATGGTTTGTTATTATGTGTTGAAGCTGGTCGGCACTCAAATTTCAATATTGATTTTGTCTATCTATCTTCAACTTCCTACTGAAACTTGTTAGACCGATTAAATGGAATCGGTTGTTTTACAATATTATCAATAAGTCCCTCTTATCATTGCTGAAATTAATTAAAAATTCATTTATTTTTTTTATTTAATATTATCCTATATCAATAAATAAACTTTGTCAAGCTTTTTATTTTTATTATTTATTATTATTAATTAAATATAAATTTTGCTAAATATTTCAATATATTTTAGCGAAAAAACCGTCAGGATTTTGGTGCTTTTCTAAATTCAGGCACTTTTCGGCACTCCCTTTCTCATGGTCCTCCCATTGAATTTCTCCCTTAACATCAGGGCAACTGTTTGTTTGAAGCCTGTTCCTGCAAGCTACTCTGAGGGGATCTTCCCTCATCCCTCGTGCAGTCATGCACTGCTCTATAGGTTAATATTAATCCTGTGTGTTCGTGGCTTACTACCTCCGACACCCCAGGAAAAATCAACGGCTATCAAAATCTGAGATAGCCATATCGCATGAGAAAACTGCAGTTTGTCAGATTTGAGCCGGATTGAGCTTCGAAATTTTCTTCAGCGCAGTCTTTTCACGCTCAAACCGTAGTTTCCCACCCCCATTACCGGACGATAGCTTCCAACCACAAACCTTGAAAAAGTTGACTTTTTTCGAAACCTTCCAATTCCAGATCAAGTCAGTGGTCTCAAAGCACAACGGTAGTCTGATCGAATACTTAATTCCTGAGCAGTGCGAAAAAGTAGCAAACTTGGTTATGTAGTTATAAGCCTGAAAAGTTCAAAATCCTTATGACTTGCAGATCGATACTGGAAAATTTAGGGATTCAATCGTTATGGCAGACTACTTGAACCAACCACTTAAATGATGGTATTTGACCGGGAGGGAATTGATGGATTCAAAGCTTAACAAGGGAGACAAACAAATCCTTGCTTTCATTGCCCTTTACAGGATTTTAACAGTGAGTCAATTTGCCGCCCTTACCCAAAGGAGCCGACAAGTGATAAGAAGGCGGCTCAGGTACCTTTCCGGTGAGGACCTTATTATAAATAGGATGCGGGGATACGGTCGGAGTTCGGGCCGAACGGAGGAAATTATATTTTTAGCAGAAAAATCAGCCGGAATACTCAAGCATGAGGGATTGTTCTCAGAGATCAGTCCCTTGATTTCCCCCAAAAACATCGATGCTATTACGGTCGACCATGACCTGCTCATCAAGTGGTTTTACATGCACCTCATCAAGGTGGAGAATTCGATTCCGGATTTGACCATCAAACCCTATTCCTCTGGGTTCCTAAGGAATAGTCAGGGAAGCTATGCTTTTTTCGATCCTCGCATTCGGGTAGAATCAGATGATGCTTTTATTGAAATCATCCCGGACGGAATATTCACCATTTGGCATAAGGAGCTGGAAAAAGGCCTGCTTTTCTTTTTAGAGGTGGACATGGACACAGAACCCATGGCCAGTATGGACCGAAGCCCTAAAGACATTCGTCAAAAGATTTTGAATTATCAGGCGATATTCCGAAAAGGCCACTATAAACGTTTCGAGAATATTTTTGGTTTTAAGTTCAATGGCTTTCGTCTTCTGTTCATGACCAATAGCCCGGCCAGATCAGCTTCGCTTTCCCGCCTTGTCCAGGAGATGCCGCCCTCGGATTTCATCTGGCTTACGAATCAGGAAAAGATGTTTTCTGATGATTTATCCGCTGAAATTTGGGCAAGGGGTGGCAAAACAGATCGGCCACCACAATCAATCATTGGATCGTATCTTGCTATTTAGATTCCAGTTTTAAACGATATCAAATAACAAAGGATCAAGAATCAATGTTTAAGATAGAATGCCAATAAAAATCGCTTTTAGGGTGTTCGTTGCCAGCCATGAAAAAGATGAAGAAAAAATGGTTTGAAATTGAAATGGGGTTTTATGGCTTGAGGATATTGAGTTTGCGCATGCGGGCGCGCAAGGTGCTGCGGTCCAGGCCCAGGATTTCAGCCGCACTGTTTTTGCCGCTCACTTTCCAGCCGGTCTGTTCAAGCACGCGCTTGATATAGTCCCGTTCGACATGTTCCAGGGTTTGATCGGTCCTGGGTGCATCCTTGCGCGGTTTTTTCAGGTCATCCACCAACCGCAGTTTGGGGCCCGATGAATTGATCACCGCCCGTTCGAGGACATTTTCCAGCTCCCGAACATTGCCGGGCCAGTGGTATTGTCGCAGCGCGTCCATCACGCCTGCCGGAATCACCTTGATGACTTTGCCCAGTCTTCTTGAAATCCGGTCAATATAAAAATTGACCAGCAGCGGGATGTCGTCCAGGCGTTCGCGCAGGGGCGGCATGGTGATCGGAAAAATATTCAGCCGGTACCACAGATCCTCCCGGAAAGATCCCTTTTGGACCTCCGCCTGCAGATCGCGATTGGTGGCGGCAATGATGCGGACATCCACCTTTCTAGTTTCCGAACTGCCCAGGCGTTCGAACTCCCCATCTTCGATCACCCGGAGCAGTTTGGGTTGCAGTTCCAGGGGCAATTCGCCGATCTCGTCCAAAAACAGGATCGCGCCGTCGGCAACTTCAAAGCGCCCCAGCCGCCTAGATTGCGCGCCGGTGAAGGCGCCTTTTTCATGGCCGAAGAGTTCGCTTTCGATCAGATTCGAAGGCAGGGCGGCGCAATTCATTTTGACCAGGGCGCGATGCTTGCGCAGGCTTGTGCCGTGAACGGCGCGGGCCACCAATTCCTTGCCGGTTCCGGTTTCTCCGAGAATCAACACGTTGGTATCGGTGCCGGCGATTTGTTCCACCTTGAAAAACACGTAGTTGATGGCATCGCTCTTGCCGACGATGTCCTCATGGTTGTATACCAATTTGATCTCTTCCTGAAGATAGGCTCTCTCGGCTTCGAGCTGCTCCTTGAGCTTTCTTATTTCGGCCGTTCGTTCTTCAACCAGTTCCTCAAGATGTTTTTTGTAATATTCGCGCTCGGTCACATCCTCAATGGCCAATAGAATCAACTGGGTTTGGTTGCTTTGGTCGTAGATCCGTCTGGCATTCAGACGCATGATCTTGTGCCCGATGGTTTCAAAGTCATGTTTCACCTCAAAATCATGCAAATTGGTGTTTTGAGGAAGGATATCTTCCAGCAATTTCCTTAGCCTGGGGATGTCCCATTGCCGGTTACCCAGATCGTATATCAACATGCCCTCTGTCTCGGCGGGCTTGACATTAAATATCCGGTAAAAAGCGGGATTGGCCGTTACGACTTTCAAACCCGAATCTAGAAGGATCAAGGGTTCGCGAATCGACCCCAGGATGCTGTTATGAATTTCCAGAAAACTTTTTACCATTTGATGATTCCATTTGTTTTACATGATTTATCAGCATAGATGAATTATGGTCAAATAATACCATAAAATCCGGGGTAGATCAATTATTCGCCGAGTATGGACAAACGGGCAATTGTATTTGCGATGAATTTTCAATAACGCAAGGTAATCGCGAGTTCCAGGGTTCCTCCGTCATACCGGATACCGGCGGCGGAGAACGAGGGCGGACTGAGCACGGCTTTGGCGTCGCTTGAAAAACCGTAGCCGTCCTTTGGGACGCCCAGTCAGTTGGTGTCAAGCTTGCCTTTCCTGTTTTCATCATGAATGACGGCAAGCGCATACGTTCCCGGCGGAATGCCTGCAAAGCGACACCCATGTCCGACCCGATTTCAAAATTCTCTTGGTCAATCTTGACGCCCAGGTGCTCACCGGATACCGGCCCGGTTTTTCGACCTCTATTCTTCCGAATGGGAAATCATGCCTCAGGATGGCGCCTTCGCGTGACTTTTTTAAAGACCTCCATCACGATGAGCAGGGGAACAGCCAAAATCAGGACTCCCGTCCATTCCCAGAAGGTGATCGGCTCGATGCGCAGTACCGTCTGCATAAACGGAATATGCATGGCAGCGATATGGATGCCCTGGGCCAGCACCACGCCGAGGATCAGTATCCAGTTGCGGGAGAGAGAAACCCTGAATGTTGAAACCGTTTCCGCCCGGCAGTTGAACACGTGGACGTTCTGCATGAAGACCATGAGCAGCAGGACGACACCCCGGGCATGGCTTTCGTTCATCTGTTGGATATTAATGAGATAAAACCAGAAAGCAAAGGCGATCAGGCCCATTGTGGATCCCGAAATCAAAGTTTGTTGGAGCATGAGCGGGTTGAAAATCTTTTCGCCGGGTCGCCGGGGTTTGCGCCGGATGGCGCCGGGTTCCCCGCCCTCAAAGGCCAGGGCGGCATCCTGGATGCCGTTGGTCACCAGGTTGAGCCACAACAGTTGCACGGCCAGCAGGGGCAGGGTCATGCCGGCCAGGATGGCGGCCACAAACAGCATAACCTCGGCCGCGCCGGTGGAGACCAGCAGGTAGATCACCTTGCGGACATTATCGTAGGCAAACCGGCCTTCTTCCACGCCGGAGACAATGGATGAGAAATTATCGTCGGTGACAATCATGCTGCTGATTTCTTTGGCCACGTCTGTGCCCGATCCCATGGCCACGCCGATATTGGCCCGCCGCAGGGCCGGGGCGTCATTGACCCCGTCTCCGGTGACCGCCAGGAATTCCCCCCGGCGAATAAGGGCTTCCACGATTTGCAGTTTCTGGATGGGGGTGACCCGGGCAAACACATGGGTGGAGGCCACCAGTTTTAGAAAGGCCGGCGAATCCGCAGGCCCGATTTCCGTCAATTGGTCACTGGTCACCGCTTCTTCATCCGGTTCGGCAATGCCCAGTTCCCGGGCGATGGTGGATGCCGTAGCTGGGTGATCGCCGGTGATCATCAGGACCGTGATCCCGGCACGGCGGCATTTTTCAACCGCGTCCCGTGCTTCCGGCCGCAGCGGATCGATAAAGGCCACCAATCCGTAAAACACCAGCCGGGGCAAATCTTCGTCCGTGTAAACCTCTCTTTTTACAAAATGGTCGAATTCGGCGCCGGCCACGGCCAGGACGCGGTAACCCTCGGCAGACAGCAACAGTGCCCGGGCTTCAACGGCTGCCGCGTTGAGCGGGGTCGGACCGCCGTTGTCCATGGCCTTATCGCAAAAGCCCAGGATGACTTCCACGGCCCCCTTGGCAGCAACATGCACCTTTCCGTTTTTGTGATAAAAAGCCGTTGAATATTTTCTCTCCGATTCATAAGGGATGACGCCGGCCAGGGAAAAATCACGCCGGACCTTGTTCGGTTCCAGCCCCATTTTATACCCCAGGGCAAGAAACGCCACATCCATTGCGTCACCGTGATATTTCCATGCCCCATTATCCTTTTTCAGGCCGGCCTCGTTGGCCAGGCTCCCGAGACTGGCGATCTGGGCCATCTGTTGACGCTGATCCTCGGAAAAGGATGTTGAATCGACCGGCCGGACGTCACCGTCACCATTGTATCCTTCACCGGAAACCATGAACCGTTCCCCATTGGGAAATTCGATAAATTTAGCGGTCTGCTGGTTGACGGTGAGGGTGCCGGTTTTATCGCTGGCGATAACGGTGCAGCTCCCGAGGCTTTCAACGGCGGTGAGCTTGCGCACGATAACGTTGCGCTTGGACATCCGGGTCGTGGCAATGGACAGGGCCACGGTCAGGGCCACGGGAAGCCCTTCGGGAATGGCCGAGACCGCCAAGGCCACCACAAAGAAAAAGATCTCGGCGGGGGCAAGACCCTGCTTCCACAGGATGCCTGCCAGAACGGCGCTGATTCCCAGGACAAGTATGCTGATTTGCCGGGTGAAACGCTCCATGCGTTGCACCAGGGGCGGCTTGGCGCTTTCGGAGAGGGTAATGTTTTCGGCGATTTTACCCACTTCAGTGGCCATGCCGGTAGCCGCTACCACGCCCATGGCCCGGCCGCTGGTGATGGTGGCGCCGGCAAATGCCATGTTCGTACGATCGGCCACGGTGAGGGATTGCATTAGTACGGCGGTCTTTTTGGTGGCGGCCAGGGATTCGCCCGTCAGGAAGCTTTCGTCCGCGGTCAGCCCACTCACGTCCAGGAGCCGCAGATCCGCCGGGACTTTGTTGCCGGATTCGAGAAACACAATATCCCCGGGCACCAGGTTTTCAGCCGGGATTTCGGTTTGCACGCCCGAGCGCTGCACCCGGGTGTTGATTTTGAGCAGTTTCTGGAGGCCGGCCGCGCTTTTTTCCGCATTGTATTCCTGGTAGGCCCCCAAACCGCTGTTGATCACGATCACCAAGAGGATAAAGATCGCATCGGTGCCTTCGCCGATGGCAACTGAGGCCGCCGCAGCAGCAATGAGGATGAAGATCAGCGGATTGAGTATCTGGTGGAGCAAAATCTCCCACAGGGTCGGGGGTTTCTTTACCGGCAGGGCATTGATGCCGTATTGGGCAAGACGCTGTTCAGCATCCTCATCGGTCAATCCGTTGCGGGAGGTGCTCAATTCACGACATACCGCATCCTCGGTCATCGCATGCCATTTTTCATCGCACAACCGGCGGGCAGGTTCTTTTTCTTTCATATGATCCTTTCTATCATGAAACGGACAACCGCATTTCTGAAAAAATTCTCATCACACAGGATATTCCCGAAGCATCTCATGGATGCCTTTGTGCATTTCGTACCAAAACTCGTAGGCGGCGGCATGTTTGTCCCGGGTGAAAAAATCAACCCAATGGTCCAGCTCAATATGGTTGACGCCGTCGGTTTCCTTTTTATTTTTCAGGAAGGTAAACACCATGTCCATGTTGCGCTGCGACTCCCAGAATACCGAGGCGTTGCGGCTGGTAATGCGGCTGGCGGTCATGTTTATGGAATTGAGTAACGCATCCTTTTTCCCGAAGATATTTTCAACGATATCGGGAATCAGCGTTTCCGCCCAGGCCCGGTGAAAGCGGCAGATTCCGAGATTGTCCAGCATCAGTTCCTTGAGCATGCGCCAGGCATTTTCTCTGCCCAACTCCCGGGGCGGCAGGAAATCCCGGCCGTAGTGCATGTAATATTTGCCCGTTATGGCCATGGGCGCGTAAGCGCCGGGCGTCCAGTACTGGTTGGGAACCATCCAGCCCTGGCGGGCAAAGGCATTGTATACAAACCGGTCAAGCATCGGCTTCCCCTTTTCCCGTGAAAGACGACGCGCAAATTTCCTGGCCCCAAACTGCAACGGTATCTTTCCGCCGGGTTGCATCATCTGATCCAGCAATGCTATGCCCAGCTCGGCATTGTGCATGGAGTCCGCCACCACATCAAATGTCGCCATTTCCCACTTGGGCGTTTGATCCACACCCAACTCCGCGGGCGTAATCAGCCCATCATCCAGACAGTCCATGAGCCAGGCGATCGTTCCGCCCACGGAGATGGCATCGAAGCCCAGGCGATCGGCATGGTGGTTGAGCTGCTCGGCGGCCCGCTGATCAAAGATACCACACAAAGGCCCCATGGTTTGGTACGGCTCATAGTCTTTTTTGAAGCGGCCGTGCATTTTTTTGCAGACCGCCGCGCACGGCTCACCGCAGTTGCGCTGCTGCTTGGTTTGTATGGTCTCCTCGTTGAACTGTTTGAGGTAGTGATTCAGGATAAACCGTTGGTGAAGGTCCCTGCGGGCTTCCTGACTCCAGTGGATGGTGCGGTAATTGAACGCCAGGATATCGCCGTCCATGGCGGCGTAATTGCCCCCAAAAGTGCCGCCTGTATTGAATTTGGGGTCATAACGGTACTTAGTGGTGACCTCCATGTCCTTGGCCGCCATCCGCTGCTTGAATTTGTCCTGGAACCATTCGTCCGCCACGGAGCGATCGCGAAAATCCTCGTCGATATGAGTTCCGCCGTAGATGACGCCCACAAGGCCATGCTCCTGAAACAGCTTGCTGCCGAAACCTCCCCTGCCGGCCCAGGTATCCACAGGGGTCAGTTTCCCCTTTTTCACCGGAGCGGATCCAATGGCGCCGAAATCCGAATCGCGAGCGGCCGGGCCTACGGCCAGCACCCGGGGTTCCTTTTCATATTTAGGCCCGAACATGCAGATGGCATGTTCCATCACGGCATATACCCCTTTGCGGCCCTGGTCCCAGAGCTGTTCAGGTACAATCGGAACCAGTTCCACCTCGATTTCTTCGCCGTGGTTGCGGTTCAGGTACAAGAGGCAAGGATGCGGGGCTTTGCCGATGAGACTGAGCAGGTTGATGCCGAGGTTATCAAAAACCAGGGCCGCCCCTCCCATGGAGGAGACAAAAAAACCGTGCCAGCAGGGGGAGATACCGGCGAATATCAGTCGGTTGGATCCGGGGAAAACAGATCCGGCCAGCAGCCCGGCGCCGATGGTCAAGGCGTTGTGCTTGAAGGCCAGATGAATCCCCATATCCACGGGGCCGAAAAAATCGCCGACACGGTAGCGCTGCATGCGGTAAAAGCCGGTGGCGGCATCCAGGAGAAGTACTTTGAGTTCATGTCTGTTTTCATGCATTTCGAACTTCTCCCTGCCACGGCAATCCGTTGTTGGGAAGGTCTTGTCAGCGGTTAAAATAGGCATTCAGCACATACTCCTGCATCATGCGATGAGTATTGAAAAACGAGCCGTTGATGGCGATTGAATATCGCATTACATCTATAAACCGTTCCCGATCGTGGTAGAAGAGGGGAATAATGGCGTGCTCCAGCTTGTCGTATAGCGATGGGGCGTCCCGGGAATGGTCCCGCTCAACTCCCTTTCCGTGAATGGGCTCGCCGATGGACCAGCCTGTCAACCCCTCGATATGCCCTTCGACCCACCAGCCGTCCAGCACACTCAGGTTGGGAACCCCGTTCAGGGCCGCCTTCATCCCGCTGGTCCCGGAAGCCTCCATGGGCGGTTCGGGCGTGTTGAGCCACAGGTCTACCCCGGCTGTGATCATCGCCCCCAATGCCATGTTGTAGTTTTCCAGATAGGCCACCCGGATGTCGTGTTGAAGTTCGTTCTTTGCCCAAAAGATCCGCTTGATGAGCTCCTTTCCCTCATTGTCCCGGGGGTGGGCCTTGCCGCCGTAGATCACCTGGATCTTGCCGACTTCGTTGGATATCCGTTTGAGCCGCTCATTGTCCCGGAAAAGGAGATCCGCCCGCTTATAGGTGGCGGCGCGCCGGGCAAAGCCGATGGTCAGGATGTTTTCATCCATGGCCGCGTCCGCTTCCCGGTTGACGAAGTCCATCAGCCGCTTCTTGCACTGCATGTGGGCGTCCCACAGCTCCTCTCTGGGAAGGCTCAAGGCATAGCGAAGGCTGAAGTTGTCCTGCCGCCAGAAATGAATATAACGGTCGAAAAGCTCTTGGAAGGGCCCGGAAATCCAGGTAGCCGCATGGACCCCGTTGGTGATGGCATCAATGGTATAACCGCCGAACATAAGCCTTGAAACTTCACCGTGCTTTTGGGCCACACCGTTCACATAGCGGCTCAGGTTGAGCGCCAGGTGGGTCATGTTAAGGATGTTGCCTTCGTAGAGTACGCCCTCCAGCCCAAAAAAATCATCCCGCTCTCCGATCACCTTCCGCGCAAGCTCCAGAGGAAACTTGTCGTGCCCGGCCGGCACGGGGGTATGGGTCGTAAAAACACATTGATTTCGCACCGATTCAACGTCCTCCTGAACGACCGATTCCCTTCCGGCCCTCTTGGCAGCCTCATTCAGAAGTTCCAGGGTCAGAAGGGCCGCATGCCCTTCGTTGAGATGGAATGGGCTGATGTCCGTATAGCCTAAAGCGCGGAGCATCCTGACGCCGCCGATCCCCAGAATCACCTCCTGTGAGATCCGGTAATGATCATCCCCGCCGTAAAGCGTGTGGGTCAGACCGCAGTCCCACTCGGAGTTTTCGGGAAGGTCGGTGTCCAGAAAGTAAATCGGGACCGTGTAGCCGCCCACTCCCTTGACATCATACCGCCAGCCCCGCAGATGAACGATTCGTCCTTCCAGCAGGACCCGGGTTCGCGGGGCCTCCTCCTGAAGCAACTCTTCAACGGCCCAGGAGGCAGTCTCCTCCCGCTGCCATCCATCGGCTTCCAACCGCTGCCGGAAATACCCTTTGCGGTAGAGAAGCGTGACCGCCACCATCGGCACCTTGAGGTCCGCTGCCGAACGGATCGTGTCTCCGGCCAGCACCCCCAAGCCGCCGCTGCAAGTGTATATGCTTTCGTCAATCCCTATCTCCATGGAAAAATAGGCCACAGAGCGCCGTTCATTCGGGTTTAGTTTCATAGTGCCCTCTTGATGCGGTTAACGTTTCGAGGAATCTATCCCCCAACGTCATATTCTTCCCTCTATTCTCACCTAATAATCAGACGCTGATTATTTTAAGCGAGTCGGTTCCATGCATGTCCTTGGTTGTTTTATCCTCTACCAAAATCACTCTTTGTTCTTTTTCAACCATCCCAGCCTTGGCCAGAAAGCGTAAAGCCATATCGGTAAAGGCATTTGTTTCAACATCAAGGCAAACAGGATAAACCGCGTAAGACAGGGCCAGAAAAGAATTCGTTTTTACATCACCGCTAAAGGAAAGTATCCAGCAGTCCGGTTTGAATCTGGAGATAAGGCACGGGGCGCCCTTGCCTTGCGTGTTGGTCAGGATATAGCGCACATTCAAGGCATCCGCGGATTCGATGGCATTGAGGGAAATGATATCTTCAACGGTAGTGTTGCCGGAACCTGCACCCGTCCTGAAGTGGGCGGGCAAATCGGCCAATGCCCTTATAGCTTTACGTTCCCGCTCGGCGGATATTGCTATTTTACTTATCATTTCAACAGATTCCACAGGATACCTTCCTATAGCCGTCTCTTCGGACAACATCACGGCGTCTGTCCCATCCAGGATCGCATTGGCCACATCGGATACCTCGGCACGGGTCGGCCGGATATTCTCCGTCATGGATAACAGCATCTGCGTCGCTGTGATCACGGGACGGCCCAAAAGATTTGCCTTGTTGATAAGTTTTTTCTGAACAGCAGGAACGTCCTCTATGGGGATTTGAACCCCCAAGTCACCGCGTGCAACCATGATCCCGTCTGCCGCAGCCAGTATTTCATCAAAATTGTTTATGGCCTCAGCCCGCTCAATTTTAGCAACCACGTACACGAATTGTCCTCTTTGTTGTGCAAATCCCTTCACCTTCAGAATGTCATCCGCTCCTTCCGCGAATGAAACGCCAAAGGCATCTACCCCCTCCTGCAGGGCAAAAGCAACAAACTCAAGGTCGGTATCGGACACCGCATCGGCGAATATTTTTACCCCGGGAAGATTTAATCCTTTGTGCGAAAGAAGTGGGCCGCCGATAACCGTTCGGCAGAACACCTCCTCCCCGATTACCTTCTCCACCTGGAGTTGTATGAAGCCGTCATTGAGAAAAACCAGGCTTCCAGGGTTCACGCTCTCAGGCAATCTCTTGTAGTCAACAGGTATCTGATTGGGTGTGCCGACAAGGTCTTTGACGGTCAATATGACCTCATTCCCTTTTTCCAGCAGGAGCGGCTCATCCAGGAGTTTTCCTATTCGTATCTTGGGACCGGGGAGATCCGCCATAATCAGGCAATGAAGCTGGAGCCTTGCCGCCACAGTGCGTATGCGGCGGATATCCTCCCTGTGCCCCGGCAAAGTTCCATGGGCGAAATTGAGCCGCGCCACATTCATCCCCTGCAGAATCAATCGCTCCAAAACAGCCTCCGATCGGGAGGCCGGCCCTATAGTGCATACGATTTTGGTTTTATGCGTTGGTAACCTCATGCCACGATCACCGCGCCCAGCGCACATACCAGGACCAATCTTCCTGTGAGTTTGGCCTTTTTCATGGCAGCCTCCTGATTCCCATAAAGACGGCCTATTCGGACCCTGAAACCATGCTTTCAAACAACCTCTCGGCATCCTCCCTCTGACACAATTCCGTTCCCGGCGTCATGACGGCTGCTGTACCTGCCGCCACGCCGAACAGGACGGATTCCCTGAGCGGCTTGCCCCGGGCAAGGCTCAACACGACACCTGCCACCATGCTGTCCCCGGCCCCGACTTTACTGACAATCGGCACGGTCGGCGGCAGGATGTGTTCGGCGAACCCCTCCGAAACCATCAAGGCGCCTGCTGCGCCAAGCGAGATGACCAGAACCTCGCACCGGCCGCTTTTGACCATTTTTTGGGCTTCCGCCTTAATCTGTGATTCCTCTTTGACATCCTCCCCAACCAACTCCCTGAATTCACGGACATTGGGCTTGATCAGATACACGCCTTCCTTGAGGGCCTGGTCCAGGACTTCCCCCGAAGCGTCGATGATTGTTTTTGCTCCCCTCTTCTTTCCAATGCGCGCCACCCGTGCATAAAAATCGGCGGGCACGCCCGGAGGAAGGCTTCCGCTGGCCACCAGGTAATCCGGTGTTGGACAAAGGGCCGACAATTCATCAAGGCATCGTTCCCATTCCTCTTCTTGAAACTCCGGTCCCGGCATTCCAAAACGATACTGCCGTCCGGTGGACTCCTCCAAAATGACAAGACTCTCCCGGATCAATCCCTCAATGGGAAACGGCCGATGGTCGAGGCCTTCCAGATCCAGGAGTGCTTTAAGTCTGTCCCCTGCCAGTCCCCCTGCAGGATAAAGGAGTATTGATTCCCCGCCCAGTTTTTTGATGGCCCGGGAGACATTCACCCCGCCCCCTCCCGGCTCAAAACGAGGGGGTTTGCAGTACAGCTTTCGCTCGGCCACGACATGTGCAACGCTTGAACTCTTGTCGATCGCCGGATTCATGGTCATGGTCACGATGGTTTTCAATTGGGTCTCCTTTAGATACTTTTTTATGCAAGTCAAACGTCAGGGTTTCCGGATGTCTCCCACAGGTAGATTTCAGGCTGACCCATTTCCCGTCTGACTCCATCCAACTTTCTCATCCTTTTTTGCATCATCTGTTTGCGCACATCCCCACTTTCTGTTGTATGGCCCGCCTCGTTATATTCATCGCTGTCTGCATATAGCACACCCTCTGATTGGCCCGGCAAGACCCTTGGGGAAATGCCGGAGTCATCCATGAATATCTTTTGTAGTCTTTTGCAGAGGAAATCCTGTGAGTATCCCCGGTTGGTGCGTGAAATCTTCTCAATAAAATCCTCTTAACATCGTTCTATTGGACTGCAAGAAACAATGTCCTCGGGGCGTGGGTTCCTTACTTTGCCTGACTCTTAAAAAATACCGCTGCCAGGGGAGGTAGCGTTATGTTAAGGGAATAAGGCCTGCCGTGAAACGGAATGGGCGAGGCCTCCGCGCCGCCAAGGCTCCCCCGGCCGCTGCCCCCATAATCTTGCGCGTCGCTGTTCAATGCTTCCCTCCAGAAACCCTCTATGGGCACTCCCACCCGGTAGTTGTGCCGGGGAACAGGCGTGAAATTCAACACCACGATCACCGCGCCACCCGCTGAGCGTGCCTTGCGCATCATGCCGAGGGTGCTCTGCAACGCATCGTTGCAGTCGATCCACTCAAAACCCGCGGGGTCAAAATCCTGTTCATGAAGGGCGGGTTCGTTCCGATACAGTTGATTGAGGTCCTGCACCCATCGCTGAAGACCCCGGTGAAGCGGTTGGTCCAGCAGGCGCCATCCGAGACTTGATTCATGGTACCACTCCTCCCACTGGCCGAATTCGCCGCCCATGAAAAGCAATTTTTTCCCCGGCTGTGCATACATGGTGCCAAAAAGGAGCCTCAGGTTGGCGAACTTCTGCCAGTCGTCTCCGGGCATTTGGCGTAAAAGAGATCCCTTGCCGTAGACCACCTCATCGTGAGACAAGGGGAGCACAAAATTCTCCTGAAAGGCATAGACCATGCGAAATGTCAGTTTTCCGTGGTGATAGGCCCTGTGGATAGGGTCCCGGGACATGTACGCCAATGTATCGTGCATCCAGCCCATGTCCCACTTCATCCCGAAACCAAGGCCCCCCACATAGAGTGGGCGGGAGACCATGGGCCAGGCGGTGGACTCTTCGGCAGTGGTTTGAACGTCAGGGTAGTTCTTATAGACCTCCTCGTTAAAGCGACGCAGAAAGGCGATAGCCTCCAGGTTCTCCCTGCCGCCGTATTTGTTTGGGATCCACTCTCCATCCCTTCGGCCGTAATCCAGATACAACATGGAGGCCACGGCATCCACCCGCAGGCCGTCGGCATGATATTCGTCCAACCAGCACAGGGCGCTGCTCAGAAGATAGCTCTGCACCTCCTTGCGTCCATAGTTGAAGATCAAACTGCCCCAGTCCGGATGGATTCTCTGCCCGGGATCGGCATGCTCGAACAGATACGTCCCGTCAAAGTACCCTAGACTGTGCTCATCGCTCGGGAAGTGGGATGGAACCCAATCCAGGATAACCCCTATCCGGTTCTGGTGCAATTGGTCGACCAAATACATGAAATTCTGTGGGGTTCCGTAACGGCTGGTAGGAGTAAAATAGCCGCTGGTCTGGTACCCCCAGGAGCCGTAAAAGGGATGCTCCATCACGGGGAGAAACTCTACATGGGTGAATCCCATATTCCTGACATACTCGGCCAGCCTGGGAGCAAGCTCGCGGTAGGTCAAGGAACGGTTTTCCTCTTCGGGCTTACGCATCCATGAGCCCAGGTGCATCTCGTAAATGGCCATGGGCGCATCGAGGGCATTCTGTTTATGCCGATTTTCCATCCATTCCCCGTCGCCCCACACGTAATCCAGATCCCAGACGATGGATCCCGTCCTTGGAGGCTCTTCGCTGTAAAGCGCGAAGGGATCGGCTTTGTCCACACGGTATCCGCGGAACTTGGAGGCGATATGATATTTGTAGGCGGCCCCTTTTCCGACTCCCGGGATAAAGCCCTCCCAGATCCCTGATTTCCCCCTGAGCCGCAGGGGATGGCTCGCTTTGTCCCAGCCGTTAAAATCCCCCATAACATATACTTTTTGGGCATCAGGGGCCCATACGGCAAAATGGGCACCTTCTTTACCTTCACGTTCCATGGGGTGAGCCCCGAGCTTTTCATACAGCCGAAAATGGCTCCCCTGGTTGAAGAGATAAAGATCATCATCGGTGAGCAGGGAGTTCTCATAAAACACGGCGTCGTTCTTTCTTTCACTCGCCTTCCCAGACATGTGAAACCTCCTCCGGAATCGTATGATCGAAGGCGATGCGGCCTTCCGATTTCATCCGGTCCCACAGACGGCGCTGTCAAATCAAAATGCGATACTCGGAGAAAATTCATCGAAACTGTACGGCCTGGATTCGTCGTCTGCAAAATGATATAGAAAAACATCTGACCGTCCAGCTTCGTTGATACAAATCGAGGCTCAGCGCGCCCCGGTCCGGAGACTCTACTTTATATCCGGAGTCGCCTCCTTTAGATATCGGTAGAAGTCGCTGTCCGTGGTGAGGATAGCCATCGAATTTTCATTCGGCCTTTCCCCGTATACCTCCAGGGTGCGGAGGAATGCATAGAACTCCGGATTGCGGCCGTAGGATTGGCCATATATCTGCGTGGCCTCCGCATCCGCCTTGCCGCGAATTTCCTGTACCCGCCGGTAAGCGGTGGAGCGGATCCGGCGCAACTCTTTTTCCATCTCCCCGAGGATCTCGGCGCTCCGGCCCTCTCCCTCGGACCGAAATTGTGCGGCGATGCGCTTCCGCTCGGAAATCATCCGGGCGTACACCCTCTCCCGGACGCTCTCCACATAATCGAGGCGTTTGATCCGGACGTCCACAAGCTCGATCCCATACTGCGGTATGATCTTGCGGGATTCGGCCAGGATGGTTCGGGTGATCTCCTCACGGCCGCGGGTGATCTGTTTCTTTATCTCCTTCTCCCGCTCCTCCGTAACCTCCTCCAGGGCCTTCTTCTCGGGGACCTCCCACGTGGCGCTTCGGACAAGCTCGACCAGTTCGCTGCTGGAGACCTGATCCCGGACGACCGAATCTATGATGTCGTCCAGGCGGGACTGTGCGCCTGCTTCCGTGGCCACGTTCTCAAGAAATTTCCTTGCATCCGAGATGCGCCACCGGGCAGTAGTGTCCACCCAGATGAACTCCCTTCCCTTCGTGGGAATCTGGTTCGGATCCCCGTCCCAGATGACGAGGCGCTTTTCGAAACGCTGAACCTTCTGTATAAAAGGAATTTTGATATGCAGTCCGGCCTGGATTACGGTCTCACCGACGGGCCGGCCGAATTGCACGATCACCGCCTGTTGCCCCTCTTCCAGCGTATAAAACCCACTCAGAATCGCAATGGCGATAATCGTTGCCAGTACAATGGTCGCTATCTTGAATGTTCTTTTCATTTTTTACCTCCTTCGGGAACCGGCCTCACACCTGACTCCAGCGAGAGCCACGGCACCAGGGCCTTCTGTTCGGCATCCACGATATAGAGCCCTTTCTGCTCTGCAAGGAAGCCGCCCATGGCCTCGAGGTAGAGGCGACGGCGGGTGACCTCCGGGGCCTGTTCGTATTCCGCGAGTATGGCCTGGAAACGGTCAGCCTCGCCTCTGGCCCGGTTGACCCGCTCCAGCGCATAACCTTCGGCCTTGCTAATGCTCTGGGTCGCCACCCCTCGGGCTTTGGGGATTTCCTTGTTGGCCTGTTCCTGGGCCTGGTTGATCGTACGTTCCTTGTCCTGGCGGGACTCGTTCACCTCGTTGAAGGCTGGTTTCACCGTATCCGGGGGGGTTACGTCCTGAAGCTCCACGGTCACCAGACGAACACCGGTATCATAATCCGTTAAGATTTTCTGGATCTCCGCTTTTGCCTCGCTGGAGACCCCCACCCTGCCGACCGTGAGCACATCGCTGCCGAGCCGGTTCCCGACCACCCGGCGCATGACCGCCTCGGTGACATCACGGATCGTCTTGTCAGTGTTCCGAACATGGAAAAGGTACCGGATCGGATCGTCAATTCGATACTGGATGATCCACTGGACATCGATGACGTTGAGGTCCCCTGTCAGCATCAGGGACTCGGCCTTGTCGTAAGGCTTTTCCACATACCTGGTCCGTTCACCGGCCGCAAGGGTCCGAAAACCGAATTCCTCCTTAAGCACGCGGGCCGTGGGCACCGTGCGCACGGTTTCGATGCCGTAGGGCAGCTTGAAATGCAGGCCGGGCTCTGCCGTTCTCACAACCTTCCCGAAACGCTGCACCACCCCCGTCTCTTCCGGCTGGACCGTGAACCAGACTGTCCAGGCCAAGACCAGCGCCGCCGCAATGGCGATCAAGATAGCGATAGGGCCTCCCTTGAAGCCCCTCCATTGCTGCAGGACCTTTGCAATGACCTCCTCTAAAGAGGGAGTCTGTCCCTGGGGACGAGAATCTCCTCCAACCATATAGCACCCCCTTCCGCCACGAAAAAAAATCGTGGCACGTTTAATGTTGATGGCCTCCTAAAAAGTCGTCACTCCGGTTTTCACCCGAATGACAACTTTTTACGAATTCATCAATATTTATTTTCCTATCCAGAGTATTTGCAGGTGCAACTGCTCGAATCTCGATGTTGCACTCAGGGAACATTATTTTTAGGCATTCTCTAAGGACATACTCTTCTAGGGAATCTATAAAAGAACCTTTCATGATTACTATTTTTTTCAAGATTGACCTCCTTCCTTTTTCGACTCACTGAGCAATCTTCAATTGACAGATTTTACGGAAATGATAGCCATAGATCGCAAGCGTAACAGTCAGCGGGAACAGTTGAGGTCGGCAAAAAAGAGTCCAGAACAAGATCTTCCAATATTGGAATCGCTCCTTTCCGAAAATACCCAAGCGGATGCTAGAACGTAAGACTGCCAGCAGGCGTTGAAAATCCATGGGAGTCCTAACCGTCGGTCTCTTATACTCCCGGAGGAAGGTCATTGCTCGTTTATAGTAATGCTCGG
>Ga0272443_10003366_pt1 | contig 18908 bp, 10 predicted proteins | sample SSMAcet12_FD_193581 | JGI IMG/M metagenome (GOLD analysis project Ga0272443, IMG submission 193581) | Marine sediment archaeal communities from Little Sippewissett salt marsh, Falmouth, MA, United States - SSM-Acet-12 | ecosystem: Environmental > Aquatic > Marine > Wetlands > Sediment ... | reverse complement strand
GCTACATCGGGAATCCAGGTGGTTGATATAGATCCTGCTGAATCGGCTCATATTATCGGTGAAGTTGGTTACACCTACACACCCGGTCAGATTTCAATATCCGGGAGTTTCGCGTATACATCGCACGGCTCGAAACTCCAGATTATCGACATCAGCATGCCCGCGTGGGCGTGGGTAAACAAATCGATCGAAATTCCGGGTGATGCGTGGGGCGTCGCCGCATCGGGTGGTTACGCTTACGTGGCGGGTGGTGGGACCGGACTACAGATAGTCGATGTCGATCCGTATGAATCGGCATTTATTATGAACACCGTGACAACCCCGAATTCTGTGAAACAGGTCGATATTGCAGCGGGATATGCTTACACGGTAAATGGTGGTACCGAGCTTCAGATCATAGACATCGATCCCCCGGAGTCCGCCGGCCTGGTAAATTCGATCACATTACCCGCAAATGCGGGTGGTATTGAGGTCTCCGCGGGTTACGCATACGTCTGGAAAACATACGATCCCGTTGTTTACATAGTCGACATCGATCCGCCGGAAACAGCGGCTGTTATCGGATCGATCGATACCCCGTGCTCGGTATTCCGGGTTGCGGTTGCCGGGAATTATGCTTACATAGCGGATGGCAACGCCGGACCCAGGATTATAAAGCTGTGGTAAAAGTCATTGTCTTTTAAACTGAAAGAACCGTACCGGTTACATAAAGGGAGTGCATTATGATTTCACGTCAGGAGTTTTTTTCGATCATCCTTTTGTTACTGGCTTTCGTGAGTGTCTCCTGTTCGGGGGGTGATCCCGTGACGGGTGTTGTTGTCAGCCCAGATTCCCTTCAGGATAGTATCGAGCGGGATTACACACCTAATCATTACCTGTGGAATTACGGCCTCGTCTATGTAAATACGCATGAGAACGAATTCGAGATAATCCCGGTTCGACATGTGGCCGGCCACTGGAATATTCTTAAATTTCTCGAACAGGGGCCATGCACCGACTGCCTGAAGATAACAGGCGTGGAGCAATCGGGAAACGGGACAGTACTGATCGACATTGAAATAACCCATCCGTTCGATAATGCCAACCTGACAGGTTTCGACGTTCGCGGGATCGCGATGTTCTCCGGAAGTTACGAATTCCCGGCATCGGGACTGAATGTTTCGGACAGGTGGCTCGGGGACGGAGCGCTCGTTAACGCGGACGGGTACACGACTCTCTATAACTACTCCACCATGGGATCGGGACCCGGTGGTCTTGAAGGGTACATTGAGGGTAAATTATCTACCGCCGCAACGCCGGACTCGCTTCTGAACGGATTTAAGAGATTTATCTCCTCGGGAAGTCAGAACACCCGGAACGCCTTCTACAGCGGGGATGCGATCACAGTTACGTACGAAATCGATATGCCGTCAGATGAGTTTATTTTCGGCTATGCGGTTGATGCGTCGTGGGCACCGGCAGTAAGTAAACCCGTTCAGAATCCGATAGATGATTTCGGTCCGGATGCCAATTGCCCCGAAGCATGGAAGATTGCAGTCACCAGCACATATAATGGCGAGGGCCTTAATGCCAGCGGCGGTTCGGCGAAGCTTGTGATCGATGTGTATGATCTTCAGGATACGGATACTGTCCATCCAGTCGTGATCGAATGCCCCGAGCTGTTCGATGGCCAGATCGAGGGGACATGGGTATCGGATGGCGACGGTTTTTCGCAGTACGAGGCCGAGGTGGTCAACACAAATCTTGCGTTATCCGGATACTACCCGGTCCTTGTGAGTAAGGAAGCTATGGAGAACGATCCGGTCGGCAAGCCATGGCTCGACCTGACAGCGTACCAGTTATTCAGCATCAGGGTGGGCTGGCAGGAAAATTATCCGGCTACGGTGGCCACAACATGGCTGAGTTTCTCTCCCGGTGAAATTTCGGTCGATGGCGACATACTGTGTGCGGCTGCCGGTAAGAATGGAGCGATATTGTTCGACATATCCGATCCGGAAAATCCGTACGGTGTGGGCGTTGTCGATCCGACATGGCGTGTCAGCAGTGTCGCTGTTACCGGACATGTCCTGACGATAGCGAGCAATCTCGATTATCCGTACTCAAAGATCGATGTTGCCGACATCGATCCTCCGGAATCGGCCCATATCGTGAAAACTCTCAACTCCTGGGGAGTTGTCAGCGGGCTTACAGCATCGGGAAGCGCGGTCTGCGGAAGGCAATGGCAGCAGAGCATGCATACGCTGTTCATTATAGATGTCGTTCCACCGAGCATAGCTGATTATGTTCCGGGAGTTAATCTCGGCTGGGGATCGTATGGCGATCACTCATCTGCCGACGGTTACGCATGTGTTCCTATTGATGGTGGGTTCAAAGTGGTGGATATCGATCCACCGGAAGCGGTCCACTCGTATTCGACTGTCTTAACCGAGTACAACGGGAACTCGGCTGTGTCCGACGGTTACGCGTATCTGATGGGGCCGGACTCCGGAATGCTTGTAGCAGATATCGATCCACCGACATCCACATATTTCGTTGATATTATCGATATCCCGGTTCCCATGAATGAAATGATTGTGGATGACGGGTACCTTTACGCTTTCGATGATGCAAGTCTGCACATCATGGATGTCGTTCCCCCTGAATCATCGTACCTTGTAAATTCGATCGATCTTGCGGGTGACAGTCCGAGTTCAATTGCGACTTTGGAGGGCTATACCTACGTGTCGGACAGTGTGGCGGGTATCCAGGTCTTCGATACCGATCCACCCGAGTCGGCACACCTCGTAAATATTATGGAGACACTGAGCGATGCATCCGGTGTGGCAGTTGATGGCGGCTATGCATATCTCGCTGATGCGTACGGGCTTCAGATAGTCGATATTGACCCGGTCGAATCGGCATCGATAGTAAAATCGGTCGATGCGCCGGAGGTGGCAATGAAAGTGGTGATTTCAGGATCGCTTGCGTATGTTGCGGATGGCGAGACCGGGCTTCTGATAGTTGATATCGATCCGCCCGATTCTGCTTACATTCTGAATACGGTCGATACCCCCGGTTACGCATGGGGCGTTGCCGTGCAGGATGGATATGCGTATGTTGCGGACGGCGCCGAGGGATTGCAGATTATCGATGTCTTCCCGCCGGAATCGGCATCGGTTGTATGTTCAGTTCCGACATCGGTTCCGGCATTCGCGGTTGCGACGATGGACGCTTATGCTTATGTGGCCGATAGTGACGGGTTGAGGATTGTCGACATCGATCCACCCGAATCGGCATATATCCTGCACGGAGTCGATACTCCCGGAAGCGCGCGCGGGATAACGATTTCCGGAGATTACGTTTTCCTCGCTCATCAGGGCACATGGAATGAAGGGCTGCAGATAATCGATATCAATCCCCCCGAACAGGCCTATATCTATAAGACAATAAACACGTATGGCTGGATAGGCAGTGTCTCGGTGTCGGGAGGCTACGCGTATATCCCGATCGATCCGGGATTTGCGATATATGATATCGATCCTCTGGACTCGATGTATAAGGTCAAATCGTTTGCCACCTCGTCAGGTGTTTCCGAAATAGTTATCCTGGACAATTATGCGTTCCTGGCGGGAGGTTCATACGGGTTGAGGATAGTAAAACTGTGGTGATGTCAGGTGTTATGTCAGTTTGTGCCGACTATCAACAGGTCACCATCATTCCACGAACAGGCTCAAAAACTCGATCATCTCGCCCACATATTCGAGCGAAAACTCGAAATCAGGAAGCTTCGGCGGCGCTTTGAACGTCCGATCGCCCGACGTGTCATTCAGGACCATGTAGCACTCATCGAACTCGTCGATCCCGATGACCGCGCGCTCATCGCCGTCGGTGTCGAAGATCACAAGCCCGACACGCCCGTCCTCCGTGTCAAGCGGACCGAGTATCGCGACCGTGTCTCCGGACGAGTCGACTATCTCCACCTTCTGCGATCGGAGGGTGTCGTTACGGGTGAGAACTGTCGCGGCGGTGAACGCGATGTTTATTATGACGCAGATGAAAAGGATCCAGAAACCGGGCACGAGCCACTTCGTCGCCCATCTGGGCTGCGTTGATGGAACCTGATCGGGTGTGTGGATGGTCATAGCGATGTCCTCCTCTGACATTGGACATTGTACCGGATTAAAAGTTGCGACGGGACTGGTGGTGTATCTGGCCGGTTGTTGCAGAAATATGTGGAGATTATTCCCGATATTATGATAAACTGGTGTATTAATATAGTTTAAGTGGCTGAGGATTACAGGAGGCATTAAAAAATGGCAAACCCGGAACACTTGAAGATTCTTAAACAGGGAGTAGATGTCTGGAATGAGTGGCGGGAGGAGAATCCTGAGATAATACCTGATCTCTCTGGTTCGCAGTTATGGGGTAAGTACCTCTACGAGGCGAACCTATGCAATGCGAACCTCGCCCGCATGCATCTTCACAATATAAATTTTTATTATGCTAACCTTTTAAATGCTGACCTAAGTAATGCAGATATATCTCTTTCAAGATTCCGGTTTGCTAAGCTTAAACATGCAAATCTCCAAGGTTTGTCTGTAATGGAATCAGATTTTAGTTATTGCGAACTTGATGATGTTGATTTTTCTGAAGCAACATTATGGATGGATGACATGAGTGGTGCATCGTTATTAAATACAAACTTTAAAGGCGCTGAATTTGGGCTTTTAAATTTCAATGTTGTTGATTTAAGTAAGTGTAAGGGGCTTAGTTCAGTAATTCATGTCGCAAATTCATCAATAGGTATCGATACAATCTTTGAATCCAAAGGAAAAATCCCCGAATCGTTTCTTCGTGGTGCCGGTGTTCCGGAAATATTTATCACCTACATGCACTCCCTGATCGATGAAAACCCTATCGAGTTCTACTCGTGCTTCATCAGTTTTGGAGAGCCGGACAGGGAGTTTGCCGACAGGCTGTACGCAGACCTTCAGGCGAAGGGTATACGCACATGGTACTGGCATGAAGACCACACGATAGGCGCGAAAACCTGGAAGGAGATTCATCAGAAAATCAGACTCTACGACAAACTGATGGTTGTCTGCTCGAAGGAAGCGTTGGCGAGGGAGACAGTTATCAAGGAAATCGAGCGTGCGCTGCAGACGGAAACGCGGGAGGGAACCGAAATCCTGTTCCCGATCCGAATCGATAATTACATCTTCGAATGGGACCATTATCTTAAGGACGAATTGACGAACAGGAACGTGGGTGATTTTAGAAACTGGGATACCGATAACGGTAAGTACCAGAAATCCCTTAAGAGACTAATGAAGGGTCTTGGTAAGAAGGATATCTGAGTTAGAATTCAGGGTAACTTTACCGCATCACACCCACAGCCTGCGCTTCGCTGGCCTGTGGGCGCCACACAGGTTCTTAAGATCATTGGGGGGTATTACTCATCGAATTATTATTTCTTACTACCGGCTTGTTTCTTCTTTAACTCCCGCACCATCATTTTAGTCATGATTACCGCGCCGAGTTTCGCGATCGCGTTTCCGCGAACATTGTCGTGAAAATACGACCGGCCCTTTTCGTACCAGCCCTTCGATTCGAAATACGCGTTGTCGGTCGGGGAATCATCGCCGATCGTACGGTAGATCTCCCTCATGCTGAGGAAGTGAAGGTAGTCGTACATCCCGAGTTTCTTCGGACGTTTTTCGGTAATTGCCCTGAACAGATTACCAGCGACCTCGTCGGTCCGGTCCTTTCTGTACATAAGCGGCTTAAGCGAAAAATTATCGGGAAGCGCGTTCAGGCCGAGTTTGTCGACGACATCGAACCCGATGCCGGAAGCGATTCCCGCCATGTACTTGAGTGTGTCATCGAGTCCGGGATTCCCCGCTGCCGAGACAACGACGGCGTACTTGCCGAAGAAGCACGGCCTGTGAAGATTGTAGGCAAAGCGATCGATGAATATCTTGAAAAGCCAGGAGACAGTCATCGCGTAGGTCGGGCTTACGAACACAACTCCATCCGACTCGTACAGCTTCCTTATTAATTCATCCCGTCCGTCCTTCTCGGGGCACTTGTCCTCGCCATTTATGAAGCACGCGAAACATCCGCGGCACGGGTTCAGCGGGTAATCGATGAGATGGATGTACTCGAACTCGACGTCGCCGAGTTCCTTCATCTTTCTCTCGATGTTCTGCGTGATCCTGAATGTGTTTCCCCTGTGCGGGCTTCCAAGAATGGCGAGAATCTTCAAAGTAATCTCCGGTAGTTATTTTGTTTTTAGACTGAAATTTGCCCTGCGCTGTCACTCACTGCGCGAGGGGCACAAACCTCTTACCACACATTCCGGGCAGTTTGGTTTCTGCGATTTACACACCCTGCGTCCGTGGCGGATCAGGAAAATATGAAACGGGTAGCGTAGTGCGTCCGGCGTGATCCCCATCATCACCCTAAACGCGTTCTCCGCCGATGCCTTCCGAGAATTGCGAGAATCTTCAAGGTAATCTCCGGTGGCAATGAGTTTACAGGGGATATTAACGGAAACCTGGACGAATCCGAACAATTTTTCAGCGTCTTTACTTATAAGAATTAGTATCGGCAAGGTATTACAGGCAGAAAAATGTACCTTTAACGAAATTTCTGGCATCCAGTTACTCAATGGGTAATTCGTAGGTCACATAGTCGAACCATGTCTGCCAGCCATCCTGGCCTAAGTCCCTCAGTATTATTTTAGTAAAGTATGGTGGGTCTTTATGGTATAAAATTGAACCCTCCGCGCAGTTCCTGACATCATTATGATCCCCGCATTCCTCATGCAACACAAACTCATTCGGAGTGTCGGAGGTCGAGCATCCCAGGATATCAAGCAGTGAGGTTTCATTAAATGGGGTATAAGCAGCACTGATGGGGCTGCAATGTAAGTTCCGCGAGATGACCATAAGCCCCGAACTGGTTTGGTCGGGCCAGTGAAATCTCCAGTGGGATACTTCAGGATCGTATGGATCGCCTTCTCCCGGATTTCCATCGCAGTCCTTCCAGTGAACCATTAGATCCCCGTCCTCCGTGGCTGAAAATCCCCGGGCAGTTTCAAAGTCCCAGTGACGATGATCTCCGTCAGTTTTAATCATAGGATCAATTGTGGGATCGCCCGTTTCATTATTAAAGACCAGGAACGGAACCAGGAAGTCGGTTAATTCGCAATGGTAGATGACTGAATCGCCTACATTAACTGATACTTTTAGTTGTTTCTCAGGAAATTGATCAAAAGTATGGTCATCACTAATATCGCATGTCCATTTTCCCTGACCTGTTGTGACCAGTTCATTCAATAATAACCAGTCACCGCCATCTTCAATTGACCACAGTGAAGCATCAACAATCTCAACCGGTGCGTTTGGCATCAGCGCGGCGGAGATCAATCCATCGCGGATTGAGTCATACATGACGTAATCAAACAAATTTTCATCAGCAGTTGCGGTAAACGTAACATATTCAAAATACACACGGTGCGCGTCCATGCCATAGGAGTCATCCTCTATAATCTCCGAAAACCTTAATTTTACATAATGGTGGCCGGTCCAGATCAGGAACATAGACCCGCCGGTGGCCTGATCGCCGGATGTCTGTGCATGCACCTGATACATCGTTGATGTGTTCCCCATAAGCGAATCATAGGTATGCTCGATTTCGTAAAGCCTTAGGTTATCGAAAGCATCAACAGGGGTTCCTTCCGGTAGGTTTAACCACTTCAGTTCATCGCAGGTGCCGTCAGGGTTGAATATGATCGTCGGCCAGGATGAGTTATCGGCATGTTCAAGCAAAATATGCGCTTCAGGAACACCGGGATATTCATATGGCGTGGTCCCGTAATCAAAGTTGTATTTCCTCCTCATTTCATATGTGTCCTCACACCAGCCATCATCCCCGGAGTGAAGGTAATCTCGTCTGTTAATAAGGGGATTGCACCCAAACACTGTCGACGTTATCTCGTTACCGATGGTATTGACAACCCGAAGAAGTCCTAAGCCATTCGGCCCGTAAAGATCACCATAAATTCCAAGGGCATCCATGTCCCTGAACCACGTGTTACCCTCCTGCTGAACAAGGTGCACGGAATCCTGTCCGAAAATCTCAAGGGTCACACTGTATATGGGGTACCCGCCATTTGAATCAACATCGGCTTCAATTGTGTTGTGATTGCCATCCCAATATGTGGATATAATTTCCGGACTAATGTCACTCAGGTCGTAAATAATCTCCAGCTCATTATTGAGTAGAGGCGTTTGAACATACACATCGGATTCAGAATCAGAATCATCTAAATAAGTGATAATGAGGCCTTCGAGATGTTCCTCATCATCGTTACCGGATGCGGAATATTTCATACCGAATTCCTGAAGAAGATCCAGACTCCAGAACACTGAACCTGCGGGGAAATTTTCAAGATTATGGCTGCCTCCTGACTTGTCAACAAACGATACACTATCAATGTCATAATAATCCGTAAGGCAAACATGAACAGCCTGAGCTGATTCGTTAAGTGTTGCGAAATGAATGTCAGGCCCCTGAAATTCCTCACTTACTTCTAATCTTGGGGGGCGTAGCCCGATTTCAGCACTGGGTCCAATAACTGTATCAACAACATTGTACTCCGGAACCGGGTCGTCGAACTGATGCTCGTCATCGAATTGTTGTTTCTGGACAATAAGGCTATTGCAGGTTTGTTCGTCAAAAGCTATATGCCAGTTAATTAAAGGCATTTCAACTATTGAGCCATCATCATCGATAAACGGAATAACGGGTTCATCATCAGCATTTGTGTAGCCATCCGTAAGCCATAGTAATGCATCACGTAAGGTTGTCTGTGGGGACGATGGGCTGTCATCTGCATATACCTGTGAAAGTATAGTAATATCCTGGCCGCTGTCGACAATAACATCAGCGCAGACTGCGTCAATACGAGACATGTACTCGCTCCAGCTCCCGGCTGAAGTCCAGATACCTCCATCAAGCATCATGACATCCGCCAGCATTTGGTTCAGTACAATTTTGACCGGCGCCCCCGATTCAAGGGCTTTCAGTTCTGCCAGCGTCAGATAGATACTATCGATTCCGGTGCCAGTGTCTACTGAATCAATCACCCAGTGAACTCCCTCTCCAGCAGGATAAACATCCCCTGGAGCAAGTATGTTTATCTGTGAGTTACCCTGTTCGAATGTGCCGACAGCAAGGCCACCTATCATTAAAGTGAAGGTTGGAATAATGTTACTGGCCGTGGCGGTACCGGTATTATAAACTTTCAAATATAGCTTTATCCTTGCAGCCTCGGATGGATTATAACAGGTGGCAGTATCCCAGCTGTTGGTTAACGTAGTGGAACCACCGTTCGATCTTGCCCAAGTGTTTGTTGACTCAAAGCCCCAGTTATGAGTTGTGCTCGCATTGAATTTTACTGAACCTTTTTTCCCAACACCGGAACTTCCGACTTCCCACCCAAGTTCAACTTCAAATCCCGCAGTAAATCCGTGGCTATGCGAAGTCGAATTTTCATACTGAGTGGACACTTCCCATTCTGTTCCTTCTGTTTCCTGTCCTCCTTCACTATTTGTTATGTCCTGAACTAGTGTGATCGAGTAACCTTCCAGTACTATCTCAATATTGGGAGCCGCGGCAACCATGGGGGAATCGCCCGGAGCCAGAACCGAAACGTCCATGTTCGCCTTCGTGGTTTCCATATAATCAGAATATGGGTCCTGGTCGGTCGATATCTGCATAGGATCGGTTTTGTAATACTCAATCTCAACATCTTCCCCATCCCACTGGCTGAATGTCCCGGAAATCCAGTCCCATGTGTAACCGTAATATTCAAGATAGTTCGGGATGCCATCCTCATCGGTGTCTACAGCCTCACCATCATGTTCACCGTCATTGTTTACATCGGATGTGTTATTAGCTAGTGTTCCATCCCCGTCTCTCGGAAGCAGATCATCAGGGTCATAGTCAGGCATCTGGAAGAAGTTGTAACCGAAGAGTTCGTCGTAGTCGAAGAAGAAATCCTTGTCGACATCCCTGCTTTCGGGATCGGAACCGATAAAAGTCTCGCAGTCATTCGGTATGCCATCCTCATCTGTATCGATATCCGATGACTGGTTAATTTTTGTGTGGAGAATTCCCAGGTTCATGGGAATCGTGAAATTAGAGTCCGATATATCGTGATTCGGTGGGTATCCGGCTTCCTGAATCCTGAGTCGGCAGTTTAGCTCGGTAGAGGGCCAGTTGACCGGGTCGAGAATCCAGGGCCAAAGTGCCCATGTATCTTCTGTAATATCGAAACTGCCTGTGTTTGGAACGTCTGCTGCAAGCAGATAATCAAAGGTTGTACCCCCATTCGTGGACATCCAGATATGAACGAACGGTATGTCTCCGCTCCACTCCCAGGAAATTGAGTACTCATTACCGATCAGGATTTCTTCTCCGCCATTGGGAGTAATAAGATCGATGTAGTACACACCTTCCGGATTGACGGTGAAAACGTCGTCGCTTTGGTCATAAACCATCGGGCTTTCGGTATTGGAAATTTTAATGATGTCCTGAGAGCCATCGGCCCATGAGGGAATAGTCCATTCGTATACACCATCATTGGATGTTGACGCTTCAATCTCGTTTTCAAAAGTTTCGCCGGCATTTTTTGATAACTCAATTCTCACATAAGGAATATCTGGTTGTGCATCCCACTTAACCAGAATTTCCGAGCCTACACCCCATGTTTCCGAGCCGTTGGGTGAAATAACTGTGATCGCCGGAGGACTCTCTGCAAGTATAGAGAAATCGCAATCCGATTCATCGTATGCATCAAAGTTATCCGCGTCGATGATTTTTATCCTGCAATTGGTGCTTATGTACTCGTCCGGGATTGAATACCAGTTGTAACTGCCGTCATTTGGTGTGGATAGCGTAATGGGATGCGAGTAACTGTCACCACTGTCGGTCGAGAGGAGGATTGCCACGTTATTTACTTCATCAGCAGCATACCATTCGATCTCCCTGTCATCGCCGACACTCCAAAGTTCATTGCCGTTGGGAGACAATAGAATCACTTGATTGTTACTATCACTTACCGGAATAGTTTTAATTGCATACGCAGCCAGTTTCGCATTTGAAGGGTAGTCAGAATCCGAGCTGGGTGGTATGTATGAGTCCGGTTCACGTGAAAATACCGAAACTAAAATCTCCTGATTCTCAAGTCCTGCAGGATGCACGCCAGGTATAACAACTTCAAAAATCCCACTGCAGTTTGATGTGCCACTCTGGGGGGCCAAATCGCACTCAATTGGATCCTCAAAAAGTGTCGGAGATTCGATCCATATTGACTCGATCTCCCCGGAGATTCCGTCAGGGTTGTCGGGAGCCTGCCAGTCGAAAACCTCTACCGAGAGAACAAGATCGCCCCCTTTATTCTGGTCATCCACATACCACAAGGACGAGTTTGAAGAATCGACGCAGATGTGGTAAGCCTCCGGACAATTCGCGTCCTGTGGAAATTCTCCTATCGGTTTGGGATCAGGGGAGTTACCGGTCGGGGGTGCCCAAGAAACGTCCAGTGCGTAATGGAATCCCAGCTGCGGAGCACCCTGGAATTCCTGGAACTGAATCTGGTAGTTTCTGGTAATTGTCCCATCGGTCAGGTCCGTAGAAAATGTTCCCCTGTTCGACTGGTTGATATGAGGTGTAACAGGGTCGTTCGGCCCGAGTGGGTCTGAAAAGTACTTATAGGGGTTTAAGGTTGTTGTAGGGATCAGGTAACTCGGAACGACACGGGAGTCGTCATAACCAAATATGCCTGCCGATGTGAACTCAACAGCGTTCCACCAACGCGTATAACCGTCAGCATTCAGCACGCGACATCCATCAGGTCCATTATATATTATTCCGTTGTCAGTCTTAGACGTAATTACATCTCCCGGACCCATGAAAATACCACGGACATCGAAGCCACGGAAATTCGAGTCTGGGAGAGGATGCGTAATGCTGACATCACAATCGAGAATTCTTGTGTCGTAATTGAATGAGTTGATGCTGAAATTAATTCCAACAGGATCCGACTCGATTGCCAGCCTCGAGAGATTCATATGGAAAGCTGTTCCCCGAAGGGGAATAATTTCAAGTAATCCCGTGTCTTTGTTGGTGATACCCTGCCAGAATCCCCATAAGTTATGTCCCCCGCTGAATTCCTGGGTTTCCTTATTTTCGGTCAAGACTAGCTGATTTGGGTTCATTGACGGCGTTACCGGAGAATTAGTAGTATTGCCTGAGCAACCCACAAGCGTGATCGTAACTGCAACGATACAGAATGAAATACCAGCTCTGAACATTGTTGCCCCCTTATATAGATTTTAGTGATTAAATATCTACCTGCTAGTCGCCGAAAAATTAATATTACTAAAATATTTAAGAATTACAATATATTTTATGGTAAATATCAAATCCAATTTAATATATTATGAATTAGACGGTATGTAGTATTACTAGTCTGATCCCGGTCCCGAAGGATATTTCGGAGTAAGCAATAGCTATAACTTGTGCAACCTCACTTTTATCATACTAATTAAATAATTACTCAGAAATCAGGAGGTCCTGAAAATACGCAATGCCGAAAAAAATTAAGAAATTTTTTTTATGGTTGGTAATTTGGACGTATCAGTATTACAAAAAAAACATATACACCCTGCCTGAGCCTTCCTGTCTGCGTCAACCAATAGTATTGATAGAGTGTTGCCAATTAAATATCTTGATGGATTTGTCGGTTTTTAACGAGGTTGATTAATTTGTCACTCACTGCGCGAGGGGCACAAACCTCTTACCACACATTCAGGGCAGTTTGGTTTCTGCGATTTACACACCCTGCGTCCGTGGCGGATCAGGAAAATATGAAACGGGTAGCGTAACTCTTCCGGCGTGATCTCCATCATCACCCTGAACGCGTTCTCCGCCGATGCCTTTTCCGCGACAAGACCGAGCCGCCGGGTAAGCCTGTGGACATGCGTGTCGACCGGGATCACCGGACGTCCGTACGAAAAGACAAGCACACACGCGGCGGTCTTCACTCCCACACCCGGAAGCTTCGTAAGCTCCGCGATCGATTCCTCGATCGTAAGTCCGGATCCCTCGGACGCGATCGGGCTGACGGTGAATTTACCGTAGCGGTCCTTAAGTTCCCGAAGGATTTTCTTAATCGCGATCGATTTATTGTGCGCGAGACCGCCGACACGGATCGCGTCCTCGATTTTTTTAACCGGGGCGTTGAGGACATCATCCCACGTCGGGTACTTTTCCCTGAGGCTACGGTAGGCGCGGTCGCGGTTGACATCGTTCGTGTTCTGGCTGAGGACAGTGATGATTAATTCCTCGACACCGTCGAGTTTCTTAAATGGCCTGAACGGACCGTATTCGTCTTCAAGCCTTCTGTTAAGCGCGCGGATGCGTCGGGCGTTTCCGTTCGGGCCGAGGTATTTCTTCCAGTCGGATTTATCCATCCGGAAGATGATAACGATTTATGCGCGTGATTTGAAGGGAGGGTGGTACCTGTTTTACTCGAACTGCTCAAGGTATGGATCGAACGACCCGTCGGGATCGGTTCTTTCGCGGTACCACGTTGTGAATCTCCGAAGGTTTTCCGAGCCGTTCAGTTCAAGTCGTTCGTAGAGATAGATTAGATTCTGGAGGTTGCGCGGAACATCATTTTCTTCGATCAGCGTGATAGCAGCATCCGGATCGCCATCGTTGTTATCGCCCCCGAATTCCGCAATCGCGGCGGTGTAATAGAAAACATAATGCACATTAAAAGGTTCCTCTTCGTAAGCGGTACGGAACGCATCGACGCACGCGGGATCGTTCCGAAACTGCCTGAAGTGACCGTATTCAGTTGCGGTTGACGGATCGTTCGGGAAAACCGAATATCTGACCGTGAGTCGAGAGTTAAGGTCTTCACGAACAGCATCCGGATCCGGATAACCCGGACTAACAAGTAGCGGATACAGCTCGCAGAGCATCAGGTAGTGTTGCAGCAGACCGTCATCTTCGGGAGCGATCACGATCCCGCTGACCATCGCGCTCATGGCCGAATTGAAATCACCATTTGTTTCATGTGACATGGCGAGTTGCAGGTAAGACCCCGTGTAAAAAGGTTCCGTTTCAATTGCTTTCTCCGCAAAGCGTATCGAGAGTGAAGTATTTCCTTCGCCAAGAGCGACAGCGCTCAGAACCGACAACGCGTAAGCGGACTCGGACCTGAGCAGAACACCGGAGGTTGAGATGCTTTCTGTCTCATTTTCAGGTGCTGTCAACCCGAATTCATCGATGATTCCGGCTGCACCCGACCTTACCAGAAGCTCTGTTGCTCTCAACTGCGTATGGTCAGGATCTCCCGTTTCAAGAGCTATGCCTGTAAGTTCTTTTGCGGCTTTTATATAAAGTGGAAACTCATCGATGATGTTTTCGTAGATCGTGACAGCACGATCGACCTGGCCGTCGTGATGAAAAGCGTTTGCCTTAAGCGACAGAAGAACGGGTGTAAAGTACAAACCATCGGGATCATCTAGGGATGGGGGAAGATCTGATGCAAGGTCTATTGCCTGTACAGCCGATGTGAAGTCACGTTCCAGGATCGCCAGATCGTACAACAGGAAATAATCGTAAATGCTGGATGGAGGTTTATATGTGCTGTTCAGCTGAGTATCCCTGATATCATCCTTGGCTCCCCAGCTTACCGCAATTGGGAGCATCATATACCGTATCCGTGATTTATCAACAAGGCGTTCCATAAGAACCGTTGAATAATCCTGCCAGGCTTCACCCAGCATGTTCATTTCATAATAAATTGAACCCCTCAGAAGCATAGCGTCCGAATTAAAAGGTCCGATTCTGATTTCGTTCAGGATATCGAGCGCGTCATCGTAATCGCCGGTGCAATACCTGATGTACGCTTCGGAGGTTGACGCCCAGAAATTGTGATGGTCGGGAAAGTCCCTGTATTCTTCAATCTGGCCGAGGGCCTTTTCGTATTGCCGGGTGTTAATCGTGTTAACAAGTTCAAGGCCCATTTCATAGGCATTTTGAGGTTCTTCTGGCTCAGCCTGAGGGGGAGGTGGTGGATCCGAGAAAAGCGCACATGATCCCATGAACGGGATAAGCAGTCCCGTGAGCAAGGGGATTAATACATTGTGTTTCAGTTTTTGACTAACTCCCTGCATCATCATCTGATGATGTCCCCAGTATATCTCTTAATGCCTGGGCAAATGTTTCAAGGTTAGCAGCAATCGTTGTCGATTCAGCCCTCCGGGATTCAGTCTCCCTGTCGAGCGCGAGCACCCACGTAAGGTATGGAGAACCGGGTGGTACATGAGTTTCTATGATTGATATAGCCTCGTCGATACTCCCGGTCAGTGCGAGGAAGTAAGCCATGCGGTAATGCATTTCGCGTGTCGCACCGGGAAGGCCGCACGCGGTTTCAATCTCGGCCAGGGCATCATCGTAATTCCCTGTCCATCCATACATCTCCGCGCGTACGGATTTGAAAAATGCGTTCTCCGGGTACGCGGATTCCCAGTGACCGATTACCGATTCATCCGGAAGCGCGATAGTATCAAGGTTATCGAAACTTCCGTCGAAGGTTTTCAGCGAAATGCCATACTGCATGATTCTCAGCTTTGCCCTGAGATCGGATGGGGGCGAAAGCCGAAGTGCCTCGTTAAAATCGGTATAGGCAGACTCGTAGTCGCCGTTAATTACCGAAAGCACACCACGCTGAAGATAAGTTACGTAATTATAGGGATAGAGGTCATCTGCACGATCGAGTAATAGAGCGGCGTTTACTAAATCAGCATGTCCCATATCGAATGATGCCGCAGCGTTAAGAAGCCATGCCACGGACATTGGATCGGTAACCGGCTGTGGGTATGAACCCGATTCTGGACCAAGCCATGAGGATGCCCCGAGCTGGGTCATGAACATTTCAAGATCGACCTCGAACTGGTCGAAATTGCCAAGCTCGGTATCGAGCTTGAGAAGAAACTGGGCAAGTCCCGCGGAGTAGTATTCGGATGGCAGTTCCGTCCTGAGCGTGGCCTCGGCGTTACTTAACCGTCCCTCAAGCATATCTATGTAAGCCATCGCGTACGGTGGCATATCACCATCTTCATTTTCTCCCGATTGAAATCCGGTATAGCTCCCCGCCGCTTCTCTTATTGTTTCAGGATTTTCGGTAAGGTACGCCTCTCCGAGTTTGTATGCCCAGAGGGTTTCATTATCTCCCGATTCCGACACTGCCTCGATCTGTTCATCCACGAGATCCCATTCTCCAAGGTCGGAATACAGTCTTGCGACCGATATCCGTATCATTGGATCAGTTTCGGGGCCGTAAGTATTCAGGACACATTCGTAATCCCTTCGCGCTTCATCGTAACGTCCCATCTGCCAAAGAATTTCAGCGCGAAGGCGAAGAAGGTCGGGACGTTCCGAAGTGATCTGGTATCGGGATAACGCCATGAAGGCTTCATCGATTCTGCCCAGCTCGAAAAGAAAACCTGCGCGTGTCTGGTCGGCTTCGACCTCCGTAACGACATCGTTAAGAATACCCTGGTCCAATAGCGAAAGCGCAAACGCAGGACCGTCCTCGGCGTAAATCTGTCCGACACCTTCCCAGAGAATATCCGGGGTCACGGTTGACCAGTCGATCGATTCCTCTGCGTCGGATGTTTCCGTCAGCCCTGAATCATCCGGACTGAGATCGGGGTCGGGTTCCACGGACCTGCCTGTGCATGAAATGGTAAGCAGGAGTATCGGAAGTAAAACAACGATTATTTTTAACTGTTTCATATCAGTGGCAATGATTATATAACCCGTTGCTGGCGTTTACCACACGGGGATTCCGAAAGGTAGGATACATGCCAGGTTTTTAAGTTCAGGAAATTAGAGAATGGGTGGCCATGTGGTTGGATCGGTAAAACTCACACCGGGTCCCGGTTTGTAGACGCGGACCACGTTGTCTTCAGTGATGGCGAAGGTGGAAAGACGGCCGTAGGAACGTTCGGGCCTCGGATAGGCGATGATTGTGTACCCGGTGGTACCGAATCCCCCCGCAAGTCCCCTCGTGGTTACGACAAGAGAGTAGTCGATAATGATGCTTGATGCTGTGATGTGGGGGGAGATCATGTGGGCGTCCTTGAGGTCCTGGAAGTCACCGTAGTTACCTTCCCTGTCAGTCAGAGCGTAGTCGGTCATTACCGATCCTATCGACCTCAGTGATCTCTGGGCCTTTGCCTCGATTGCCTTGTTCCTCTGCACTATAAGCCTGGGCACGAGCAATGCAATCAGAAGCGAGACGATACTCACTACGTACAACAATTCAAGCAGGGTATAACCCGCTTCATTTATTGATCGAAGCTTCATCGAAATATTTGGTTGCGATACCCATTTGCGTTCAGCAGGCATATTAATGCATGCCAGACGCCCGATGGCTCTTGTATTGTCCTGCACCCTGAAATCTGACAAATACAAGCCATGCCCTGGATTTTGACATCCGGGCCTTATATAACAAGTACCACATTTCATTCAGCATGTAAACTGCAGCAGTGTCGAAAAACGGGATATCCCGGCAGGATTTATGACCCGCTTGTGGCTGGCTGATACTGATCTGATGGTTTCCTGTACCCGAAAATTGTACCCAGAATTAATAAGATTAGAGTGACGGAAGTCACCAGCAGCCCGGTTCTGAATGCGTTCGGCTCGTATGTGAACTCTATCTTATAACTCCCCCCGGTCAACTCGATTGCCCTGTAAGCTCCATTCGCGTGACTGATCTCAACGGGCGAGCCATCAACATACGCGCGCCATTCAGAATGCCATGTGTCCGATAAAACAAACCAGCAGTCCCGATCAACATCCACGCTGAATTCCAGGTGCTGTGGAGTTTCGTCAATGAGCTCTATTTCACCCGGCGGGTCAGGATTTCTGTCGTGCATCTCTGTAAGCATGACTTCAGTGGGATCTTCTATACATACGCTTGGCCCGTAGTCTCTGATGAGGCCGGTACCATGCAGACTCCTTACTTCAAGCGTGTCGAGGGCATCCTGGAAGTCAGTGACGTACAGGATCGATTCCGACAGGTACCATCTCGGTATTGCATACGGTTTCTCGTAGATTACCAGCCCGCCGTTATGTAGGAGTTGCCATTTCTCTGGATCAAGTCCGGATCGCGGATCGTCGAGGAGGTTCGGATCATCTGAAATGACATACCTGACGGCCATGGCGTCAATATGTGATGTGCTCAGGCGGTTTGAATCGGTAACCGGGAAAGAAAGTCCGTTCCATGCAATCATCGTTGGTTCGATTGCGCGCAGGAATTTCCACTGGTTTCTTAAGACAAACGAATCATAACCCTGGGAGTCATTGTACCCGGCCCACATCGCAAGGTTTCCACCGAATGTCAGGGGATTATCAATTCCCGGGTGGTGCGTTACTGATTTCGATGTGTGGCGGATTACACGGTAATTACTGTCCTGCGGGATTACCTCGAGAGATGGTGTCATTACCGGCGTCCGGTCCTGAAAAACCGGATACTGGTAGAAATGCGCGTAATATCCGTTGATCGTGAGAATGAGTGGAAACACAAGCGCGGCGAGTGCGGTTGCTTTACCTCTCAGGTGGTAAGATATTCCGGTCAGCACAATCGCCCCGGCACCCAGAATCAGGGTGATAAAAGCTGAAGCCTTCTGGCTTTTTTCCCATTCAGTATCGGGGCTGAGTATTGCGAACTTTAAGAATATCCATGCGAACAGGATAGTCCCAATAACAGACAGAGCTATGAAAACAAAACCAGTTCTATCATTTTCAGATGTTGAGGGACTGACAATTTCGTTCAG
>Ga0272443_10003365_pt1 | contig 18913 bp, 19 predicted proteins | sample SSMAcet12_FD_193581 | JGI IMG/M metagenome (GOLD analysis project Ga0272443, IMG submission 193581) | Marine sediment archaeal communities from Little Sippewissett salt marsh, Falmouth, MA, United States - SSM-Acet-12 | ecosystem: Environmental > Aquatic > Marine > Wetlands > Sediment ... | reverse complement strand
AAAACAGTTGTATTCCGTCATTCTTCTATTTTTGGAGGGCGACAATTCTCCACTGCAGATCAAGGTTGGGTTGGCTGGTTTTGCCAAAAAGCTTATGAAATAAAAAATAAGATTTTACCAAAACCTTTTTCAATCTCAGGGGACGGCAAGCAAGTTAGAGATATTCTCTACAGTACTGATTTGATTAATTGTTACATGAAAGCAATTGAAAATATCTCTAAAACTAGCGGCCAAGTATATAATATTGGAGGTGGAGTAAAAAATAGTTTATCTCTTTTGGAATTGTTTAAAGTTTTAGAAGAAATGCTTGGCATTAAGATGGAATATGAAAAAAAAGAACGGCGTAAGTCTGATCAGAAAGTATTTATTGCAGATATTACGAAAGCAAATGTTGATTTTTCCTGGAAACCAAAAGTATCTAAACAAGCTGGAATCAAAAAAATGTACGAATGGATTGAAAAAATCAATTAAATAAAAGTAAACTGATGAAAATATCCATTCTTATTCCTACCTATAATCGTTCAAAATTTTTAATTAAAAATTTAAAACACTTAACTAGAATAATCAAAGAGAATAATTTTACAACTCAAGTAGAGATTATTGTGTCTAATAATTGTTCTACTGATGACACACATTCGCAAGTTGCTAATTTTTTAAAAAAAAGTTCTAGAAAAATATCCATTAGCTACTATAAAAGAAAAACAAATACTGGCTTAGAACAAAATGCTCTTTTTACTCTAAGTAAAGCAACAGCAGAATATGTAATGTTTATTGGCGATGATGACTATATTGATGAAAAATATTTAATTAAAATTCTGAAAGAAATAAAACACGATTCTAAAATTACAGCGATCATACCTAGTATTCAAGCTATTGATATTTATGGAAACAAATTACAACAGGGAAGAGACTTAAAGAAGAAAAACCAACAATATAGACAAGGATTTTTTAACTGCCTTTGTAACTCATGGAGAGGGCACCAACTTAGTGGACTTCTTTTTAAAAGAAAAGGTTTATTACTTTCTTATAAAACAAATTTTGTTTCTAATATTTACCCCTTCATTTATTTTTTATCTTATAGTTGTTTTCGAGGAAAGACTTTACATATAACAGACTATCCTGTCTTAGTTACAACTCCAGGCATTGATAAAAAAGATTGGAACTATGGAAAAGATGGGCTTGTGACTGAAGTATTTAATAATTATTCTCAACTTGGAGGATTACCTAGATTTAAAAAAAGTATATTACAGATTTACTTTCTCTACGTTCAAAAATGGCGATACTTATCTTACCTAAATCAAAATTTTCTCTCTTTTTTTAGAGCATGCTGGATAATTCTTAAGGCTAAAGATACTTTGTGGCTCACAAAAATATTTTTTTTACCTCTTTGCATTATTGCTATAATTTCTAGTATGTTTAAAAAATCAATATGTTTTATAAAAAAATGAATTTAAACCATAAAAAAGTTAGTCTTTTCGTCATAGGGGCTTCAAAATGCGGGACTACTAGTTTTTATCATGTGCTAAAACAACATCCCGATATTTGTATGTCGAAAAAGAAGGAAACTAATTATTTCGCCTTACCTCAATCAAAACAAAATAAAATTAATTACGACTCTTATTTTAATTATTGTTATAAAAAAATGATTTTAGGAGAAGTAAGCCCCATTTACAGTGAACTAAGTATTGTTCCTTGGGTACCGAAAGAAATTTGTAACTATAATCCAAAAGCCAAAATTATTTATTTAATTAGAAATCCTCTTGAAAGGCTAAAATCCGTCTGGAAACAAACTTTACACTCAGGCCATTGGTATAAACAAAAATACAAAACAACCATAAATTTGAGTGTTCCCAAAATGAGGCTTAATTTGGAACACGCCATATTTAATTACCCTCCATTTTTGGACTCATGTAAATATTGGCAGATCCTAAATTCTTATAGAAAATTTTTTCCAGATCAACAAATTAAAGTGGTTTTTTTTGAAGATTTAATTAAAAAACCCTATTTAATCTATAATGATTTTTTTGAATTTCTAAATTTAAAAAAAATTAATATCGAAAATTTGAAACTACATCATAATCTCAGCAGAGGAAAGTTGATGCTTAATCCTTCTAGTAAATTACTTTTTCTTGCTAAAATTCAAAAAATAGTATCATTTTTTCCCAATTCTAAAATTAAAGAATGGTATTTTGATGAAATTTTTCAGCCCATTCCTCAAGAAGTAATCATTGATAATTCTCTTCAAAGAAGAATTATTGATCAGTTGAAAGATGATATTAAAAAAATTTATTTATATACAAACAGAAATAATTTTTGGCAGCTGTGAAGAAAAAGTTAAACTAATCAAAACAAAATATTTTTTGATATGGAACCTCTAATTTCGGTAATCTTACCAACATATAACCGAGCGAATTTACTCGCTAACTCTATTCAAAGTGTTTTAACGCAAACTTTTCATCAACTTGAATTACTAATCATAGATGATAATTCTTCAGATTGTACAAAAAAGATTGTCCAAAAATTTCAAAAGAAAGATGAACGAGTTATCTATATTAAAATAAATAATAATATTGGAGCTGCTGCTGCTAGAAATGTTGGAATTAATAATTCCAAAGGAAAATTTATTGCTTTTCAAGATAGTGATGATATTTGGAAAAAAGATAAACTTCAAAAGCAATTTCAAGTGTTTCAGGCATATCCCCAGACTGGGGTCGTCTATTCACGTTATAAAATATTCAAAAATAATAAAGTATTAATTCGTCCCAAAGATAGTAATTTAATTCAAGGAAAAATTCATATTTATTTACTACAAGGAAATTTTATTCCCATTCACTCCCTAATTAGAAGGGAGATACTAATCAAATTTAAAGGCTTTGATGAATCTTTGCCACGATTTCAAGACTGGGATTTGTGGTTAAAAATATCAAAGGATTATAATTTTTCTTTCACAAGACAAATTTTGGTGGATGTTTTTCAAAAAAAAGATGGTATTTCTAAAGGTTCATGGTCTAAATTTATCCAAGCAACTTCTATTATTTTAACAAATCATTATGAATCATTTCTACAAAATCAAGATGCTTATAGTAAAAGGTTATGGATAGTTGCTGATGCCTATGTAAGAAATAACCAAATAAATCAAGCTTGTGATTTATTTAAAAAGTCTCTAAAAATTAAATTTAAATTTAAAACTTATTTAATGTTTCTTTTTTTAAAAATATTTAAAAGAAAACTATACTTAAAAATGTCTAATTTGTTTTGTTCATACTGCTAGAAAGATTTATCTTAATACTATTTTTTTATACTTTTTACTAGCATTTTCAACTAAAAAATTATCAATTGGGAAAATAGGAATCGCTTCTTTTTTATCTATATAAAGGATAGTTTTTACTAAGCTCTTAACAGAATACTCATCTACAAATCCTGGAAAATTAATTGGCAGTAATTCATCTGCTAACGAACCTTTTAATCTAAAAGTTACAAAAGATTTACGATAATAATTAGCTAATAATAATCTACTAGATGATTTACTTTTTCCCTCCAAATTATATGGTTGGGGATCAACTATGACATCTGTCTCTTCCAACAGGCTTGGCAAGTTATGACTTGTGTATTCACCAAAAAAAGAAAGAACCCCTGCTGAGACTAATGGTTGGTATTTATTTTTATAATAACTCAAGTCTTGACCATATCCAGCTATTACTAATCTATATTTTTCTTGTATCTGGCTGTGTAAAACATTAAAAGCTTCAAATAATATATCCAGTCTTTTTCTAGAAACAGATCCAAAGTAACTAAGTTTGATTAGTTTATCACTTTTTGGCGTCTTTTTTTTCTGTTTCAATTTAGTTCTGGCGTTGATAGGAGTAGGTATATAGTGGATACTTCTATTAAAAGGGAGATAAAATCGATATAAATATGGTGTAGCTACGATAATTAAATTAGATTTTTTTATTAAAAATTCCTCAACATATCTAAAAAAAAACGGAAAAGGATATTTATTAGATAAAAACTCAATATCATCTATATCAATAATTATAAAAATATTTAATATTTTTGCTAATAAAAATGGCAAAAAATGGATAGGTTGGCTTTTAACAAAAATAATTTTTTCAATTTTTTTAAAATTTTTTAATATGATTAAACTTGTTTTCAACGATATAAGTAAAGCTTTCCTAAATAGGGAAAATGTTGAGTAGTATTTTTTACTATCTTTGTTTTTAATAAATAACATTGAATCATAATAGTGAATTTTGTATTGATTAAAACGAGTTATTTCTCTGAGGGATTCTTGATGATGAAGAGCAAATATTTTTAATTTATTTGGCGCAACCTTGTTTAGGAGTGGTAAAATTCTTCCTGGTAAAGTTGGACTTGCAGTGGAGAGTGGAGAAAAAACATAAATCATAGTTCTGATAAGGCTTGTATTTTATACAAACCTGCATAAAAGTTTTCTTCTTGTAAAAATAGTTGATAACGTTTAAGCTCTGATTCTAGTAATTGTAAATCTAAAGCATTGTTAGTATAAAAAATATATACAGCATCTTTATAATTATTTGCAATATATTTACTAGCTAGCTGAGCAATTTCAACTTCTTTGGAAATTCCTAATTTCTTTTCATCGACCAAAAACGAGACTTTATATTGAGGGACCAATAATTTATCTAGTTTATCAGTAAAAAAAAGAGAGCCGGATGGGACATTTTGATCTAAATTCTTTTTAAAGGCAGAGTAACTTTGCTTATAATTATTCAAACTTTGCAATGAGTTGTTTCCTTGGAGAATCATAGAGTCAACTTGAACAATAAGTAATAAAATAAAGGTAAAAGAAATCAACAACCTAGTTTTTTTGTTCTCATAAAGTGTTAAAAAGTAAGCACTAACATAAGAAAAAAAAATGTAAAATGGTAAAAAATATCTATTGTATGATCTTTTAATGGATAGATCTTTTTTTTCATAAGTTAAATACATCCCACAATAAAATATAAACAATAGTAATAAAAAAAGTAAATACTTTTTATTACTAGGAGAATTTATCTCATTTCTAAAACGTAAAAACCACAAAAATATACAAACTACAATGGGAATTCCTATAGAATTTTGAGCTATAGATAAAATATTGAGTAAAATTATATCTAAATTAGACGAAATTCTTTTTACCTTAGACAATCCTAAAAATATAAAATTAGATTTTTCTAAACTATCATCTTGGGAATTTAAAGATGGATAAGATGAACTAATGGTATTGGATTTAAAGCTGTAGCCAGTTTTAAAAATACCCCCATAATAATATTTGTTGACTATGATCGTTGGAATCAATGTAAGGAATAAAACAAGTATTAAATAAAACAGTTTTTTTTTGAACAATTTTAAATCTCTTAAAAAGAAATAAAACATAAAAAATAAAATAAAACTGGCATAGTCAATTCTTAAGCCTATAGATATCGATAAAAATAAAATTGCTAAAATATAAGATAATATTTTACATACTTTTTTCTTAGTATGAAAAAACCAGCGAGATAAAAAGGTAAATCCAACGATTAAAAAAAGAGTAGCAGGAACTGCAGCAAAGAGCTTACGCTGAGATATATATAGGACTGGATAAGAAAATATTGAAACTAAAGCTGTTAAAAATCCAATTGATTGATTAAATAATTCAATAAATAAAAAATAAACTGATATAACAATAAAAAAGCCAATAATAAAATTAATATAATTAAAGATTGTTGCTCCTACAACTCGAAATATATAACCATAGACTAAATAAAATATAGGGAATTTCCTGGGAACTACATCAGTTCCATTATATACGGCTTGACGTGGATGAATTAAGCCATCAAAAGATTTATTCAATTCTGGGTATAATTTAAGTGAATTTTTATTTGCGAAGTTTTCAATAAATAAATAACTCGTGGCTTCATCAGGAGAAATATAAGCCTCTTTAGGTCCAATTGAGTAAGGAGATTTAAATGTAATCCATGAGTACACTAGTGTTGTAACAATTATTAAAGATAAAATATTTAAGTATCTTGTCTTAGATTTTATTAACATATTTTTCAGCTATTTGCTCCCAACTAAGTTTAGATTTATTGATAGTAACTGTTTTAGAAAAATTTTGATTAAATTTTTTTATAGCTTTTATAAAAGCTTTATTATCTCTCTCATTAACCGCACAGCTATTTGAAATTAACTTTAAAGCATCTTTAATTCCATCAATATTTGATGCTATCACTGGTAATCCCACTGAAGCAGCTTCAAGAGCAACAATGCCAAAACCTTCAACATCTCCAGAAACCTGAATATTTGGCATTACAAAGATATCAGCTACATTTAATAAATATTTTTTTTGTCTCTCACTGACTTTACCAAGCAAAAAAACCCTATCTGTTAAATTATTTTGTTTAATTTCTTTATGAATTTTTGTTTTTTCTTCCCCTACACCAGCAATAAGATAAATAAAATTATTATCAAATTTAGTCATAACATTTTTAATAAACCACTGATGACCTTTTCTTTTTTTTAATCGACCAACTGTTAATAAAACTTTTTTGTTTTTTAAATTAATAGAAAAGTTTTTTCTAATTAAACCTCGCAACTCATCTTTTGTTTTATCACTTAAATATTTTTTAAGGTCAACCCCATTGGGAATAACAATAATTTTTTCTGGAGTAATATCTCTCCTTAAACACTCTTGCTTTGTATACCGACTTACAGCAACAAGTAGATCCATCCTTTTGATAAACCGAGGAATTAAGAATTGATAAAAAGGTAAATTACACTTAATTTCTAAACCATGAATAATTACAACAACTTTAATTTTAAAAATTTTTTTTAAAATCCAGCCCAGGGGAGAAAGGACTCCATCTCCTAAAAGAATAACAGTTGGCTTAAAGCTAATACAACTAATGATCGCTCTTATCATTAATAATGGATAGGCTAGCGGCAACCATTTCTTGTTTCCACCATATGCAACAATCTTAGTGGGAACCTGCTTTTTTAAATGCTTAGATAACTGATAGTTAGCTTCTTGCATTCCACCTATAGAAGGAGGATATTTTCTGCTTATGAATAGAATACGCGGAAGTTTAGAGTTCATTCACCTTTTCTAAAAATTTTTCCATTAATTTTCTATTACTTGCAATCAAATCAGCCACTAACCCGATTAAAAACACCTGAAAACCAACAATAATCAAAACAGCTGCCAGTATTAACGACTGAACATGACCATCTCCAGATCCATTTAAAAAATAAAAATATAAAAATCTTAATCCTAAAATTAATCCTGGAACCAAAAGTCCTAAAGCTGCAACTGTGAAAGTTTTCAGAGGTTCATACATCGCTATTACCCTAATAATAGTCCCACCAGACTTTTTAATATGACCCCACATACTCTTAAACAACCTCGACTCTCTAGTCTTCTCATTGGTCTTAACTTTGATGCTAGCAATAGGAATTCTTTTTTTGCTGGCTTGAATAATTGTCTCAATAACATAGGAAAACTCAGTCACAATGTTCAGCTGCTTAGCAGCATGGCTAGAATAAGCTCTGAAACCAGAGACTGCATCGGGTACATCTAGACCGGACAAGGTTCTCACTACCCAGCTACCAAACTTTTGCAAAAATTTTTTTAGAGGAGAGAAGTGAGCTATTTTATCGGTCTGTCGATCAGCAATTACCATTTCAGCCTTACCATCCAAAATAGGCTGAATTAAGCGGGGAATATCTTGCTGAGGGTATTGGTTATCTCCGTCAGTATTCACAATAATATCCGCACCCCTGTCAAGGCAGGCTTGAAGCCCAGTTTCAAAAGCTCTAGCTAGACCCTTGTTACCTCGGTGCTCAATAATATGATCCACTCCTAGTTTTTTTGCTACAGCAACTGTGTTATCAGTAGAGCCATCATCAATAATCAAAGTTTCAATTTTATCTATTTGATCAATTTTTTTAGGAATAGAGTTAATAACCAGCGGTAAAGTTTGTTCCTCGTTATAACAAGGAACCATGACTATAAGTTTCATATTTTTAATAATAACACAGGATTACATCTAGCTGAAATATTCTTTTAACGACCTATTCCCAAATACTTAATGCCTAACTTCTCAATCTTTTCTTTATCCAAACAATTTCTACCATCCATTACTACCTTCACTTTAGAGTCTTTTAGCATATCAGGCAGCTGTTCGATAAACTCTTGATGAGCTGTCGCTATAACTACTGCCTCCGTTCCAGCCAAAGCCTTTTTCAGACTATCTACACCTTGGTCAAAATAAGGATCGTAAACTTTCAAATCCGCTCCTAGACTTTCTAGCTCAGCTTTTATTTCTAAAGAAGGACTTTCTCTAATATCACCCACATCAGGTTTATAACTAAGACCTAATAAAGCTACACGAGTATTCTTAACTGGCATGGTTAAATCATTCAATGCTTGAGTCAACTTTTCTACGCAATACTTGGGCATATTATTATTAATCTCTCTGGCCAACTTTAAAAACTTATGATCAAACCCACTCTTACTAGCTTGTTTAATCAGGTAATAAGGATCAACAGCAATACAGTGACCACCAACTCCACAACCAGGCCAGTGAGGCATGAAACCAAACGGTTTATTAGAAGAAGCTTGTATAGTTTCATACAAATCTATGCCCATGGCGTCAAAAGACTGAGCCAACTCATTAACATAGGCAATATTAATATCACGGAAAGTATTTTCTACAATTTTCGTCGCCTCAGCAATTTTCAGAGAACTAACCTCGTTAATTTCGCCCTTAGTAATGAAAGAACGATAAAAATCAGCAATCTGTTGATTCATTTCTTGATCTGCAGAGCCAATATTGCGCGGAATATTATAAACAGACCATTTTTCATCACCCGGATTAATCCTTTCCGGACAGTGAGCCACATTAAAGTCCTGACCAGCCTTCATTTTAGTTTCTTCTTCAAGAATGGGAATCACAATTTCATCACAAGTACCAGGATTAACTGTGGACTCTAAAACAAAATGAGAACCTTTTGTCATATATTTAGCAGCTAATTGTGTAGCCCCAATCACCGGCCCATAGTTAGGATTAAAATCATCATGAACTGGAGTAGGGACACATACAATATAAACATCAGCATTTTTTAAAACTTCTTCATTACCTGACACCTGCACTTGGTGATCTTTTAAATATTCCTCAACATCAACATCTGCAATCGGAGACTTCCCCTTGTTTAAAAGCCTGACCTTTTCTTCAGAGATTTCATAGCCAACAACTTCATAGCGATCTGCTTTATTAATCGCAATAAAAAGAGGCAAGCCTACGTAGCCTAAACCAATTACTGCTACTTTTTTGATAGGCTTCATAATCTCATGAATTTCTGATGATCTTGCGTTCTTTTTTTTGGCCATAAAAACTTTTCCGTAATGTTTAATTACTATTTTTTAAAATTTGATGCTGAAAATATCCTAATACATAACAAAAAAATATTCAGCAGGATTTTTTTATTTTTTTTGTAAAGTGAGGAGACTCCCACGGAAAAATAAAATAATGTGAACTGCTAAATACTCTTAAACAAAATGCTTAAAAAAAGAAAAAAAGTAATTTTTTTTGCAGATTATCTCCCCACCTTCCCCGCCAACAACCCATACAGCACCTCATTTCTTGGTGTTTCCACTTCACATTCTTGCCCATACTTAATCACTTGCCCAGTAAAAGCGTCTAGCTCAATCGGCTTGCCTTTTTCTACGTCTTCTAGAGTAGAGGGCTTAAACTCGCCAAGTTTTTCAGCTAAAGCAAAGCTGGCGGTTAAAACTTCATCTAGTTCAAGATCTATGCCTTTGGCTTGAGCGACAGCGACAATTTCCTTAATCACTTCTTCACAAACCTTAACTAGAGCTGGATTGGCTAAAATCTGCGCTAAGTTTAATTCAGTGATAGCAGCCACAATGTTAAAAGTGCAGTTCCAAGTGTACTTGGTCCAGCGTTTTTTCTGAATCAGAAGGGAGAGCAGACACTCAATTCCCGCCTCAGTCAGTAACTGTTGAATCTGCAACAGGCGAGTGGATTCTTCACCACTATACTCACCTAAAGTTAAAATCCCTAGGCGCGTATGTTTAACTAAACCAGGTTCAGGCATAGCTGTGCCAATCTTAGCCATACCAGGAATAATTTTATCCTTGCCGAAAATCCCTTGCAAAATCACATCGTTATGAATGCCATTTTGCGGAGTAATGATCACAGTTTTAGCTGAAACAGAATCCTGAATTTGCTCGGCAGCAGCTTGAGTATCATAAGACTTCACCGTGATAAAAATAAAATCACAATCTTGTAAGTTTTTAGGATCGTCGGTAAAAATTGCCCTGTGTTGTTCTGCAGTAATTTGATATTCCTGCGCTTGAGACTCAAAACGCAAACCTTGCTTTTGCAAAGCTTGCAAAATCTTGCCCCGCGATAAAAAAACCACTTGATGATTATTTAAAGCTAATTTAGCGCCGATAAAACCACCGACTGCGCCTGTGCCAACAATGCCAATTTTCATAAAATCCCTTTCTAATTCTAATGCTTAATCAAACTCCAATGGTAAATGCCCTAAAGAAATTACATCTGACCATTTTTCCTCATCACCTTCAGTAAAAACAGCCATTATTTTAGCCACTTGGCCTCCGGCAACCTCAACCAATTTTTGTAAATTTTGTACAGTTGAGCCTGTGCTGACCACATCATCAACTAAAACCACATTTTTATTTTTTAATAAATGGATATCCTTTTCATCTAAGTAAAGAGTTTGCTTCCCGCCAGTAGTAATAGTATTGACATCAGCCTGAACAGCATCTCCCATATAAGGTTTACATGTTTTTCTAGCCACTACGTAAGGAAGACCCGTTTCGACGGCTAAAGCAAAAGTTAGAGGAATACTTTTTGCTTCAGGAGTCACCATTACATCAATATCTTGAGGCATTCTTTTAGCTAATTCCTTAGCTGCTTCTAAAACAGCCTCAGTATCACTAATCGAGTTAAATAAAGCGATCTTAATGCCAGATGGAAGCTGAATAATTGGCAAATCTCTGGTAAGCTTACCAATTTTAACTTGATGGGTAGGGGTCATAGTTTTTGAAAATAATTAATAAAAGCTTGGATACTATTATCAATAGCTAACTGTAAATTATTTTCGTATTCCTCTTCAGCATCATCAGCTGAATTATCAGAAATTCCTCTAATTACAGTGCATGGAACATGGTTTAAATAACAAGCATGGCCAATAGCCGCCGATTCCATATCTTTAGCTACCGCTGAGAACACCTTTCCTATGGACAAAATTTTTTTCCGATCAGTAACAAATTGATCTGCAGACAAAATAGGTCCTAAATGAAGTGTGTTTTTTTTAAATAAAGATTTAATAGAATTAATTCTATCTTTATTAAAATGAGCAGAAATCGCATCAGTACCCAGTTTAGGAATTTCTCCCCTTTTGTATCCAAATAAAGTTAAATCAAAATCACTCTGAATTAATTTATTTGCAAAACAGATATCACCAACTCTGACATGATCAGCAGTGCTGCCAGCTACACCGACGTTTATCAGTTGAGAGACCTCGTATTTAGATAAAAGACATTCTGTTCCTATGGCTGCATTAACTTTACCAATTCCTGTTAATCCAAACAACACAGGGACATCAAATAATGTTGCGTTCCAGATATCAATTTTTTTATTTTTCTCATGAGAAGAAATTTTAGCTATTTTTAGCAAAGGATCCAGTTCTTCTTGCATTGCTGTAATAATGGCAGTTCTGGTACTCATATTTTTATATTTTAACACCAAAAAAACTATATACCAATTATTATTAATGAAAAACGATTAATCTTGTTTTCTCCCGTCTAAACCTGCATAATTTACTTTAGTAACTTATGGCCAAAGCAACATCAAGAAAAAAACTTTATCTAAGAAAAGTAAAACAACTCACGCAATCTGCTGGGTTGATTCAGACACTTTACACCTCAGCCGGCTCAATGATCGCCTCAGGACTGGCAGCTATTGCTACCATCCTGATCACGCGCAAACTCGGGCCAAGCGAGTTTGGACAGTTCAGCGCTGCTTTTTCTTTAGTTTTAATCCTAGTGAAATTAAACGATGCCGGCCTGAGCACAGCTACTACCAAATTTATTTCTTCAGCCAAAACAAAAAATAAAAAAGCCCAGTATTACAACTTAATCAGCCGTTATCGCTTGCTGCTCAGCGGAATTTTATTGAGCATTGGAATCTTGTCAGCAAATTTTTTAGCCCAAGTTTTAAAAATAAAACCAGAGCTGATTTATTTAGCTCTTTTCACTAGCCAAGCCACTGTTTATTACGAGCACCTGCTTTTTGTTTTGCAAGCTTTGCATAAGTTTCCCAGCGCCACTTTGGTCACCATCAGCCAAGCCATAGGCAAAACCATTTTCACTTTGTTTTTTTTCTTTAACTTGCTGCCACAACAAACAGAATTAATTTTTTTGTTATATATGGCCGCCCCCAGCTTACCAGTTTTGTTGACTCATTATTTTTTACCTGATTGGCTGTTCCATCTTAAAAAAAGCTTTAAAAATCAACTTAAAAGCAGTGAAATTAATTTAAAAGCAATATTTGTCAAAAAAATATCTACTGATACGCAAAGAAAAGTCCAAAACTTACTCAAACATTCATTTGTTGGCATCGTCAGCGCCGGCATTATTGAAAATATTGATGTTTTGTTTGTTAAAGCCTATCTCACAGACTATGAAGCAGGCTTACTCGGCGGAGTTAATCGAGTCGCGCTGCTACTGTATGTTTTGGCTTATGCGCTAGGGAATGTTCTTAACTCACGAGTGGCTCGCTACAAACTAAAATGCGACTTGCAAGCCTACTGGAAAAAAGCTTGGCTAGTTCTAGCAGCTTCTGTAGTCGGGTTTGCGGCCAGCGTGCCTGTAGCAAAATATTTAATTTTGTTTACCATCGGTCCCGAGTACTTACCCGCCCTGCCCATTATGCTCATCCTGCTGGCCGCAGGCTTCGTCACCATCGGGCTGATGCCATTTATTGCCTTCTTCTATACTTTTGATAAACCATGGTACTTTTCTATCAGCGGGATTATGCAACTAGCTATAGTTGTTATAGGAAACGGAGTACTAGTGCCAGTTTATGGGCTAGAAGCAGCAGCTTGGACAAGGCTTGTGGCGAGGGGAGTGCTGTTGGCTCTGACTGTGGTTTTAGCAAGGAAAGAATATGGTAAAATTTGCCAACAAAATTAGATATTTTTTACTCCACCACCCCCGCCCCTCTTAACAGAGAAAAACTCTCTTCAAGACAAAGATCAACCTCAGCCTGTGTATAGCCACAAGAACGGCAATAATCTTTTAGTGTTTGTAAATTAGGATCAAACTTATACAAATCAGTTAAACTTTTCAGTCGCCTCTTTTTAGCCATACTTCTTAACAACTGAATCTTTTCATACAATTCTATCCCTTTATTTTTGTGATTCATTTTTGTCTCCTTGAGTAATTAATTGTAATTTTTTAATTATTTGTAAAATTTCAGTTTCAATGCGATTCATCCGCGCTAAAATCAGCATTATTTCCTTAGAAATACTTTGATCAAGTCCTGCAGTGTAATCTGCAACATCATAAAGATCATTGGGCCATTTGGGAGTATTTGCCATTTTTAGATTATATTAGTGTATTTTTAAATGAGCTTATATTGTCTTAGCTGTTGCCGGCGTTGCTGCACAATATACTCAATCTCTTCTTGAGTACAACCAAATTCCTGCCACACTCTACGAGTCATAATAAAATCTGGATCAAATCTCAGTTGATTTTTTAATAAACCTTTGAGCATTTTATCTAAGATAGAGGCTTCTATTTTTGGTTTAAAGTGTGAAAGTATTTTAGTCATAAACTAACCTTAACACCCAAACCTGACATTTAGCTGACTTTTTTTCAGCAGTTTTTGCAAAAATAAAAAAGTGGTATACTTCAAAATCAAATATTTAAAAATATGCCTTTTTTTTCGCAAAGACACAATAGAGGAAGAGAAACTCCGGAAGGTCGAGACTATGAAATTTATGGACCTCATAGGTCAATAAAAATTTTTCAACTTGAAGCTTTCGGCGGAATCAATGGATTAGCTAGTCATTTAAATCTTAGTTTTCAGCAAAAAGAAATGCTAGAAAAAAATTTTAATGGAACTTATTTAACAAGAGACGTACAACTTGGAGAAGGAAAAAGGCTTTCTCAGTTCTATGGTCATGATTTTGGGGATAAAGTTCCAAAAACTATTGTGCTCATTTTTACATAATTAATTAATTTTTTCTCTAAAGTACTCTATTGTCTTTCCCAACCCCTGCTCAAAACTCACCTCCGGCTCCCAACCTAATAATTCTTTAGCCCTAGCAATATCTGGTCGTCTTCTAGTTGGATCATCTTTTGGTAACTCAGAAAAAATTAAATCATTTTCCTGATTAAAATTATTAGCGACTTGTTTTTTGATTACTTCAGCAGTTTGCAAAACTGTATATTCATCAGGATTGCCTAAATTACAAGTTTCACCCTTCAAGCCATCCTTGCTCATCATTAACATTAAGCCCCGCACTAAGTCTGACACGTAACAGTAAGATCGAGTCTGACTGCCATCACCATAAATTGTTAGTTTTTCATTTTTTAAGGCTTGCTTAATGAAATTAGGAATTACTCGACCATCATTAATATCAATTCTGGGGCCATAAGTATTAAAAATTCGCACAATTCTCACATCTAAATCAAAATCACGCTCATACACCCCACAAATTGTTTCGCCTAAACGTTTGGCTTCGTCATAGCAGGAGCGAACTCCATTCGGATTAACATTTCCCCAGTAAGTTTCTGGCTGAGGATGAACCTCAGGATCACCATAAACTTCACTGGTGCTGGCAAATAAAAATCTTGCTTCAGAATTAGTAGCGTTTAAAAAATCAAGCAATTGATGAGTTGCCCAAGAGTTAACTAAATATGTTTCACGAGGATATTTTTGATAAATTGGTGGACTAGCTGGAGAAGCTAGATGAAAAATTAAATCAAACTTTACTTCCTCAGGTTCAGGCAAATATACTTCTGGCACTTGGTTAACATCGGCTTTAATAAAAATAAAATTTTCTTGCATTTCTTCTGGTAGGTTTTGAAGTAATGCCTCAAGATTCTCATCACTGCCAGTGAGAAAATTATCCACGCCATAGACAGTCGCTCCTGATTTAAGCAACTCTTCACATAAATGAGAAGCAATGAATCCAGCCGCTCCAGTTACTAAAATGTTTTTATTTTGAAAAAATTTGTTCATGGGTTTTATTGTAACAATTTATAAATTGATTGCGTAGCGAGATTTCATCATGATGGGTATAATAAAAACATCATGAAAATTTTAAAAAAAATCCTAACTCAACACTCAGCCGCAATACTAGTTCTCACCTTTGCATTATGCTTAAGGATTCCTTTACTCAACGGCTCTTTCTGGCTAGATGAAGCTGCTCAAGCCTTAGAAAGCATTCGACCGCTCAGCCAGCAATTTGATATTATTCCTGATTTTCAGCCACCATTACTGCATTTAATTACGCATTTTGCCAGCTTAGTATCACATCAAGAATGGTGGCTAAGACTAATCGGGGCTGTCATCCCAGGCATAGTCACTATCTGGGCAGTCTATCAAATTGCAGACAAAATTTTTGACAGACAAACAGCCATTATTGCCAGCTTGCTTCTCAGTACTAATTCTTTTCACATCTTTTTCAGCCAAGAATTAAGACCTTACAGCTTGCCATGCATGTTTGCTGGTTTAAGTTGGTTAAGTTTATTCAGAATTAAAAATCATAAACATATTAAAAACTGGATTCCTTACATTGGGCTGACATTAGCAGGCTTATACAGTTCTTATCTATATCCATTTTTGATCTTGTCGCAAATAATCTATGTTTTTTGGCAGAAAAAAAACTGGTTAAAAAATTTCTTAATCTCTGGAGCTGCTGTTTTTTTAGGCTACTTGCCCTGGCTACCAGCATTTTTCAAGCAGCTGGCTACAGGCCAAGAATTAAGATCCCAGTTACCTGGCTGGGATGAGGTGGTCAGTTTAACCCAGCTCAAATCTCTACCTTTAACTTATGGCAAGCTGATTTTTGGCTTAATTGACATTGATATAAATCTTTTCTTTGTGAGTGCTGCTTTGGTCATTGCTTTATTAAGCTTGTTTTTATTTAAGCAAAGCAAGAACAAACAAAAACTAACCCCTATTATTTTATGGATTTTTGTACCTTTGATCACTGCTTGGTTGGTCTCATTTATGGTGCCAGTTGTCAGACCAAAAAGAGTTTTGTTTTTGCTGCCAGCAATATATTTGTTTTTAGCTTATTTAATTAAAATTTCATTAACCAAAACATCCGTCAGAAAAACTACAGGCATAGCTTTGCTTTTAATTTTATTTAGTTTTAATTTAGCTACTACAGCTCAATACTGGCTTAAGCCTCATTATCAGCGAGAGGATTGGCAAGGCTTACATCAAGAGATTGAGCAAAGATTCCCTGAAAAACAAACTGTTGCTTTGTTTTCTTTTGATAAACCATTTCCTAGCTGGCGCTGGTATAACCAGGAAAGCATTCCTTCTTTAGCCACAGGTGAATACTACATTAAAAATGTGATCAATCTGCGAGATCAACTCAAGCCTATCTTTGATTATGAGTTTGTGCTAATCTTTGACTATCTGCGAGACCTGACAGATCCAGAGGATGAGCTATTACAGGCTGTAGAAAGTTACGGATTTAAAAAAATTGGTGAGATGAGTCGACCAAATATTGGCATTGTGCATATTTATAGCAAAACTGAACTCGTCTCTGTTTACTTAGAAAATTAACTGGCTAAACAACAATGAACATCGGAATTGACATCACTTCTTTGATTTACCAACGGGGCGTGTCTCGTTACACCAGCAATCTGGTCAGAGCTTTAGCTGTGCAACCACATGTGGAACTGAGTTTATTTGGTTATAGTTTGCGGAAAAATATGCAATTAACTCAAATGGCATATGATCTATTAGATTATGATCAAAAAGACATTTTTGATGAACATCAAATAAAAATTCAATACTATCCGCCCAAAATTCAATCTTTACTGTGGCGTCTCGGTCTAAATAAAGTACAAAAACAGTTACCTAAGATTGATGTTTTTCACAGCTGGGACTGGCTACAACCTCCTGATAAGAATATTCCCTTAGTTTCTACGATTCATGACTTAGCAATTGTTAAATATCCTGATACAGCTCATCCTTCGATTCTCAAAGCACATAAACGCAGCTGGAAAATCTTGCGCGAACGCCAAGCAGAAATTATTGCTGTCAGTCAATCCACCAAAAAAGACATTGTAAAAATGCTTAAGATCCCCGCTTATAAAATTCATGTTATTGCTGAGGCATTACCTGTAGAAATTAGACAAACTTCTGACTGGCTAACTGAAGAAAAAGAACAAGAAATAAAAAATAAACTCCAGCTACATCAACCTTATATCTTGTTTGTCGGCACTAGAGAACCTCGAAAAAACTTAGCTAGAATCATTAAAGCTTGGGAGCCTCTGGCTGATAAATACCAGCTAATTATTGCTGGCGATAGCGGCTGGGATGATTCAGCTCAGTTTCAGCAACCTAATTTAAGATTCCTAGGCAGGGTCTCTGAAGAAGAACTAAATGTTTTATATGCAGAGGCAGATTGTTTTGCTTATGCCAGCTTGTACGAAGGTTTTGGTCTGCCAATCTTAGAAGCTTTTCATCATGGCACTCCAGTAGTGACCTCAGATATTTCAGCTATGGTAGAAGTGGCTGGCAATGCAGCTGAGCTAGTTGATCCCAAATCTGAAGACAGTATCAGGCAAGGTTTGAAAAAAATTCTTAATGAAACTGCAGAGGAACAGCAAAAACGCTTACAAAGAATGATTATTCGCTTGCAAATGTTTAGCTGGGACAAGGTTGCTAAAGAAACTATTCAAGTCTATCAAAAAGCCATACAAGACTTTGCAGATAGAGATTAAATTAACTTTTTTCTTTACTTCGACTATACTGAAATTAACAATAGTCAACTATCTTATTAAATTATGACCTCCAAACTTCACTTTGCTATCGATGGCCGAGAAGCCAATGTTCATCATCGAGTCGGCAGCAATGTTTATGCCTTTCACATTATTGAAGAACTTGCTTTGCTCATCAAAGAAGATCCTGGACTGCAAGCGACTGTTTTGCTAGCTGCTGAACCAGTTTCTGATTTACCCTGCGAAACTGAAGACTGGCGTTATCAAGTTGTAACTCCTGCGAAGATGTGGACTCAGTGGGCTGAACCCTTACATTTATTTAAAAATAAAAATAAATATGATGCTTTATACACACCTGGACACTATGCACCGCGTTTTTCTGCAGTGCCTTATGTTTCCAGCGTCATGGACTTAGCTTATCTTTACTATCCTGAACAGTTTCGCTCTTCTGATTTATTGCAGCTAAAAAACTGGACTCAGTACAGTGTGAAACGAGCCAAAAAAGTTGTAGCAATTAGTGAATTTACTAAAAAAGAGATTCATCATCACTATAAAAAAAAGCTGGAGGATATTGTAGTTGCTTATCCTGACACTAGCCTGACAGACAAACCAGCGCCTAAAGCCAGAGTCAATGCTTTTCTTCGCAAACACAACCTGCAAGAGCAAGACTATTTTTTATTTATCGGCACTTTACAGCCACGCAAAAACTTAATTAACTTAGTTTCTGCTTATGAACAGTTTTATGCAGAAGCACTTGAAGAAAAAAACAATGCTAATTTAGCTGAAAAAAAACCTATTCCCAAGCTAGTCATTGCTGGCAAGGTGGGCTGGCTAGCTCAACCTTTATTAGACAAGATTAAAGCATCACCGATTCAAGAACAAATTATTTTGACA
>Ga0272443_10003364_pt1 | contig 18913 bp, 16 predicted proteins | sample SSMAcet12_FD_193581 | JGI IMG/M metagenome (GOLD analysis project Ga0272443, IMG submission 193581) | Marine sediment archaeal communities from Little Sippewissett salt marsh, Falmouth, MA, United States - SSM-Acet-12 | ecosystem: Environmental > Aquatic > Marine > Wetlands > Sediment ... | reverse complement strand
CGCCCTGCACATGCCACGTGCCCGCCGCATTTTTGAGCGTGCCGGGTTCGAGGTGCTTCCCGCTCCGACCGATTTTGAAGTGATCGACATGCCCTTCACCCTCTTGCGCCTCCTGCCGAATGCCGAAGCGCTGGCGGGGAGCGCGCGTGCCATGAAGGAGCTTGTCGGCTATCTTGTTGCCCGTTGACCCTATGAAGACCGTTACGCTTTCATCCAACACCTCGTGGTATCTGTACAACTTTCGGGCCTCCACCATCAGGGCGCTGCTCGGGCGGGGTTTTCGGGTGGTCTGCCTCTCACCGGAGGATGAGTACAGCGCAAAGCTTGTCGAAATCGGCTGTGAGTGGATTGCGCTACCGATGGACAACAAGGGGAGCAATGTGGCGCATGATGCCGGTTTGGTGATGCGGCTTGCTATGCACTACCGTGCCCTGAAGCCTGTGGCGGCTTTCCACTTCACCATCAAGAACAACGTCTACGGCACCTGGGCGGCAACGCTGAGCGGCATTCCGGCGGTGAACAATGTGTCGGGTCTTGGTACCGCCTTTATTCACAAAGGGCTGGTTTCGGCGATGGTTCGGCTCCTGTACCGCTTGAGCCAGCCGCTGGCGCACCGGGTGTTTTGCCAGAATGAGGAAGACTTCCAGCTCTTGAGCGCAACCCGGCTGGTGCCGCCGGAGCGGCTTGGGGTGCTGCCTGGCTCGGGGGTCGATCTGCAGCGGTTCCGTCCCGGGCTGCGGCGTGCATCACCGCGCGTGTTCCGCTTTCTCTATGCTGGCCGGATGCTTGCCGACAAGGGGCTGCATGAGCTGCTGGAGGCGGTGTTGGCAATAAACACCGACGGTGTGCGGTGCGAGCTGTGGCTCTGCGGGTTTGCAGGGGTGGAGAACGTGTCGGCCATCTCCCGGGAGCTGCTCGAAGCCTGGTCGACGCGGCCGGGCGTGCGCTGGCTGGGGCCGAGTGACCGCATCGAAGAGGTCTACTCGCAGGCCGACTGTGTGGTGCTGCCCTCCTATCGCGAGGGGATGCCGCGAAGCCTGCTTGAAGCCGGAGCGATGGGCCTGCCGGTGGTGGCGACCAACGTGCCGGGATGCCGGAACATCGTCGCCGACGGCCACAACGGCCTCTTGTGTGAAGCGAAGAGCGCGGAGTCGCTGCGCAACGCGCTGGAGGCGATGCTTGCCCTGAGCCCGGAGGAGCGCTCGCGCATGGGCGCAGCAGGCCGCAGGCAGGTCGAACAGGCCTATGACGAACAGTTGGTGGTCAAGGCCGCGCTTGATGTGCTCGACGGATTGCGGGGGAGGGGGACGTGAGGAGTGCTGAGCAATGAGGACTGAGTGAAGAGAGGTTTCGCGTCAGTGCAAGTCGTGCCGTGATATTGCACTTCCTTCCCCGTCATTGCGAGGAGCGGAGCGTGGCAATCCATCTTCGTCATGCGGGACTTTTGTGGTGCTTCGTGGATCGCTATGTCCCGACCTGTCGGGACTCGCGATGACGAGGAGGTTGCCGGTCGTGTGAGATTCCCGTCATTGCGAGGAGCGGAGCGACGCGGCAATCCATTCGAGACTTTTGTGCCTGAAGGGGATGGACGAATGCCTCCCTTCAGGCTCTTTCTTTTTAATCATACTATGTGACGTTATGAGCGGTATTACCATCAGCGCGGCGACAGCGCCGAAGATCGCGGTTGTCGGGCTTGGCTATGTCGGCCTGCCTCTTGCCGTGGAATTTGCCGCCGGGTTGCCGGTGGTTGGCTTCGACATCAAACAGGAGCGCATAGATGAACTGCGCGGCGGTTGCGACTCTACGCTGGAGACTGAAGAGGCGGTGCTTCGCGAACGCTCCGTATCGGAGAATCCCTTCGTGACGGGAGCCAGCGGGCTCTATGTGACCTCTGAACTGGAGGAGCTGTCGGGTGCCAATGTCTATGTTGTGACCGTCCCTACCCCGACCGACAAGAACAACCGCCCCGACCTTACCCCGCTGCTGAAGGCGAGCGAGAGCGTTGGCCGGGTGCTGAAGCGCGGTGACATCGTTGTCTACGAATCGACCGTCTATCCCGGAGCGACCGAAGAGGAGTGCGTTCCGGTGCTGGAGAGGGTGTCGGGGTTGCGGATGGATGTCGACTTTTCGGTCGGCTACTCGCCCGAGCGCATCAATCCCGGCGACAAGCTCCATACGGTGACCCGAATCCAAAAGGTGACCTCCGGCTCAAACCTCGAAGCGGCCGCAGTGATCGACCGGCTGTATGGTTCGGTCATTGAAGCCGGAACCCATCTGGCCCCCTCCATCAAGGTGGCCGAAGCGGCCAAGGTGATCGAGAACTCGCAGCGCGACATCAACATCGCCTTCGTCAACGAACTGGCCCGAATCTTCAACCGCATGGAGATCGATACGCTCGATGTGCTCGAAGCGGCCGGCACGAAGTGGAACTTCCTGCCGTTCAAGCCTGGGCTCGTTGGTGGGCACTGTATCGGTGTCGATCCCTATTATCTGGCCCAGAAGGCGCAGGAAGTGGGCTATCATCCAGAGATTATCCTTGCAGGGCGACGGTTGAATGACGGGATGGGGGCGTATGTTGCCAGCGAAGTGGTAAAAATGCTGATCAGGGGGAACAGCTGTGTAAAGGGGGCCAGAGTGCTTGTGCTGGGGATCACTTTCAAGGAAAACTGCCCTGACATCCGAAACAGCCGTGTGATTGATATTATTCGTGAACTGCAGGAGTATGGGTGTGAAGTCGATGTTGCCGATCCCTGGGCGTCTGCCGATGAGGTGGCGCATGAATACAGGTTGGCATTACTTGGCGATATGAAGGCGATTCGACCTGGTTATCAGGCGGTTGTAGCGGCGGTTGGGCACAGGGAGTTTGCAAAGCTTGATCCGAGGTGCTGGTTGGTCGATGGTGGGGTGGTGTATGATGTGAAGGGCATTTATGACCGGAACATTGTGGATAGACGGCTGTAAGGTTTCGGTTTCTACTCCAAAAGATTTTTGTTTGCAGTTTGTGTACCTATTGCTACGTTTTGGCAGCTAAAAGTACAGGGCACCTTTAAAAAGCTGTTCCGTGGCAAGATTGCGGCGTTGGGTGCTGCTCCATCTGCCTGTGGTTGTGCGATGACGTGAGGAGAGTATGGTGCCAGAGTATTGATTTATTTCATGGATGGACGAACGGTATGCTGCAGAGTGATGACAAAAACAATGATAGAGATGTCAGGTTTCGCTATCGCGACATCCTTTTTTTCTGGAAATTTGTTCGTCCACTGTGGGTGCTCGGGCTTACAAGTCTGATTCTCACCGCAGTATCCACAGCGCTTTCCTCTCTGTTGCCGCTGAGTGTAAAACTCCTGATCGACTTCATTGTCATGAAGCGGCCGGTTGATGATATCGGTCGTTTTCTTACATCTCGACATCTTGGATTTCTTGCCGATCCCCTTATGCAACTGGCGGGTTCACTGAACTACATGGTTGTTACGCTCTTTGCTGTGGGTATAGTGATCGGCATGATAGGGATCGTTGAAAAGCTGATTACGCTCAGGTTCCAACAGGAGATCACCTTTACGGTTCAGACCGAGCTTTTCGGTCACGCCCTCCGTTTTCCTCTCTCGTTTTTAAAACAGAAACAGGTCGGTTACCTGATGTCGAGGGTATCGGACGATGTTGGTATGGTCCAGTTTTTCTTTTCCTGGCTTGCTCCGCAACTGGTAACCAACTCTTTTTACAGCCTGTTCGGCATTATCATTCTGTTCAACCTGAACAGCACGGTTGCATCTCTTTTGCTTCTGGTTTTGCCGGTACTGTTTGCCATCAACTTTTTTTTTGCTGCCCGGTTACGAGCCGTCAGCCAAAAGGAAATGGAGCGCCATGCCATGGTATCGGAAGAGATGCATGAAGCTATTTCCGGTGCAGAAGTACTCAAGGCATTTACTGCCGAGCACAAAGCTGTCGAGAAAATCTCCGAAAAACTCCGGAAGCTGTTTTCCTCCCGGTTTCAAGGCACTGCCCTTAACGCGCTCTCGTCTTCTTTTACCCAGCAAGCAAAGCTTGTGCTCATGCTTGCGGTTGTTGTGCTCGGTGTTCACCGCATAGAGGCAGGGGCTATGACGATCGGCGATTTGACGACAGTCATAGCCTATCTCGTCTATCTTTCAGGTCGGCTAACGGGCATTTCTTCAACGGTTCTGTCTCTTCAGCCGGTTTTTGCCTCGATGGAACGTTTGGTCGAGATGTTTAAAACGGTCCCTGAATACGGAATCAAGGTTGAAAAAAAGAGCCTGATTCGTCACGACTCAGTCAAAAAAGAGCTCAAGGGAGAGCTCATCTTTTCCGGTGTATCGTTTTCCTATGATCCGGGCAAACCCGTACTCGAAGATATCTCGTTCAAAGTCGAACCGGGCCAGACCCTTATCATTACCGGTGAAAGTGGTGCTGGCAAAACAACGCTGGTCAACCTTTTGCTGAAGTTCCATCATCCGACAGCGGGGAGTATCAGCCTCGATGGGAAAAACCTTCAGGAGCTCGATACCCGGTGGCTGAGAGATCAGATCGGTATTGTTTCACAAGAGGTTTTTCTGTTCAACGACACTGTCGAAAACAACATCAAGTTCGGCAAGCCTGCTGCCAGCAGAGAAGAGGTTATCAGTGCTGCCAGACAGGCTCACATTCATGGCTATATTGAAAGCCTGCCACAGGGATACCAGACCATAATGGGTGAACGGGGGGGATTCTTTTCTCCTGGCCAGCGTCAACGAATCTCGATCGCCAGAGCTTTCCTGAGAGATCCGGTAATCCTCGTCCTTGACGAGCCGAGTTCCGCACTTGATATGGATACTGAAAAGAAGCTTAAAGATTCACTTGAGCAACTCACCAAAGAGCGGACAACGTTGATTATATCACATCGTATGCACCTGATTGACGGGCTGGGAACGGTCAAGCTGGAGCTTTGACACAAAAAAATCAGCCCTTCTCACACCATTGCATGGGGAACTTGTTATGCTACTTTCACAATCATCCGCCTTGAAAGCAACTCCTCAGCGAACCTCCTGACATCATTCAGGATATCGGCTTTTTCCTGTTCATAGTCCTCACACAAACTATCGGCGATACCCTTGATTGTGAGTTTTCCATCCAATCTGTTCCAGATAGCCTTACCGGTTTCATTCAGCGTAAACAGGGCTTCGGGGTCGTCAGAAAAACCTGTGGTTAACGGTACAAGAATAATTTCGCCTTCGATTTCGCGTGCTACAATATCTTCAGAAGGCATATAGCATCCATCCAGTTCCAGGGTTTCAGTCATGATTTACGATGGCTTGTTATGAAAAAAAACTACTTGATATTCTGATTTGCAACGCCTTGTTCTGCAGCCCATTCTGCATACGTTGTCTGTTGCAGTTTTGCTATTCTGGCTGATGGGTTACTCACCTCCCAGGCATTTTCCTTCTCACCTATCAAACCAAGGAACCGGGCGGTTGCATGTGCTATATCACACAGGTACTCTACAGGGGTGTCCAACGTTCCGTTTTCACTCCAGGACCTGGCTGGGCATTGCTCGCACAGCCCATTAATGAAACACCGTGCACAACGTTTGAGGTACTCGGCGTTCGCTGCTTTCAATTCTTGAAGCATCGGAAAGAAATCGCGTACTCCGTCAAGAAGCGACCCCTTTTTTAAATCGTACACCAGGGTTGGATCACGAAGTAGCAGGCAGGGCTGGAGCATTCCATAAGCATCGACGCACCCACCTTCCTTGCCGGCGCCACATGAGAAAAGCTTCTCACCGCTTGCCCCCATGAATTTGGCACAGAACTGCTGCATTTCCAGAAAATACTTTTCATCGGCCTGTTCCCGTAGCAGGCGCACGACCTCTTCAGGTGTTGCACGGATATGCCGGATGAGCGCATTCCTTTTTTCAAAGTCTCGCCGGGAGCGAAGATCGAATGCTGAAGAGAACGATGGTTTTCTGCCGTTCTGCCACGGAATATCGAGAGCAAACGCTTCGATGGCTGGCTTGTCGGCAGCGTTTTGCGGCATGAGCGCTCCCTTCACAATAAACGGGATATTCCGTTCACGCAGAAGTTCGATGCCCCGCATGGTTTCTTTGTAAGCCAGGGGATCTCTTGTTACGGCAGAGCAACTCTCCTTTGTTATACCGTAAAGCGTAATCTGTATTTGCTCAAGTGGGGGGATCCGGGCGAACAGGTCTGCAAGTCCGGCGTCAAGAAGGCGTGCGTTGGTGAAGAGCAGCACTTTCATGCCAAGCCGCCTGCTATGCAGGTAGAGCTCCCTGAAATCGTCACGTAGCAAAGGTTCGCCCCCGGTAAACCGAACTGAAAGGGCGCCAAGTTTTGCAGCCTGATCGAGGATCGACTTGACGAATACGGTGTCCATTTCGCGACTCTTCGCGGTTGTTGAATCTGCCGGTTGGTTAATGCAGCAGTGTAGGCAGTCGTTATTACACCGTTCAGTCAGCTCGATATCGATCTGGCCTATAGCTTGCTGCCGGGTAAGGGAAAAGGCCCTGGTCGAAAAGTATGGGTTTGTTGCCGTTTTACTCATGTCGATCCGTTGCTGACGGTTCGATTGCATCGTGCAATGCCCGTTGTTGGGGAAGCTCCATTTCCCATGGCTCACAGGTAAGCCAGCGAGGATCACCGGTCAGTTCCGCTGCACGGGCTTTGGCGACCTCACAGAACCATGAAACCCGGGTTTCATGGTTTCCGTTTTCAAGGTGCGCATGTGCAGCACACCACATGCAGAGATTGATGATCGGGCAGCTTTTGCAGGTATTGAAAAACTCCTTACTTGATGATCGGATGTTCCGGACTTCAGGCACCACGACTTCCCACGCTTCCTTGAGGAGGCCATTGCGAAGATCGTAAGTCATATCCGGATGCCACAGCGATGAACAGAGCCGGAAAATGCCGTTGTAACTGACAGAAAAGCTTCCATTGCCCGCTCCGCAATGCAGAATTTTGCTGAACTCTTCGAACTGTTCGCATCCATCCTTTCTGCTACACCCTGTACACTCCTGCCAGGCCACTTTTTCCGTCAATATGAGGGTATCTGATTGCTCCTGCATTGCTGCGCTTCGTTCAGGATCGGCGCGTTCCAGTGCAACGATCTCTTCAGGGCTCAAACGCTCATCTTTTATTTCCTGATTCCGATGCTCATCGCCGTCGAATCTGCCATGTAACTGGTAATCGTACCGGTAATAATCTTTTGTTCGTTCCCGGCACCATGCCGAGATTTTTTCCATTTCATCATACGTTGAGCGGAGCGCCATAGCCTTAAAGCGCAGGTTAAGACCTGCATTGACCAGCATGGTTACTCCCTTCTCAAAAGCTTCGAAGGAGCCCTTCACACGGCTTACCCGTTCGTAGGTTTTTTTCGTTACTCCGTAGACCGAGACTTCGATGTCGCGTGGCGGGTAGCGTTGAAACAGTTCGATATGGCTGGCTTTCAGAGCAGTTGCGTTTGTGAAGATCGAGATGAGAAAGCCTCTTTTTTTGAGCCCGATATAAATCTCTTCGAAATCGTCACGCAATAGTGGTTCCCCCCCCGTTACAAGGCACCAGACGGTCCCCATTGACAGAGCTTCATCGGCGATGCGGAAAATCTCTTCTGCCGAAAGCTCCTGCTCAATGGCTTGGCGGTCGTCAACGGGAAGGTTGATGTAGCAATGGCGGCAGTTGTTGTTGCACCGGGCCGTCAGTTCAAGGTCGAATGAAAGCGGGCGCCTCTTTCCCATCGCCTTGTCCCATGCAACGAAATCCTGTATTTTTATCCTGTCCATAACTTATGCACTCTGCTGTGGCTTTTGTACGATTTCATCGATCACCTTGTCAACGATGGCCCCGCTTTTGTCAAAACACATTCTGTAGCAAGGTACTTCACGGGCAATGCGTTCCAGTACATCCAGTTCTTTTTCCCACCACTCCTTTGTTTCAAGTGCCGTGATAAGGTTTTCAAGCAAAAGGGTCATTTTTTCCCTGTGGCTGGTAATCTCCTCGATCTCGTTGTGTTTGGCCTGGTTGATGAACATGATCGCCTTCAGCGGAACATCGCACGACGATACATCGGGTACATCACCATGGTTCCATGTTCCATAGACCCTCCAGCCCTCATCTGAAGGGCGGAGGATGTTGCGGTCATCGCAAAGGATTTTGGCACGCTCACGGAAAAGGTTGCAGGTCGTCGACTTGCCCGCGCCTGAATGTCCGACAAAAAGTACCCCATGCCCATCGATGGCAAGCCCGGCCGAATGGAGAAAGCATCCGCCCCTGTCAGCAATCAGACGGGTAAAAAGGATCTGATCCGTCGGGAACATGGTCAGCGAATCCAAACCACCTTCGCGAAACATGATTTCACTGTTAAAGCTGTTATAGATGTTTCCTTGCGTATGCTCTTCATTGAATACAGCGACTTTATGTAGCTTCTTCTCTCCTTCAGTCGGAGAAATGCCCAGATAAATCCACGATGATTCCGAGCGATAGATCGACCAGGGAGGCTTGCTGTAGATCAGCTTTCCAAGCTCCTTGCCTTCAAGGTCGGGCAACCCGAAATGGTGGTGGATGCTGACTGTGTCGTCAGCCGGCCCTTCGGCACGGAAGCTGTCGAATTTTTCATGGAAGGTTTGGTTATCCATGGGGATATCGCTTTCAACGCATATGTGAATTCCGCCGCAGAAGAAATACCGGCAGTCCTGTTCCATCTCGCTTCTCCTTACAGTTGTTATTATAGTCTTATGCTTGTGTATCGCGCTACGTTACAAAGATTCCTGCATAAGGTGTATCAGTTGTTAACTATTGAGTTCATTGATCCAGCGAATCCATCGATCGACATAGGCCTTGATGCGTATCCGATCCTGTGTGCCACTTACCAGCACACGATCAGGGAAGAGTAGTCTGAAGATTAACCAGAGCTTTTCTCTTGAGCTTGCTCCGCGAGGTATGCGTGTGCCGATGAGCTGTTGCAGATTGCTGCGTCTGTTGACAATACCTGACCATGCCTGGCGCTCCTCCTGCGCAGGGCCCGCCCATGCAGCGACATTATCGAACCCATCAGGAATGTGGAGGTTATACCAGGACTGGGCCATGACAAGGGCTAACTCAACAGCCCATCGTGCCCGCCATCTGACGCATTCCTTCTGTAGCAGAAGCCACTCCTCTGGTTCACCAAGGCTTCTTGCAATCAACAGGATGTCATACATCCACGTTAACCGCAGATCATGGTCGTGAATGAAGGCATTGTTGAGTGCTCGGTGGATCAGGGCGTCGACAGGGTGAAGGGCTTCAAAAGAGAACTCCGGGGTGTTTACTGTTACGGCACGGGCAAACAGCTCTTCGATGGTTGTCTCCTGATGCAGGGCACTGATATGGTGTAATTTCCAGTGAAGTTCGACCGGAGAGGAATAACGGGCATATTCTTTGAGAGAAAACTCCTCATGATGGTAAAGAGCTTCGATATCGGTTCCGAATTTTTCGATTCTGGATACGTACCCGATTCTTTGGAAAATCCTGCGTGCGTGTGCCATATCTTCAGGATGGACAAGCACATCAAGATCGGAACCTGGCCTCGTGGCAGGATCGGGATAGACTGTCATGGCAAGGGCCGGGCCTTTCAGAAAAAGTATCCGAACCCCCTCTTTGCTGAATGCTGTGACGATGTTACGAATCTGCCTGGTTTCACGCAGGGCCTTGGCTCCATGACGCATGAACGCATGATGCATACGCTCAAATGTAGCTTGCGGCGGGCGTACCGCTTCAGGCAAGCGGAGGAGTTTCCAGTAGAGCAAGGGAATAATGCCGTGGGGCGATAAAACGACAAGGAATTTTGACCACGCCTCTTCGGGCGCCTTCACAGGCTCGACCGGTTCGTCCCGCAATATGGCAAGTGTATAAAGGAGCAGATTTTCAGATAAATCCATGAAAGCGTCAGGGGGATCGCCACAGAACCGGATCTTTGGATGCAACCGGTAAGCCGACTCCATGAGGCTCATGATCATCGGTCTCGCATTTCTTTCTGCGACCTTGGGGTGGTGCTGCAACCTCATTGGTACTGCTTGAGCTGATGCCCTGTCTGCAGCAGCTCCATGCCGCTTCGAGCCAGAATTTCCTTGCCCTTTTGTGCCAAAAGCTTCTCGAAACCGGCACCATGATACCTCTGCCTAACCTGTACCTCTTGCAGGTACCAGCCTGGCCCGGCAGGGCATGCCGACGGAAGCTTCGCAAACGAGCCATGAGCGATTGGGCATTGTGCGTCACCCATGCTCAGGACGAGGCGCCATTTTTTGATTTTGCTGCTTTGCCAGGTTTTTGAGTTGACATCAAACTCCTCTACCCTTACACGATGTACTATACCAGTCTCCCACTTGCCAGCAAAGGGTATGAGTACCGTAAAATTCAGCCGGGATGAAAAAAATGAAAAAAAGGTCTGGGCGAAGAAGTGGTACCATCCAAGGTTTTGCTGTGAAGCAATGAGCCTCAACAGTTCATGTTTCAATTCCAGTCGTTGCAGGTTTAAAGCAGTAACTTTTCGTTGAAACCAGGAGTATTGACGTTTTGCAGGGTCGATGAGTTTCCCTTTCCGCTTGATGGACGATATAATGCCGAGCACATGCTCATCAGCCGTAGGCCCATCATCACCATGCGTTGCAGTGTCGGGCCTTGTTACAATACAGGGAACTCCGTTACTCAACTTTTTGGCAATCGTTCTGTGCCCAATCAGGTTTCCGTTTTTGCGAAATACGGCGATATCTCCCACAGCAATTTCAGAAACCTCACGAGGTTCAATGTGTAGCATGTCACCGGGACGGATGAGAGGGTACATGCAGTACCCCTGGGCCCGGAAACGATTCCCTTTCCGACTCGCCAGCACCTTGCCAATCTCCAGAGATGCCACAGTCAGGCTTTCCGTAGAAAGCTGTTGATGGAGTGTCCCGGTAGATATTGAACTATTCGTTAATGAACAGAAGGTCGAGGTCTTGTTCCAGTGCTCACAAGATGCTTCTCTGCATTTCATACAGTGCGATTATTTTTCTTACATCCGGCAGCATGGTATCAAGAATATGACGAGGTTTGCATTCTGACAAAGTTGAATGAACCTGTCAAGAACTCCTGATATTGAGCGGCTCGAAACGGGAGTGGCGAGGAGAGATCGACCCGCAACCTGAGTTGTTCGATAAGGAGTGAGGCGTCTGATGGCCCAATCCGGTAAGTCATCATGTCTTGCCAATGGTACTTGCCAAGCCAAAGTTGTTCCTTTTAATAGGGGAGAACACTTTTTGGCTGGAGGATATGGTGTTGGGCTTTCAGTATTTGCTCGTGGCGTCGGGTGATGCTCGAAATTGTTTTTATCTGCGTCGCCCTTGAATCGTGCCGTTCATAATACTTTTCAGTGGCGCTTTAAAACGAGAGCCACGAGTCCTACATGCCTCTTTTGTCTAACACTTCTCGACTGATTGGGCTTGGGCCCGTCATGACGGTTTATCTGAATAGCAAAGGTTTTGTCCTTGAATGCATTTGTTGTTGTTGCTGGGGCCGCTAGTGCCTTTCTGTTTACAAGCGAGTAACACCGACTCCTCTGGTGAGCGTTCACCCATCTCGATGAGGCAAGGAGTTACCCAGGGTTTACGTTTTTCGCAATTGTTCTCTTTCATGTTAGGGGTATTTGAAGGATCTCATGTCTCGACAATAATCTGTAGCGCCCTCCTGATACAGGAGTTTTTCAGGGCTTTGCCTAAAAGGTTGTGACGACAAAGCCGGGAAAACAAGTCTATTTACCCAGAATGTAGTTGAATTGAACGGCAATCACAACAGTCTGGATAGACTATCAAATGTTTTCCGGTTCACCGTTTTCGCAGAGTGCACATCAAGGCTACACCAGCAAACATTTGTGATCGGTAACGGAATGCTTGCAGGGGGGTGAAATTTTCGTTTTTTACTTCGATCTACAAACGTGGAGTGGGGGATAAGTGAGGGGGAAGATCATGGTGTTTTTCAATCTGACTGAACAGATATTCGAGGTGGTGCGCTGAGTGGGCATCGGTACCGTAGTGCGTATAGATGTTACGCTGTTTAAGGTTGTAAGCTGTTTTTTGGGCAAAGTCACCATAGATTCCGATAAAACTGCCGAGATCACCCTGAAATGCGCATCGTGTCTGGCGGAGCCACTCCTCCAAATCGGTATTGCTGTCAGGAGATTGGAACAGGTGGTCGTTGTCTGGCTTTTTGCGTCGAAACAGCTTCTTTTTTTGTAGAACCGGTGTTTCTGGCTCTTTGCTGAACAGAGGTGATCGTTCAGGGTGAGCGATCATCGGGGTAAGCCCGCGGCGGATAATGGCGGCAAACATGTCACGAACCATTCCGCTATAGGTTCCCGGAGGCATTTCGATTAGCAGGTAGCTCGTTTGTTCAAGGGGCATCAGGTCGTTAAGGTATTCATGAAAATAGTCGTCAAGAAAATACTCTCGTCCTTCAAGCAGCTTCAGTGGAATACCTTCACGGTCAAGCACCTGTTGAAGTTTTCTGATTCCATACCTTACGGTTTCATTATCAGCATCATATCTGTGTTTGATCATGTGCGGGGTGCAATGCACGGTTTTATAACCCTGTGTGCTGAGTAATGTTGCCATTTTGATTGATTCATCCAGCGTCGAGGGGCCGTCGTCGATCTCCGGAAGCAAATGGCAATGATAGTCAGTTATACTGTTCATTCCGGTCTTGTTACATCATCAAAAAAGCTGACCATTATAGTCACAGAGTGTGACTACAGGGGCATTAAGCGGGGCCAGAACAGAGTTGCCCTGCCAGCTCCTGAAAAAGAACAAACTGGCAGGGCAATCAATTCAGCAAGATCAATAAACCGGCGGATCAGTGCTTTTCGTAGCGAAAGCTGTCGAGGAAGCTGGTGTCGAACTCGCCGCTCCTGAAGACCGGGTCGTGCATGACCTGTTTGTGGAACGGAATGGTGGTTTTGATGCCCATCACGATGAACTCGTCGAGCGCTCTCGACATGCGGGCGATTGCCTCGTCCCGGGTGTGGGCTGTGACGATGAGCTTGCCGATCATGGAGTCGTAGTTCGACGGCACCACGTAGCTTGCGTAGCAGTGGGAGTCGATTCTGACGCCCGGCCCGCCCGGAGTGTGGAACACCTGCACCTCGCCCGGCGACGGCCTGAACATGTGCTCGGGATCTTCGGCGTTGATGCGGCACTCGATGGAGTGGCCACGTGGCTCAAATACTTTGCCTTCGAGACTTCCCCCGGCGGCGATACGGATCTGCTCCTTGACCAGATCGACATCATAGCGCTGCTCGGTCACGGGATGCTCCACCTGGATACGGGTGTTCATCTCCATGAAGTAGAAATTCTTGTGCTTGTCGAGCAGGAACTCGATGGTGCCGGCGCCTTCGTAGTTGATCGCCTTGGCGGCGGCAACGGCTGCTTCGCCCATCTTCGCGCGCAGGGCTTCATCGACAACCGGAGACGGGGTCTCCTCGATCAGCTTCTGGTGGCGGCGCTGCACAGTGCAGTCGCGCTCGCCGAGGTGCACTACGTTACCGTGCTGGTCGGCCAGAATCTGGATTTCGATGTGGCGTGGATTTTCAAGGAACTTCTCGATATAGACACCGCTGTTGCCGAATGCCATGCCGGCTTCGCTCTGCGCGGTCTTGAGATTCTTTTCAAGCAGCGCCTCTTCATAGACCACCCGCATGCCTTTTCCGCCGCCGCCAGCAGTCGGCTTGATGATGACCGGGTAGCCGATTTTTTTTGCGGTTTCGATGGCGTGACCGACATCCTCGACCAAGCCTTCGCTACCGGGCACCACCGGCACGCCGGCGGCGATCATGGTCGATTTGGCGGTGTTCTTGTCGCCCATCCGGTTGATCATGTCAGCCGATGGGCCGATGAACTTGATATTCGAGGAGTGGCAGACTTCCGAAAAATCGGCGTTCTCGGCAAGGAAGCCGTAACCGGGATGGATGGCGTCAGCGTTGGTGACTTCGGCAGCCGCGATAATGCGCGGGATGTTGAGGTAGCTTTCACGCGAAAGGGGCGGGCCGATGCAGACCGCTTCGTCTGCATACTTGACATGAAGAGAATCGACATCGGCGGTCGAATAGACGGCGACGGTGCAAATGCCCATCTCCCGGCAGGTATGCATGACCCTTAAGGCGATCTCTCCACGGTTAGCTATGAGTATTTTTTTGAACAAGGTGCTGTGCTGGTTGAAAGTTATGGCTTGATGCGGAACAGAACCTGATTGTATTCGACAGGCTGACCGTTTTCAACGAGAATTTCGACGATGGTGCCGGAGCCCTCTGCCTCGATCTCGTTCATGAGCTTCATGGCTTCGATGATGCAGAGCACATCGCCAGCCTTGACCTTGTCGCCTTCATTGACAAATGCCTCGGCGTCCGGGGAAGGCGAACGGTAGAAGGTGCCCACAATCGGAGAGTGAATGTCAATGAAATCCCCGGCAGCGGCTGGCGCGGCAGCCGCCGGAGCTTCCTGTTGGGGCGCAGCGGCAGGTTGCGGCATGGATGGCGCGGCCTGAACGGGTTGCGCAATGGCAGGTGCGGCCGGCAATACAGCCTGGGCTTTCGAGTTGTTCCGTCTCAGCGTGATTTCGGACTCGCCGTTCTTGATGACGACTTCATCAAGAGACGAACCGTTGACAATCTCGATAAGCTGCTGGATTTCCTTGAGGTTCATGAGTGTGGTCTTAAGATTTTTACGCGCAATTCGGTTATGACTGGCAAGTTAATCACTTTTTAACTCTATCCATGTACTCGCCGCTCCGGGTGTCGATGCGGATGATGCTGCCGGTCTGGATAAACATGGGCACGTTTACCTCGGCACCGGTTTCGACGATAGCCGGCTTGGTGCCGCTGGTGGCGCGGTCATCCTTGCTTGCAGGGTTGGTTTCGGTGACCTCCAGTTCAACGAAGGTCGGCAGTTCAACTTCGAGAATCGAACCGTCGTCGGCGAAGACTATATCGACCATCACCGAATCCTTGAGGAATCGCGACGACTGGCCAATGGCTACTTCGGGTACGTTAATCTGGTCGAAGGTCTCGGTATCCATCATGACATAATCTTCACCGTCACGATAGAGGTACTGGTACTTTTTGCGCTCGGTGACGATGACATCGACCTGTTCCGAGGCACTGAAACGGTACTCGACGTTACGGCCGGTCTTGAGGTTTTTCATGCTGGCCTGGTAGAAGGCGCGAAGGTTGCCCGGTGTGCGATGAACGAGGCTTTCGATGCTGTGGGGTTCACCCTTCCAGCGGATGATCGCCCCTCTTGAGACGTTGCTTATTGAAACCATGACGTGATTAGGTGAAACAGGCGACACAAAACGGCGCCTGTAGAACAATGGTTAAAAGAAAAAAGGAATTGAATATAACAACGCAGGCGTTCAATACCAATGACGAGCCGAAACCTGCCCTGAACAAGCGTAAAAACAAATTGGATGTTTGTTTATCAGTCTGTAAATTGATTTTATAGTAGTAATTGGAAAGAGATAGGCTATTTTTCCTCCAACGTAAATCGTACACTTCTTATGTCGAAAGCCGAGTTAGTAGAACAAATCGCCGCAGAGACCGGCATGACCAAAGCGGAAGCCGAAAGAGCGGTGAACGCATTCATCAACGTTGTGACCTCTACCCTGAAAGGTGGAGATGATGTAACTCTGGTTGGCTTCGGAACCTTCACGACCGGCGAGCGCGCCGAACGTCAGGGCCGCAATCCTCAGACTGGTGAAACCATTACCATTGCCGCTAAAAAAGTGGTCAAGTTCAAACCGGGTAAGGCACTTAAAGACGAAATTGGCTGTTAACCCTTTAGCGGGAAAGAAGTTATCATCGATCGAATGTTAAGAGTCCATCATATGCTTGCGCAGTGATGGACTTTTTTTATCAGGAGTACGCACGTTATGGCTGCCAAAGTTGTCCTTGATTTTGAAAAACCCCTCTATGAGCTGGAAGAGAAGCTCAGCGAAATGAGGGTGTATCTGAAAAGCGGAGAGTTTGATGCCCGTACGGAAAGCCGCGAAGGCCTGAGAGGCGAGATCGAAGCCCTCGAAGCCAAGGTTGAATCGCTTCGCAAAACGATCTACAAAAACCTGACCCGGTGGCAGAAGGTGCAGCTGGCCCGTCATCCGGAACGCCCCTACACGCTCGACTACATCTACATGATGACGAAAGATTTCGTCGAGTTGTCGGGCGATCGTCAATTTGGAGATGACAAGGCGATCATCGGCGGCCTGGCACGTCTTGAAGACAAGGATTCCGGTTTTTCGCAAAGCGTCATGGTCATCGGCCACCAGAAAGGGCGCGATACCAAATCGAACCTTTACCGGAACTTTGGCATGGCGCAGCCTGAAGGGTATCGAAAGGCGCTTCGCCTCATGAAAATGGCCGAGAAGTTTGGCAAACCGGTCATCACCCTGATCGACACTCCCGGAGCGTTTCCGGGCATCGAGGCTGAAGAACGCGGACAGGCCGAAGCAATTGCACGCAACTTGTACGAAATGGCTGGCCTGAAAGTGCCGGTGATCTGCGTCATTATCGGCGAAGGTGCCAGCGGAGGTGCTATCGGCATCGGCGTGGGCGACCGTATCCTGATGGCCGAAAACTCCTGGTACTCGGTCATCTCGCCGGAAAGCTGCTCGTCGATTCTCTGGCGGAGCTGGAACTACAAGGAGCAGGCTGCCGAAGCGCTTAAACTCACGGCTGACGACTTGCTCGCCCAGGGCATCATCGACCGCATTGTGCCCGAGCCTCTCGGTGGCGCTCACCAGAAGCCGGAAGTGATGGCCTCGACCCTCAAGTCGATGCTGATCGAGGAGTTGCAGGGGCTGTTGAGCAAAGATGCCTCAACTTTGGTGGATGAGCGCATCGCGAAGTTCTCTTCGATGGGGGTGTGGGAAGAGGCTGAGTAATGGATAATTGACAATGGATAGTTGATAATGATTCAATTATCAACTGTATGGGCGGGCCTGTGTGTCCGCCCGTACAAGACTACGACCAGCCAGGCAACGGGGGTTGCCCCTACAAAACAAAAAAACCGGCTTGAAGCCGGTTTTTTTGTTGGTGTACAGCTGCGTACAGCTTACTTGATTGTCCAGGTGCTCTTTCCGGCAAGCAGCTCGTCGAGCGTGCCTTCGCCGTTCTCCTGGGCTTTTGCGACCTGTGCGTCCAGAGCCTCTTCGTAGGTGAAGCGATCCTCGACGTAGAAAATGCCGAAAGGTCTCGGGAGCACCTCTTCGGAGGCGTTCGGATCGTCGAAGAAGCGAGAAAGGAGGTTCGCCTTGTTGAAGTCATTCTCGTCATGGATCCAGAGGTCATCCTTCGAAACCGACGAGTCGTTCAGATCGACCACCTTCGGGGTGAATCCGTCGAGGCGGATGCCCTTCTGGTCGTCCTTGCCGAAAACCAGTGGTTTGCCGTGCTCGACGTAGAGGGTCGTGTCGGCTTTGCGCTCGCGGTCGGTGAACGGGGCGAAGCAGCCGTCGTTGAAGATCGGGCAGTTCTGGTAGATCTCGATGAGCGCCGTGCCCTTGTGCTCGGCACCACGCTTGAAGACCTCGCGGATGAACTTGCCGTCGCGATCCATGACCCTTGCGACGAAGGTGCCGCCCGAGCCGAGCGTGAGGGCGATGGTGTTCATCGGATAATCGATCACGCCCTGTGGCGAGGTGACCGTTCTCTGACCGAGTTTCGAGGTCGGGGAGTACTGGCCTTTCGTGAGACCGTAGATCTCGTTATTCAGAAGGATGATGTTGATGTCGGGATTCCTTCTGATCGTGTGGATGTAGTGGTTGCCACCGATCGAGAGAGCGTCGCCGTCACCGGTTGCAACCCAGACGCTCAGGTTGGGATTGGCCGCTTTCAGTCCGCTGGCCACCGGAAGGGCGCGGCCATGGATGCCGTGCAGACCATAGGTGTTGACGTAGTAGGGAAGCCTCGACGAGCAGCCGATGCCCGAGATCACCGCAACCTCTTCGGTCTTGAGCCCGAGTTCGGCCATGGCGCTTTTCAGCTGCTGGAGGACGGCGTGGTCACCGCAGCCGGCACACCACTTGGGTTCCTGGTTCGACGTGAAATCCTTCGCCGTCAGTTGGGTATGGGTTTCGGTCATGATTTAGAGCTCCTTTACGATATCGGTGATTTTTGCTTCGAGTTCCATCTCGTTGAACGGCAGGCCTTCGACCTTGGTATAGCTGACCGGCTCGATAAGGAAGCGGTCCCTGATGATGTGCACCAGCTGGCCGTTGTTGTTCTCCGGGATGAGCACTTTTTTGAATTTGCCGAAAAGCTCACCGAGGTTCTTCGGGAATGGGTTGAGGTAACGCAGATGTGCGTGCGAGACGCTGAGACCCGCTTCAATAGCGCGCTCCACAGCAATCTTGATCGCGCCGTAGGTCGAACCCCAGCCGAGCACGAGCAGGTCGCCCGATTCGGGGCCGTTGTCGATGGTCTGGTCGGGCACGATATCGACGACACGCTCGACCTTTTCGGCACGGAGCTTCGTCATCAGGGCATGGTTTGCCGGGTCGTGCGAAACATTGCCGGTCTGATCCCACTTCTCCAGACCGCCGATGCGGTGTTCGAGGCCCTTGGTTCCGGGGATAGCCCACGCCCTTACGCCGCGCTCGTCACGCTTGTAGGGCAGGTAAGGTTCGTCATCGGCTTTGCGCTCTTTGGCGAAGACCGGCGTGATCTTTGCCAGCGAATCGCCGGAGGGGATCAGCATCGGTTCGGAGCTGAAAGCAAGGTAGCCGTCGGTCAGGCAGATCACCGGGGTCATGTATTCGACGGCAATCTTGGCAGCCTCGTAAGCTGCGTAGAAGCAGTCGACCGGCGAGTAGGCCGCGATGACCGGCACCGGGGCGTCGCCGTGGCGACCGAACAT
>Ga0272443_10003361_pt1 | contig 18924 bp, 15 predicted proteins | sample SSMAcet12_FD_193581 | JGI IMG/M metagenome (GOLD analysis project Ga0272443, IMG submission 193581) | Marine sediment archaeal communities from Little Sippewissett salt marsh, Falmouth, MA, United States - SSM-Acet-12 | ecosystem: Environmental > Aquatic > Marine > Wetlands > Sediment ... | reverse complement strand
GGAACAAGAACCGAGCAAGGCGACCCATTTCAATGCCGGTATAGAATATTGGTATGATAATATTCAATTTACACTTGAAGGATACTATAAGGATTATGATCATCTCCTAACCCTAAACGAGAATATTAGCGGCGGGAACCTTTTATCTTATATCGATGCGGAAGGATATTCTTACGGATTGGAGTTACTGATCAAAAAGAACACGGGAGATCTGACGGGCTGGATAGGTTATTCATATATGAACACGCGAAAACGTGAAGATGAGGCTTCCGGCTGGTATCCCCCGAAATATGACCGAACCCACAATTTGAACATTGTAGCGAACTACGATATCGATAAGCGCTGGTACTTTTCAACATCCGTTGTTTGGGCAACCGGGAACCCCTATTCACAGATATACGGGAATTTTCATTATACGGATCCTTTCAGCGAATGGAGCGGATTGAATCGCATGGAGATATACGGGGAGCGTAACGGTGAACGCTATCCGCCGTATTTCAGATGGGATGTAGGTATTAATCGTCGCGGAAAACTTTTTAAACAAAAGGCGACTTATTACTTTCATGTGATCAATGTGACAAATCATCAGAACGTTTTTTTCTATTTGTATGAAGACTACGATGCTCAATTTGATCCGGAAACCAATACTTCTGTTATTCTTCGTCAGCCCATCACCATGTTCCCGATACTGCCGACATTCGGCGTGGAGTTCTCATTCTAATGAAAAAACACTTATACATCGTTTTCATCATTTTATTCATTCTTGCAATGAGTGCCTGTTCCGAGTATGAAGAAGTGACCATCTATCATGAACCCTATCTGAATATTTATGCCAATGTTTCATCTGCGGATATTCATAAAAACTATGTGAACGTTTATCGCACAACGGCATTTGGCGAACCGGATTTTTATGAGATCGACAGCATCATTTATCATCAGTTCTATAATGCATCTTCAGGCGATACGATAACATATCAAACACTGTATATAGATACATCATACGCCGTCAACGATGCCAAGGTTTACTTTCTGCATGATGCTGATACCATTCATTTCTTCGAGAGAACACAAGGCATATACGAACTGGCGGACACAAGTGTGAATATTATGACCGGAGAGATCTACGATCTGCGAGTCGAAACGGAAGATTTTGGCATTGCAACGGCCAGCGAAGAAGTGTTGGAGCCCATTTCATGGGAACATACCGCTACGGATACGATCTGGATCTCTATATCCAATAAATCAGACACGTTGAAATGGACAAATATCGGTGGCGCTTATGATGTTCGTTTTATGATCACTTACCGAAGTGAATGGAGCGATTACACCTATACTTATCTCTTTGAATCCGAACAGGTCGAAGACCCGTTTTGGACATATGATACCAATAATTATAACGATCTGTTCAGTTATGACCCGTTCAGAAATTATCTGGAAGCTGAATATTATCCCGATACATTGGAATTGAAGGTATCAATCGTTGCTTATTCCGAGTCTTATCTCGATTACAAGAATTTAGAACAAATGGAAATGCTGACCGGTTTTATCCGCTATCCGACGATCAATGATTTTAGGGTAAATATCGATAATGCTTTAGGTGCCTTCACGTCCATGTCCGTCTCGGATGAACGGGTGGTCATGTTTATTAAATAATGACGAGTGACGGGTTAAGGAAAAAGATAAATGTAGAGACGCAGCATCCTCCTTCGCCAAGGCTTCGGAAGGACAGGTTGCTGCGTCTCTACCATATTGACATAATTTATTTTACCAATAAAAGCTTTTGTGTTCCCATCACCAGCCCGTCTACCTTCAGAACGGCAATATACATACCACTTGAAATAAACGAACAATCCCAGCTTCGGGTGTAAGAACCCGGTGAGTGTTCTGCGTTAATCAAAGTTTGAACAAATCTTCCGTTGATATCATAAATATCCAATTTGACTTGCGAATGACTCATGATGTCATATTGAAGCGTCGTCCGGGCGTTGAAAGGATTGGGATAATTTGCATAAAGAATGCTTGATACGGGGATATGGGGCTCTGTGCCGCTTCCAATCGGATCATCAATTTTAATAGCTTCAAGGGCATCAAAGTAGATGGTCATATCGGAGGAACTGTTTGCCGCATAGAACATCAATGCATCCAATGTGACAAATTCACCGTCAATGGCACCATTACCGTTCAAATAACTTGTCCATAGATCACAGGAATCAAGCCGGACATTGTATGTGTGCCAATTATTATCGCCCACAACGTTCATTTTTATAGATCTTTCCATTTCACCGTCATCGTCATCGATCATGACCGCGACTTCAAGACCGGCCTGATCGGTTTTAAGGGCAAAACGAATTTCCCTCTCACGCGGGAATTGTATATTGTTTAAAGGAGTCCCGCTACCCGAAAGAAGACGAACTTGCCAATCATCACTACTGCCGGCATCATCTTTTAATACGATCTTTAAGGAATAGTCATCTATAAAAGCGGTTTCATCGGTAGTATCCGCCGTTGAAGTGCTTGAAATACCCGTTGTAGAACCGCTATATGAAGGTTGACGGTAAAAGTGACCGACACCATCCTCAAAATTATCGACTAGCAGCGTGTCGTTAAATTCAAGGAAATTTTCTCTCAATACATCCCACAGTTCGGTATGCTCTTCATCGTAACCTAAAGCCCACATGCCGGTCCCCATCAAATCATAAGTAAAGACCAGTTCTTCTTTGGCATCAAGTGCCTGGGCATCGTTGCACCATGCCTGATACCAGTCCTCACCGCTCTTATAATAAGTCCAGGGGTCTTCGTAGCGGGTTGACCACTGTCTGCCGTAAGAAGCATAATAATCTTTCGCTGTGGCATAGAAAACAGAGGAGCCGTTTGCCAGAGTGTTGGCATTTTCTGTTGAACGTTGCGAATAGGAAACTTTCCATTTATTCCCATAGTACGGTAATCCAAGGATCAGCTTTGATCTGTCGCAAGATCCGTAACCGTTGCTGCTGTTCACAATAGTTTGCTCAAGATTATAAGAAGCTCCCGTTATCGGAGCGCAAGGTCCTGTGGTTGATGCACCGTTCCACCAATAGGCATACCCCATGATAAAAACATAGTCACAGGCATCGACCAAGCCGGGCAGGTCCCAGCCACTCCAGTTGACGGCAGGACCCGCAAAAGATATTTCCTGTTCCGGGCCGACGTTCGTTTTAATGTAATTGCTCAACCCCTGCATAAAATTGTTCATTGGGGTACCGCGATCAGCTATTTGCGGTCCTTCAAAGTCAATATTTACACCGTCAAGATTATATGTATTAATGACTGAAGCGACATTTTGATAGAAATTTTGTGACGCCGTGCTGCTGTTGATCAGCGCATGAATATCATCATCATTGAACTCCACAACACACATGATCAGCTTAACCCCATTAGCATGTGCTTTATTCATTGTATTGGTCCAGTCGCCTGGCCAGCCGGCGGGATAGCCAATAATATTACCTGATGTGCTGACCGTAAAATCAAAGAGCGCAATATGAGATAAAATGGAATAATCAAAATAAGGGGGTGCCGAGCTTCGTTCCCAATCCGGAAGATATCCGAAAACAGCATGAGATAGAGCGGGTTTGCCGGGATCACGATCCTGAAGAGTATCGATGGCCACAGCTGCATTTTTATAGAAAAGCTGTTGATCCGGATCATTCAGGTGCTGTTCCCATTCGATCTGATGAATGCTTTTGTGTTCCGGAGGAACCTGAGCAAAAAGGAAAGTGGCAAATAATAGAATAACAATTAATTTGAATTTCATACTTCGATCTCCCGGAAAATATCCATGGTATACTGACTGCTGAGCTGTTTGCGGGCATGCATGTTTTGCATTTGTTTTTTCATGATGTCCGGGATGTCTTCCGGTTTAGCTGAACGAAGTTTTTCCGTCAATTCATCATATTCATTTTTCAACATCTGCATTTCGATCTGTTTCAGACTTTCCACAAAGATCTGTTCCTGGTTTTCCAGATCCTGCTCTTCCATAAAAAGCTTATAAGTAAAGCTTTTGACCTTTTCATCCTTTATTTTATCAGGCAATTGCCGTGCCGTAATGGAAATATTTTTTTCCAGGACCTTTAATACGTTTTCCAGGACATTTTTAAGGAACGGGTGTTTGAAAAGTACCGGTGAAAGATATCGAAGGCCGGCTTTTCTTACTGTCGTATCGCCATTGATAAGCAGTTGTATAAGAAAATATTCCGCCGCTTCTCCCTGATTTTTGAATATTTTGGGTTTTTCACCCATAAAAACATTTTTTTCTTCCCGGGAGGCATAGCGTTGCTGACGATTAAGTTGGTTCAATAATGTGTTCTCATCAACCAGAAAAAGCTTTGCGATCTCGCGTGCGAACATTTCACGATAAACAGGATCGGAAAAGCCGCGGATCTCTTCAAGCAGCTGTGTGATGGTGTCGGATTTGACCTTTGCGGACATTTTTGCCGGTTGATAATAGTGACGCAAAAACTCGAGAAAGGGAAGGGCTGAGGCTTCTTTTTTAAAGAATCCGTCCGCGCCTTCTTTTCTTAGGTAGCTGTCGGGATCTTCTCCGTCAGGGAGAACCATCACTCGGCATTCAAGCTTTTGCGACGATACGCTAAAGCCGGTTCTGACCGCGGCTTTTTGCCCGGCCGTATCACTATCGTAACATAATACCGCTTCATCGGCAAAGCGTCTCAGCAAACGGGCGTGTTCATCGGTGAAAGCGGTACCTGAACCGGCAACAACATTGATATAACCGTGCTGGTAAAGTTGTAGAAAGTCCATATATCCTTCTACGACAATTGCTTTTTTTGATTTTCTGATCGTATCCCTGGTAATATTAAGTCCGTAAAGGATCTTTCGTTTATTATAAATGGGCGTTTCAGGTGAGTTCAGGTATTTTGCATCTTTTTTATCATCATTCATCAGACGGCCGCCAAACCCGACGGCATTGCCCCGGTCATCATGAACGGGAAACATGACACGTCCGCGAAAACGGTCAAACAGGCGATTATCTTTTTCTGATCTGACAAAGAGACCGCTTTGTAGCATCAGGTCAGCCGAGTATTCGTTGGCCAGCTTTGACACAAGAAAGTCCCAGGAATCGGGCGCAAAACCCAGGTTGAAGGTTTTAATGGTCTCTTCTTTCATTCCGCGAGACAGTAGATATTCCAACGCTGCTTTACCGGCCGGTTTGAAAAGTTCCTGATGAAAAAGCACGATAGCTTTTTCGTGTATCTGCCTTAATTTGCCGGTATCACTTTGTTCTTGAGGCGACACGTCTTCAAAATCGAGGGTTATATTGGCTCGTTCCGCAAGCTGTTTGACAGCTTCAATAAAACTGAGCTTTTCGTATTCCATAACGAAGTTCAAGACATTACCGCCGACACCGCAGCCAAAGCAATGATAGATCTGTTTGGAAGGGCTGACGGAAAAAGAAGCGGTCTTTTCATTATGAAAAGGACAGCGAGCCCAGTAATTGGCCCCTTTTTTCTTTAAGGGGAGATAAGAGGATATGACATCGACGATATCATTGGAATCCTTGATCTTTTCGATTGTATATTCAGGAATTTTTGCCATTTTTTAATTTATGAAGACGCTATTGAAATCAAAAGAATAAAAAGGAATAAGTCATCATTGCGGAACAGCCGGGATATCTTTAATGCCATCCACAAAAATATCGTAACAAGCTTTTTCATAATCTGTCAAATCTGTCGGTACATCCCAATCATTCCAGAGATATCGGTCGGAGGACAGCGAAGCATTTTCTAAAAACACTGTCAGGCTTATGCCGTCACTAATGCTGACCTCTCTTTCGATCGTGTTGCGATAATCATCCATTACTTCTTTTCTAGACGGATCCGTAAATTGCAACAATGACCAGGGTATCCTAAGATTTATGATATTGTCTTGTATTCTTACACCATCGAGCGTACTGTAAGGATAGTTTCCGCTGGCAGTCCTTAATAATCCGATCTCCTGATAGCTCCATTCGTAGAAATTGGTTTTCCAGCGAATCGGATCCCATCTCCCGCTGTCACTGACAACAGAATGAAATAACTGTTCAGAACCGGAAGTGCGATGCCAAATACCGAAAAGATCATATGCCTGTGTCACATACATCGGTGAAATATCGCTTTTATTTGCAGCCAGAACAAATTCAGCCCGATTTGAAACCTGCCGGCCGTTCGGTAGAAGTGATTCACCCAGATCTGCCCGATAAGTATCAAAGGAGATCCACACGGTATCATTTGACATCAGGGTATCGCTTAATTCTATTTTAGCATAAAAATAAGTTTGATCGTTGGTCACTTTAATATTATTGATCCTGTACATTACATTATTTTCCGATACCAGTGAAAAAGTCTGTTCGGTCTTTTTGAAACCGATCATGCCGTAATTTTGCTCCGGGGAAGTAACATTGTGCCATAAATGCCGGCGAGAAGCATCAGTTCCGAAAGGCTCTGTGATCCAGGAATTCTTGAACCATTCGTCTATCCATGAAAAAACAAGTCCACCCGCACATCCGGCGGTATAAATGTTGTGAAGCATACGCACATTATGCAATCCCTGTTCACGTTCGCTGAAGCCTCCATGGTGCATACCGCTGAACGAGAAGTGGGCGTTTCCCCAACTTGAAGGAACACCGTATTCCGCGATCAATAGGGGAATATCGGAATAATGATCTTTCAGATCGTATAAATAACCCAGATATGAATTGCGGCCGACAGAATCCGAAAACGCCTGATAGCCGGGATCTTCATTGATAAAATCAGGGTAATAGGGATACGCGTGGTAAGACATGAAAAAACCGGCGGGAGCGTTTACGCTCTCAATGTTCGCCATATCAAGGCTGGCAATATCTTCTTCCGTTCGATCCGGATCTTCGGTGGGATGATGAAGCGGGTCCAGAGTTGGCCATGAGCTGACGCTGACCGGCCGTTCCGTTTGGTAGGTGTCTCTTTCATAGGTGACCAGATGATCAAGCCTGCCCGTTAGCCAAACATCAATTGGCAATTCCGACTCGATCGAGAATGAGTTTCCGGAATAAGACGTTGAATCTGGATACAATACTTCAAGCTGGATCACTTCATAAGGATGGATCTCGCGGCCGATAATGTAACCGAACAACCAGGGGGTCACATCCGTTTCATACGTTCCGTATGCACGGCCGAAACGATGTGATATCACACGATTACCATGCAAACAATCAACGACTTCTTCGATATCCTCATCAAATTTTTCACTTTGCGACGTAATAAGATCATCCTCATATTCCTCATCAAGCCAGACACCTTGAAGCAGGTATATCGGATCATCGGGATGTGAATTATTATATAAGGCAAGTTCTTCATAGAATCGAGGAAAATGCAATGTGTAGGTTCTAAGATAATTGAGTCCGGCATCAGCGATCTCCCGGAGCCAGTAAGCATATTGTTCTCGTGATGCGGCCAGCTCACCGGGTTGTGTACCCGGTACGGCTACCCCCAAATTAACACCCTTGAGGAAGATCGGTTCGTATGTACCGTTTCTGAGTACTTTCAGATAACCCCCTTCGGAGACGAAGGGAAGATCAACTTGTTCGTTGATATAAAAATTATTAACCGCTCCCGGAATAAAAAATATATCTTCTATTACTGAAATGTCAGATCCATTCCTGGAAACATGCAGATCATAATGCTTTACTCCGGTGTATTGCGAGATCAGATTATTTGGATCACCCGGAATAACATCCGGTTGACTGTGATCAAGAAGTAAAACCTTGATACTGCTTGACACACCGTTTCCTTCAAGCCGAATAATATATATTCCGGCCGGCAGGCGTTCTCCGCGATTATTTATCGCTTTCCATACGAATTGGTCAACCCCCCTTGCCTGCAACCATGATCTTTCCGATAGCTTCTCTCCACGGATATTAAATACACTCAGTTTTAAATTCAGTTCTTCCGGCGAATAATAAGTCAACACGGCACTGCCATGAGAAGGGTTGGGGTATGACGGGAAAAGGTGTATGCTTTGGAATATCGATTGATCCAGGGAAAAAGTAAAATATCCCTGGTCATCGGTGGAAGTTTGCTCAAGGACAATACTTTCTCCGGAATAGGTAAGCGAAATATCTGCATCGGAGACATTGCTGCCGTATTGATTGAATAAAACGCCCCTGACGTCCGCAAAGAGCGGCAGGAAAAAAAATAAGCTTAATAAAAATGATATATGTCTACAATTGTTTCGCATATTTAATATATGAAATTATTTTCGGGATTATCAAAAAAAGTATGTTTAAACGACACGGTTTTTACAAACCTGTCCCCGCAGGATCTTTAAGCAATTCTCTACAGCCATGACGGCAAGCTTATCGCGCACGGGCACAGTGGCTGAGCCGGTATGGGGGGTCAACACCACATTTTCGAGTTCGTCAAGACCGGGAGTTAAGTCGGGTTCGTTCTCATAGACATCCAAAGCAGCCCCGGCAATTTTTTTTGATTTCAGGGCTGAAATAAGCTCTTTTTCATCAACAACAGGACCGCGAGCGGTATTGATCAGATAAGCCGTCGGTTTCATCATATCAAACTCGCGCTTCCCGATCATATGTCTGTTTTCGGGACGGAGCGGAACATGCAACGAAATGAAATCCGATTCCCGTATCAAGGTTTCCTGATCAACATTCTCGGCATTCAATTCTTTATCCAGAACGGGATTCGGCTTACCGCTGTAAAGGACGCGCATATTAAACCCTTTGGACATCAATGCAAATGCGGTGCCAATGCGGCCGGTACCGATAACGCCAAGGGTTTGTCCGCTTATATCTCCACCCAGCATCAGCATAGGCATCCAGCCCGTAAATTTACCATCCCGCATGAATGTATCCGATTCGGGAATACGGCGTGCAATGGCAAAAAGTAAAGCCCAGGCCAGTTCGGCTGTGCTCTGTGTAAGAATGCCGGGTGTATTGCAGACAGCTATCCCCTTGCTTTGGGCATAATGGTAATCGATATTATTATATCCTACAGCCATATTGGAAATGACTTCAAGATCGGGAGCGGCATCGATCAGTTCTTTATCGATCGTATCATCAAGCAAACAGATCAACCCATGAATATCTTTTACGCGTTCTCTTAACTCTTTAGGGGAAAGGGGTTTTTCTTTATACAAAATATCAATATCGAACTCAGACTGTTTTAGTAACTCTATCCCCGGATTGGGGATAATTCTTGATAGGAAGATCTTTTTTGCCATTTGATCACCCTGTGGGTAAAATTAGAATACAAGAAAAATATGATCTCAACTTCTACACTTACAATTCAATTTTTTCTTTCATTGACATGACGACCTTATCCGTCTCTTCACCGATAAGGCGTTTAAGGAATAAATTGGTCCACCTTGCACCGATATTAGCTCCGGCAAAAACCTTGAATGTAACAGTCAGTTCAACCGGTTCTGAGCCCCTCATTTGCCAGGTTGTTTCCGCCATTTCCCGTCCGTTTATCGAGATATAGTCATGAACCGACATATCGATACCAAGACTGTATCGGCATTCACCGGTTCCGGTTTTATCGCCTTCCCATTTATATCCGTCATCAAGAGCGGTGAACACAACCGAGGTATCCTCGAAATTCCAAACGGGCCAGAGATGCTGGGAATAAAGCTCAATGATCTCATTTTCTAACACACCCGCGGGGCCATTGATCGTATACGTTCGCTCAAAGGTTCCTGTTTTCGGCAGTAAAAGTCCAACCGCAAAGAATAGTACGATAAGACCCAAAATAGCGATCATCAGTATTTTAAAGAATTTCATTACTTATGCTCCTCTAACAAATATAATTAAAATCTTAACCTCAAACTTAACCTTAACCTTGGCCTTGACCTTTTTTCTTCTCTATCTTAAAATGATACACGATCAAAGCGATGCCTCCGAGCACCATAAAAAAACTAAGTAATTGTCCCATCGTGACCCATCCGAATAAAAATCCAAGTTGAGGGTCAGGTTGACGGAAGAATTCACAAAATGTACGGAAAACGGCATATCCTATCAACAAAACACCGATACGCACTGACCCGGCGGCATTTTTTTTGTGTAGCCAAAGCATGATCAGAAAAAGTAAGAGGCCCTCGGTCAGCGCTTCATAGATCTGAGAAGGGTGACGTGCCTGAATATAGCCGCTTTCTATGTATTGCCGAATAATGTTAAGAGGCGTGTCAAAGCTTAACCCGGCCTCACCGGGGAAATACATGGCCCATTTGACATCGGAAACGCGACCCCACAATTCACCGTTCAAGAAATTACCCAGTCGTCCGAAAAACAATCCCAACGGTGCCACGGTTACCACAAGCCCGCCGATCTCGAAGAAGTTCTTTTTATTTTTTCTCGTCCAGAGCCACCCTCCAACGATACAACCCAACAAACCGCCATGGAAAGACATCCCGGAGAATCCGACCAATTTCCCGTCTCTAAAGGGCCAGATGATCTCAAGCGGGTGCTGAAGGTAATGTCCGAAATTATAGAATAGAACATAACCCAAACGTCCTCCGATCAGCAAGGCGATGATCAGCCAGGTAAAAAGAGAATCAAATTCATTGTTCGTTAGATCTACTTTGTTCAGTTTGATCTGCCGGCGCATAAAGATCAGAAAAAAGACAAAACCCAGTACGTACATTAATCCGTAATAACGCAATTGAAAATTGCCGATCTGAAAAAGATAGGGCTGTATTTGATGTATGGAATGTTCTAGCATATTTAATCCTGTTTTTCGTGAGGAATAATACGAAAAAAAGATTAAAGATTAAAGTATAAAGATGAATGTAAGGAATAAGTGATAAGCGGGAGGATGTGTTTTTATTTTTTCTGATTACGTTTTGGGAGGCTATTTTTGTTTGTTTTTCCTGTTTAGAATTTGAAGCTTCGTTACCCGTTACCCGTTACCCGTTACCCGTTACCCGTTACCCGTTACCCGTTACCCGTTACCCGTTACCCGTTACACGTTACACGTTACTCGTCACTCTCTCATAATTCTTTTTAAAAATCTCTTTCAGCGGATGATTCTGCTCTTCACCCAAATCCCACGCTTTCTTGTAATTTTCTTTGGCAAGATCGAGTTGACCGTTGTTTTCATAGGCTTCGCCCAAACTGTCGTAAACGTTTGGGGAGTTCGGATGTCGTTCAACATTCGTTTTAAAAATACGAATGGCTGTTTCCAGCCCCCCCTTTGTATTATAACCCATATAATTCAACAGTGCTTCTGAAGCTTCAACATTCACACCATATTTTTCTGAAAGATTTTCGTAGTAGAGGTCAACGGCATCCAGTCCTTTCATAACGATCTCTTCGGGTATTCGCCAGTCTGAAAAGTTGAAGCGAAGGCCCTTGATCAATCCGATATAAGGCATGGTGGCGTGATTTTCATCAATAAAGAAATTTTCGAACTTGTAATGAAATTGCGGATCGCGGCGTTCGTCAACAACAGCTGAAAAATAGTTTATGGCATCATAATAGGCGGGTTCTTCTCCCACACAGAGATAGTAATACACATCGTTATCAAATGATGTCAACAGCTTCTCCTCCGCCTCCTTCACAATATGGTCTTCAGCGAATTGAAGATAGGGTGAGATGGAAATATACCCGTCAAACAACTCGGGTTTTTCGATCAAGGCATAGGTAATAAACACCCCTCCGAACGAATGCCCGAAGATCAGATCATAGGATGATGTGCGATAATTTTCATTAATATAGGGCATGAGTTCGTCAGCAATATAAGCTAGGAATTTATCCGCACCGCCGGAAGTGGGAATTCGATCTACATGAACGGGGGAGAGGTCTTTGTTGCGGTCGATATTGTGGATAGCGACCACGATCATTTCCGGTATCACAGCCTGTAACGCCATATAATCTGTGGCTCCACAGCCGTGAGTAAAATGCGCATCTCCATCAATAAGATATAATACGGGATACTTCTCTTCTCCATCTTTATAACTGTCCGGCAAGTGGACAGAGATCACTCTTTCTTCTCCCAGGGCTTCCGATGTGATTGTGATTTTTTCTCCGAGAATAATATTGCTATCCTCTTTTATCTCTTTGATCACAATGACCTTTTTAACTGACTGCGCTTCCTTGTTGGTAGCACAACCTGTCAGTAAAAGGATTATAACTAAACATAGGCATAAACATTTTTTCATTATTTCTCCTTAATTGTTTTTTCGAAGCAGGGAATACACTTCTTTTACTTTAAAATTGTTGGGATACAGATCAATTAATTTCTTGGTATAATCAAGAAAAAGCTGCTTATGATTGCCAAGGTCCCAATAATCTGTGTAAAATAAAAATGCGGGATTGTCCGGATGCTTTTGCAATTCAATGACAATATGATTAGCTAAAGCGGCAGGGGCGTTATCTGCTCCATATAAAGTATAAGCTTCATTTTTTGTTTTTTCCAGATTGAGTGCAAAAGTATTCATAGTGTCTTCTTTAGCATAATATATCCCATTGGCCGTTGCAGTTAAAAATGTTTTTGCACCCGGCTGAACAATGAGGGGAATTGTAAGTTGGGACGTCAGCTTTAAAACATACAATTCCAGATCCGGAACGTAGACCTTTGCGACTACATGCCCGTTGCCGATCTTATGCGTTTGCAGGTCTGAACTTTGTCCGTAATTCCAGAAAGAGATCTCCTGATATTGATCCGGAATTTCAATCATCAAAGTTGTCGGATCCATAAATTCATACTCGTATGTCCAGATAATCCAGGTTTGTCCATCAAATTCTTTGCGGGATTTCACCAACCCATTGTCATAATATTCAAAAGTGATCACAGTTAGATACTGAATCAATGCATTGGGATCATCATTTATTAAATTAATATGATCTATCCTGTCGTTTTTATCGTAATAACATTTATACTTGCTACTGTCTTCGGTATAAAACAGCAGATGTCCGTTGTTATAAACCAAACTGTCCAAACTGGACCCGGAAGGTATATACATGCCGTAATGTCTCCATGTTTTTTGGGCGGTTCTTTTTTCCAGGTTTCGGCTGCTGTCATAAATATAATCATAATATGAGTCAGAATATTTGATATAGTATGTCATATTGCTGACTAAATTAACGGTAATGTTGGACAATAAGCCATTGGCGTAAGTATAAATGGATTTTTTTTGATCATTTCCAAGATAAGTGGCATATTCTTCGCTGATTTCTTTGAGGTCTCCATAGGGGGTTAAAGTGTAGGTCAGTTTTCCGGTGTAGCTGTTCCCGATAAAAAAATGTGCTTCTTTTATCCATCCTTTTTCATTATAAATGGCAAAATAGTTTTCGTCCCCATACCGTATTTTTTCACCCAGATTATTGAAAATGATCGTATTGTAGATCTTGCCATTCTTATAGATATTCAGGCTTCTGACCCTGCGTCCTTTTGCGGTTTTTGCATCGATAACGTCGTATTTCGGTGAAAAATCCGGATCATAGGGATCCGGCAGTTGGGCGAAGATTGGAATGACCATGAGTATCATCAGACTTGTAATCAATATGGTCTTTTTGATAAAACGCATCTTATCTCCTTATTTTTTGAAGCGTAAGACCAATGCGTTCAAGGGATATTTTTCAATCATTGATCTGTTGTATTGTAAGATCTCATCAAACAGGTACTTACTTCTCAAGTCAGGATCGTGGGGATCGATCAGCAAATCTCCCATCAGATATTCAAGTGTGTTCAAGCTGGTTTCGCTGTGATCTCTCAGATCATAGATATAACGTTTCAATTCATAGCGGTTGCTGTAATAGATGAATGCCGGATTGTCTCTGTTGGCAAGAAATGCCTTTACAGATAATTTTTGGAGCAATGTCTTGTAATAACTTAAATTAAGAGCAGAAGCTTCCGATCTTGCACGATCCTCAATCTCCCAAATAATATTATTTATAGGTCCATTTTCCTTTTTAACTATTTTGCTATCCTTAAAACACACATTGATTGTCTTTCCCGGTTCCAGTGCCAGGGGATAATCATAATCTTTATAACCGGGAAGCCTAATACTCAACATATAGAATTCCAGTCCTGGAATAAAAATTTCCACACGGGTTTTATGATCAATAAATTTAAGTTCTTTCCAGGCGTTATATCCTGAAAATTTATACAGATCCGCATCCCGGAACTCATCAAGGATCTCAATATTCACTGTTGCAACCTTCATGAAATCGTATTGGTATTCGTATGTGGTGTTTTGAACGGTGTAACTTTTAATTAAACCGTCAGGATAGTATGAATAAGATTGATAGTCCTGATACTCACTTCCGTCAATTGAACGTTGTGTCTTGATCAGTTGTCCTTTGCTGTCATATTCAAACATTATATCTTCTTTTCGATTACTTCCGTCATCGTATTGGATCAGCCGTTCTCTGTGATCGAGATGACCGTCGATGTAGTGATCGATATATTGGTCATTTTTAAATTGCTGCCCCGCTGGCATACGGAAAAAACCGGACGTAATGCGTCTCGCCTGTAAAGCGCCGTTCTCCTCATAGAAATATTCTGTTTTGGTGTCAACCAGTTCCTGTTCTTCACTATTGAAAGATCTGCTACCGATTACCTTAAGAACATTATCATCATATGAAAACAAAGATTTATGAAAAGATTGATATTGCTCGTAATCGGTCATGATTTCGTCGAAATTCCCATTGTGAAGAATATCAATGTCCGTAGAAGCAATACGTTTGTTTTTTTCATCACATTGATAAGTATATGTTGGATAACCACGTTTATTGTATCTGTGCCGAAATTTATTCTGTCCGTTAAAGATCACTTGCCCTTCGTTGTCATAAACGTGTTCTTTAACCATTTCTCCGTTAACATATGTTTTGCATGACCTCACATGTAATGCTTTTGCTTGTTTAGGATGCAAAATTTGTTTTTCAAAATCATATAAGGGATCAAACGGATCGGGCAATTGGGCCAGAAGCATCGAACAAAAAACGCAAAAAAACATTAATGCTTTCAAAGATATTGATATGGAACGCATATATGTCTCCTTTTTCCGGAACATCGTCTTAAATTTTTATTGCTTAAATAAAATATATCAACAAAGGTTTTGATTATCAAGGATTTTGAAGAAGTGACCAGTCAAGGCAAAAGGCAAAAGTACAAAGAAAAAAGTAGGGGCTGGAAATTTCCAGCCCTTTTTCATTGTGATTGATCTTAATATTTGAAACGTTTTACCAGTTATCCTTCTTCGCCAAGGCTTCGAAGGACAGGCCAGTTACCCATGTCCACCATAGCTTTAGCAAAGGTGGAAGTTACCCGTTACCCGTTACTATTTTGATTGCTTCCCCGTCACACTCTCGATCGCCATTTTCAAGATAACAATATTCTCAATGTGTTTGGGATGATAGGTATTATTGAAAGAACCGAAATGCTCCATTAAGATATTCAAACCCTTGATCTTATCATTTTCATTTTCCAGGATCTCAACCGTTCCATAGCCGATCAGCGACTCATATTGCATCGTCCAATCACAGGCTTTGGGTCCCGTAACGAGTTCATGCTTGCCTTCAATCTCAAAACAGACATGTGGATTGTAACGAAGAATATCCAATTTTCGGCCTTCTTTTGCACAATGAATATATAAAGCATTGTCTTTATATCCGTAGTTCAAGGGAACGATATAGGGCTTGCTCTTATCGACCATTGCAATGCGGACCGTATTTGCTGTCCTTAAGATTTTTTCGATGACCTTGCGATCGGTGATCTGTTTATCTTTTCTTCGCATTATGGTTTTCACCCGATGAATTTTTCAGCAAGCATGCCCAATAAAAATCCGAAGCTGGCTCCCGTTGCGGGTATCCAGTCGTTTTTTCTTCGGGAAAGGGGTGCAATATCCTGGAAGATGAGATATAAGATGCCACCACCGGCAAAAAGTAAAATGCCCGCAATGATCTTTGGAGAATCGCTCAAGAAAAATTTTCCGGCCAGGGCGGCAAAAATACCGACAAAACTCAGAGCCAGCATGATCAATAAGGTTTTCTTTTTATCCAAGTTTTTCCTCAATTCAATATAGGAATTGAAGCCCTCGGGTAAATTTTGTAATCCGATGAAGATCGCCAGTAATAATCCGAACGAATGACTATAGGCGAATGAAGCACCCAGCGCCAGGGCTTCGGGCAAAAAATCCATCATCATGGACATGGCCTGGGCCAGAGATCCCTTTCTTTTGCCAATGATATAATCAATAGCCATGAATATAAAAGTCCCGGCAAGAAAAATTAGCGCCAGAGGCAGAGTATCTAATTCTTTTAACCCGTGAGGTATGAGGGCAAAAGAAATGGCAGACAGTAGGGCGCCGCCGCCGAAAGCGACAATAAAATGATTGACCTCGCTTTTTAAATGCCGTCTGTGAGATTGAAAAAGACTTGATAGAAATCCCCCGATGATGATGGGGAGTCCTGCTATGCTTGCGTATAGTATGATCTGCAATATGTTATTATCAATCACCTTGAAGCCTCTTATCTATCATTATTTTTTTAACAAATTCCGGATCGTGATCAATAATTCTTCCTCATGAATAGGTTTGGAAATATAGGCATTGCATCCCGCTTCCATTGCCTTTAATCTATCACTTTCCATGGCAAAGGCTGTTTGTGCTATGATGAGGATGTCTTCATTGAACTTTCGAATTATTTTTGTGGCACTGTAACCGTCCATATCCGGCATGCGCACATCCATCAGGATCAAGTCGAGCCCGGGGTTGTCCTTTGCTATTTGGATTGCATCTGAACCTGTTTTTGCAACCTTTAATTCAGCACACTTTTCTTTTAAAAGAATTTCCATATATAAGATCGAAGCCTCATCATCTTCAACAACCATGATATTCAGTTCTTTTAAGAAAGAAGTACTATTTAAAAGTGTATTTTTTTTATGAGAAGGTTCGATAGATTTTTTATTTGAATCGAGGGGAAGCTGCAAATAGAAAGTGGATCCTTTTCCAAACTGAGATTCCACCCATACTTTCCCTCCGATCATTTCTGCATAGGCCTTGCTTATTGCCAGTCCGAGACCTGAGCCCTCGTAAGGTTTGGAAAGACTGAAGTCAGCCTGAACAAAACGTTCGAATACGGCATTCAATTTATCCTGTTTTATGCCAATGCCGCTGTCGCGGACAAAGAAAACAAGATCTTGCTTTTTCACCTCATAACCAAAATGCACACGGCCTTGCTTTGTGTATTTCATGGCGTTTTTTAAGTAGTTATTCAAGACGGCAAAAAACTTTTCTTTATCTGTGAAAATTTGAGCCTTATCATTTTCCAGAGGGGTTTCATATGTAAGGTCAAGGCCATTTCCCATTGCTTCGGGTTTGAAGAATTGATATAAATGTTCAAATTGATCATTAATATTAACGTAACTGCTGTTAATTTTTACTTGCCCCGATTCGATACGCGAAATATCGATCAGATCATTGATCGTATTCAACATGCGTTTTCCGCTAAGCTGAATGATCCTTATATATTCTTTTTGTTTTTCAGTATCAAGATCTTCTTGTTTCAAAAGGGTTGTAAATCCCAGGATACCATTCATGGGCGTTCGGATCTCATGGCTCATATTGGCAAGAAAAGCGGATTTCAAGCGGTCGCTTTCCTGTGCTTTTATCAGTGCATCAGAAAGATTTTTCTGGATTTGTTTTAGTTCGCTTATATCGACATGTGTTCCGATCAATCTGGATGCCTCGCCTTGCTCGTTATAAATGGCTTTTGCGCGAGCAAGGATATCTATCCAATGCCCCTTCTTATGTCTCATTTTAAAGTTAATATCATAATGGTCGATTTTACCTGTAATTATATCTTCAATTAAGGCTCTGGTTTTTGCCAGTCCCTCAGGATCACATAGATCTTCCCATACATGAAATTCATTTGGAAGTTCATCATATTCATAACCCAACATACTTTTCCAGCCGGGTGAAAGATACACTGTATCTTCTAAAATATTCCAATCAAAAACGCCATCTTTGGTTGCTTTCATGGCAAGTTCAAAACGTTCTTTGCTTTCTCTCAGGTCTTTTGTTATTTGAATATTTTCTTTTATCGCTCTGTTTTTGACCAAGGCTTCTTTAACGGCAAACGGCAAACGCTTGATCTGTTGTTTCAGCACATAATCATTTGCGCCCGCTTTCATGCAATTGACAGCGGTCTCTTCATCAATCGATCCCGTTAGGATAATAAAGGGAATATGCTCATTAAAAGATAAAGAGGTCTTAAGGGCGCTCATTCCGTCAAAAACAGGCATCGAATAATCCGATATGATAATATCCGGTTTAAATTCATTAAAAACCTTTATTAAATCGGGCTTGGTCTCAACCACCTTATGGTCAAAGATAAGATCTTCTTTTTTAAGTTCTCTGATGGCCAGTTCGACATCTTCCGGCCGGTCTTCAATAAAAAGTATTTTTAGCAGATTTTTGTTTTCCATTTCAACTCTCGATCATTTAAACATTCGGTTGCTGATTCAGCAGTAGCCAATATAAGCCCAGATCCCTGACAGCTTCGACAAATTTATCAAAATCAACCGGTTTAACGATATAGCTGTTCACCCCCAATTCATAACTTTTAATTAAATCCGATTCTTCGCGAGAAGACGTCATGACAATAACCGGAATGATCTTTGTATTGGGGTTGCTCTTTAGATCTTTTAGCACTTCCATACCATCTACTTTAGGTAATTTCAGGTCCAACAGAACGATCTTTGGTCGCGCACATTTTCTGTCTTTGAACTCACCCCGGCAATGAATAAAATCAAGAGCCTGTTCACCGTCTACCAAAACCAGCACATTATTGGAGACATTATTCTTTTTTAATGCTCTCAATGCCATCTCAGCATCATTGGGGTTGTCCTCAACGATCAAGATCTCGACTTCATTTAAAATTTCCATATTAACTCCAATTTA
>Ga0272443_10003360_pt1 | contig 18926 bp, 13 predicted proteins | sample SSMAcet12_FD_193581 | JGI IMG/M metagenome (GOLD analysis project Ga0272443, IMG submission 193581) | Marine sediment archaeal communities from Little Sippewissett salt marsh, Falmouth, MA, United States - SSM-Acet-12 | ecosystem: Environmental > Aquatic > Marine > Wetlands > Sediment ... | reverse complement strand
AGTCATTTATATACTCTTAAACTTGAGTGGGTAATTGGTGAATACCGGATTTCTACTTATTCTTTATTATTAGAATCTTTTTTATTTATAAAAGAGTGATGGGTGGATTCGTCTCCCGCAAGAGAACCGACCACCACATCAGGCCAGGGGGGTTAAGAAGAGAGGAAATTTCTTGCGATGAATATAAAAGCAATCCCCTGGCTGACCCGTAATGATCATTTTAATATATTTGACTTTTGGAGGTTAATTTTGATAATAATGATAATTTTAATGTCCAGGGTCCACGACATAGAGATGCGCTGGTTGCGCTCCTTGAGTGCGTAGCAAACAAAGTAGGGCCTCCGATTACGGGGGATCCTATGCCGGGTGGGCCCTGGGCATATACATTAAGCATGAAATAAATTAAATTGGTGGGGGCAGAAGCCCCCGATTTTTTCTCACGCCCGTATAGCGCATTCAATTTGGTAACCCACTCCCGCAGGGCGATGTTACCTATAGCATTCTTCATACTCATGGCGGAAGGATCAGATAGTGTTTTTGTGGGAGATATGCTTCCATTCTCTCAAAATCCGATTTATTGAATGAGTATATAACATTAGCTGAAAAGTCGATATTTTCTTCTATGGGTATTTAAACGCTTCGATGACCTGGATGGAATGCCCAGAAAAATTAAAATATAAATTATAGTGTGCCCAGGGTAACCTTGGCGCCATTTATGGGAAGGAAATAGATCCATCGCCATGAGTTATGATAGAATGCCGCTATCGATTTGACACTATAGGACTCTGGGCAGTCCTACCATGGCTTAGAACCACTTATAGTTTTTTATTTTGTTATTTGAGATATCATTAAAGGGGTGTGATGGGTGGTTTCGTCTCCCGCAAGAGACAATTCCACCTCATCAGGCCAGGGGGTTAATAAGAGAGGATTGAATGCGTGAAAAAACATAGAAAATTTCACTCCCTGGATAATCCTATATATGTGGGAAAATATTATATCTTTTTCGGCACCCAAGATCCAGGATACCCAGTTATGGTTTATACATCTCAATATCCAGAAAACTCTCAACACTTACGTCGGAGCTGTACCTATCAACCTTAGGAGTCTCATCCTGAGCTTCAGGTAGGATAAAAAAGTATGAAGTGCCCTCCTTTTCATTTCTCTCCACACCCACCTCGCCATTGTGCGCGTGAATGACCTCTCTAACTCCGATAAGGTCCCGATACCCAAACTGGAATTTGTCCCCCTGGGTTAACTTGTCAGGAGATTTCTCTTGGTCCGCCATATTTGTAAAAAGCTTTTTCTCATCCTCGAATGGAATGGTATTTGATATATCGGAGATGGAACATTTTATTCGGCTATTCAGCCTTTTATATTGGATCTTTAGCTTCCCTTCACCTTTTGACAGGTTATTTGCATGTTCAATAATTACCGATAGTATGTACTTGATCTTGTAGTAATCTGCCTTGACCATAGCTTTCTCCCTCAAAGGAAATACTTCCACCCCGGCACCTATACCCTGGGAGCGTAACTCTTTTACTGTGGCAGATGCAAGATCGCCAAAATCAAAGGCTGTAGTGGATATCCTAATCGCATCGCTGTCGATTTTCAGGCTCTCTTTCAGGTCCTCGAACAGTAATAACTGGTTGCGTAAAGCCTCTTTGGCTCTGGTTAGGTCCTTTTTATCCATTTTCTGCGATGCTGTTATCGCCTCGTCTATTGCATTAGAAGCGTCAACCGAGTTTGCCCGGATATTATCGCTTATGTTCCTGATCACATCATTCCTTATTCTGTTCAACATCTCGTTCCTCTGATACACCTTCTTGAACTCAAGGTATTTCCCCAGTATTTCTTCTTCTATTTTTTGGCTGTGAAGAGCGATCTGGATTCTTATTTCAAGATCTTTTCTCCTAATCGGTTTTACCATGTATGAGTGAGGCCTGGTTTCCATAGACCTCTCGAGAATCCCCATGTCCAGATCATCCACAAGATAGATTACTGGCATATCATGTGTTTTGTTTATCATCTCAGCGGTTTTAATGCCGTCCATACTCCCAGACATGTTGATATCTAAAAGCACAATATCTGCCTTGGACTCATTCAAATAGGAGATGGCTTCCTTTCCCGATTTTGCTACTTTGTCTACAGTAAAACCTATACTCTCGAGCTTTGATCTTATGCTCGAGGCGATGCTTGCATCATCCTCAATAATAATCACACTGCCTTTTCCTCTTTCATCCTTTTTGCGTGGTATGCGTATCACCCAATATGTATATCGATCTGTAATTTCGGAAAAAATTGCCGATAGCAACTATCCAACCAATGCGTAATAGGTGGTATGGGATTAATGAAGGGAGGAACTGAATAAGACCAGTGTAAATATATCGTTGGCTCACCTTGTAGATACATCTTCTTTACCTGCTATTTAAACTATTTCTTAATCCTTATACTTTTTATTGGGGATTTATATATCTTTCGATTCGTTACTCTATCCTGATTATAATTATTAGGAATAAGTACCTATCGTGCCAATGACCACTCCATTTGAGGTGGTAAGTATCTATGACCCAAGTTTGACGGTTAGCTCTCGCGAAATATCTCAGAGATTCCCATTTGACAGTTTGGATATTCGGGGTGAGAACACCCCGAAACGTCAGGTTTTAACCTCATTCAATCCCATGATTTCGTTTGAAATCGGGTCGAAATTCGAAAATACCATCCTTTTCGAACCATTATTCACTCGTTCGACCGTAACTGTCAAATTCGATAACGATTGACGGATAATTTTATTGAAGTATGTTTCAGTTTGGCATGATCATACCGGATCATCGACATGATCAATTGTGACAAGAATCCAATGAGACAAGCACCATTGATCGATATATCCGACCACACACGCAGAGGCTTGATGTCGATCTCGTTTTTCAGTGAGTTGAATTTTTTCTCGATGGAGTCCTTCTGACGATATATCGACAGGCTCTCAGAAAGTGTCAAATCCTCACACGAAACCAAACAGAAAAATCCTTCACGACCGGTGATACTGGCTTTTTTAGGATATCTTTCGCAGTAGCATCATCCATCGATGCAAGCTTTGTCTGGTAAGAATATTCACAATCAACTAGAGGATTGTTGATGAGGTACTTCTTCGGTAGTTTTCTGTTGTTCTCAATGCTCTTCTGAATGACCTCAGCTTCACGTAACAATCTATACGCCTTTCTGAGCTTTGATTCTATCTGGTTATGATAGAGGTCTTCAGAATAGAACAGATAATTGATCCAGGACGGAAAATGTTTCTTCAGACCAAAGACTCTATATCAGTCATCCACAAGCTCAGGATTCAATTGTGTGAAGTTCTTTATCCAGGTCTTCTGATCACTTGTGTTGATCTGACTGGCTGTAACATACTTCAGCTTGTGAGCTTCAACCTTTTCCAGGTTGCTTTTTTTGTTTGCTCCCTGGTCGAATACAACCATGGAACCTGGTTTCAGTCTGTTCACAACCTGATCGAATGTATCATTGAAATGGACCTGATCGTTGATGTTCCCCTCTCGAATTGTCATTCCAATAGGCATATTGATCGGTGTTGCCAGTTCTGATACTCCGACTGTGATCTGTTTCTTGTCTGGTCTATGATCTCTGCTGTATCCCCTCTTTCCGATCGGACATTTGTTACCATACAGGACAATGTTGGTCCAATCAAAATTGGTATTGGTGTGAGGGAAATCGTAGATATGGAAGATACTGTCCTGAATTCCAAGCATGGTCTCTTCATAGTTTTCTCCAATGATCTCCAGTACTCGGTAAAGTGTCCTTTGCTCAAAATCTTCAATGTTGAACGTTTCAAGCACTTCTTTTCTGTTGACCCAATCTGAGGCTCTGATGATGCTGTGGTTTTCTGTCAACCTGTATGATATCAGAGCTTGGATAAGTGAGTTGACATCTATTCCTCGATCTTTGAATTGTTTGAAAAGATCGAACAGGTCCAATTTCCCATAGTATTGTTGAACTGTGAGAATGGTTCCAATCAGAAAGGTTATATTGTCGTAAGGCTCTATTTCCCATGCTCGAAGTGATCTGTTCTTAGGTTGTATAAATCACAGAAAGCTCCGAGCAAACTTTTTACTTAACTGTCAAACTTGGGTTATTAAGAGTAAAATGTTTATCAATATGGGGGTGACTAATAATGAATGCTGACTCTATTTGGATCTTCTCTATACAAGGTTAACTATATCACTTTTTATCCTGTTTAAGTAAGAGTACACTGACGGAAAACATTTTTCGGAAGGAGAATTGTTTAAAGGAATAAACTTTTAGGGAGAAATGGTGAGAATACAAAGAAATGGAAAGAGACTCAATATAGAAACACATAGGTAATATTGATGGTTGTTTTTTCCAGTATAATGCACCAAAGACTGAAATTTATTTTTCAGAAATATAAAAGGGAAATTCCCATATGCACTCATTTAGGATTATCCTTACTATTTTTAATTCTATATAATTCTGATTCCAATTTCACTATACTTCCTTCACGTTCAAGTAACATTTTAATATTTTCATACCTTTGATCAAATCGGTCATCAAATGAAATCCCATCAAGAATTATCTTTTTTCCCCTATTCAAGCTATCCTCTAGTTCGTCAGCGTTTACAGGTTTAGTTAGAAAATCGTCAACACCGGATTCAAACCCAACGAGCATATCTTCGTATTGATCATTTGCCGTTAGCATAATAATATATATTGACCTTAGATCTGGATTTTCCCTAATTAATTTACATAGTTCTACCCCAGTCATATTTGGCATCACCCAATCTAATAAAGCGATATCTGGTTTAATTAACTCATTCAAATATTTCATCGACTCTACACCATCTCTGGCGACAAATATTTGATATCCCCAATACTTTACTATCTTCTCAAGTACAGTTCTCGATGAGTCATTATCCTCTGCTATTAATACCTTCATATTATCCCTCCAGATATTCTTTTAATTGTTCAACAAGTCTTTCTATTTCAAGTTTAAGTTGATTGAATTTACGATCAACGTTATCAAGATCATTTTCTCTTCCCTTCTTTTCCAGATTCGAAGCTGTTAAGAATGCACTCCTCGTGGTGAAATTCCCAATCGATCCTTTCATCTGGTGAGCAGCTTTCCTAATCCCTTCTGCATCTCGATTTCTAATATACACATTGAGTTGGTCAAGTTCTTTTTTATATGTATCTAGGAACACATTAATTGCTTCTTTGAAAATACCTTCCATATCCTTATGCTGTGCGATTGTTTCCTCAGGTTTGAAAATTAAGTCAGAATTTGTATCAGATAGTTCACTTTTCAAGCTTCCGTTCATTACCCTCTCCATTTCTATTACTAAGTTATTAAAGTTTATCGGTTTTGAAACATATCCGTTCATACCTACTCTGAGACATTTCTCCCTATCCCCGGTCATTGCATGGGCAGTCATAGCAATAATTGGTACGTCGTGAGTAATAACATCCGATGAAGGATTTCTGATTATTCGAGTTGCTTCAAAACCATCCATTATTGGCATCTGAACATCCATGAGTACCAGGTCGACCTCATTATTTTTAAGGAACTCTATAGCTTCTAATCCGTTGTTAGCAACGTGGTATTTATGACCCATTTTCTGCAATAGGAGCGACGCAAGCTTCTGATTAACAGGATGGTCTTCTGTTAAAAGGATATTTAAAAAATTACCTGTCCATTTTAATGAATGTTCCATTATCGGTTTATAATCCTTTTCTTCTTGTATATTGTATATAGATGAATATATTGCATTTAACAGATCAGAACCACTGACCGGTTTCAGTAATGTGTGGGTAATACCCAAATCAATTAATTCTTTCCTGTTAAACGAATCCGAAACTGAAGAGATCATTATTATTGGTATTTTATTTATACCCCATTTTCTTTTTAAAACAGAAGCAAATACAATACCATCCATATCCGGCATCCTGAAATCTAATAGAATCAGATCAAAATTGCCGTTAACGATTAAACTTAAAGCTTCAATGCAGGTATTGGCAATAGATGGTTTCAGGTTGAATCCAATCAACCTTTTTTTCAGTATTTCAAGGTTGACCTCATTATCATCAATAACTAGTACTTTCTTATCCTTCAATCTGTCCTTATACTCGGGAACCAATAAAGGCACATTTTTTCCTTTCTTTACTTTAATAATGAATTTGAATTCACATCCTTTACCAGGCTTGCTTTCAACCCAGATGTTACCATCCATTAATTTAACAAGATTGAGAGAAATGGATAAGCCGAGACCTGTTCCACCATAATACCTTGTTGTGGACGAATCCGCCTGCATGAAAGCATCAAAAATCTCCTTTTGCTTCTCTTTTGGAATACCTATCCCATTATCTTTGACCGAGAATCTAAGTTTTATAAATTCGTTCTCTTCATATATTTTTTTAACTGAGATTAATATTTCTCCTTTCTCAGTAAACTTTATAGCATTTCCAATTAGATTTACAAGTATCTGTCTTATTCTAACGGGATCTCCAATAATATTATGAGGCACCTCATTATCTATATCCAATAGCAACTCAAGTCCTTTCTTTTCAGCCTTTAAAGTGAAAGAATGCGCAATATTTGATAATGAATAGGGGAGGTCAAATTCTACTTCTTCTAATTGTAACTTTCCAGCTTCTATTTTTGATAGATCAAGGATATCGTTAATAATTTTCAACAGGTTCTCTGAAGAATTCTTAATAATATGTATATACTCTAGTTGGTCTTTACTTAATTCAGTATCCAGAACCAAGTCTGTCATGCCAATTATTGCATTCATCGGTGTTCTGATCTCATGACTCATATTCGCAACGAATTCGCTCTTTACCCTATCCCCTTCCTCTGCTTTTCTTTGTGCAATAAGTATTTCCTTCTCCCATTCTTTCCTGTTCGTAATATCATTTATATATATTAGGTAAGCCTTCTCACCCTCCCAACTGGTATTTAAAGCTAATATCTCACCCACTCCGGTTTGATTCTTTTTTGTAATTATAGATATTTCTCTATCCCCCCGATATTTTACACATTCATTCAAATCTTTTCCAACAATATCATCTAGTGGGAAACCAAGTTTGTTTGCGGTAGCTGGGTTAGCAAAAAGAATCTTTCCTTCCTTGTCAGTTACTAATATTCCCACTCTACTGTTCCCAACAATATTCTTAAAACTTCTCCTGCTCTTTTCCAGTTCAAAATTTATACCGACTAATTTCTTGGTTCTCTTTTCCACCATATAACTTAAAATAAAACTCGCTATTAAATAACATATTAGCCCTCCTCCCAAAAACGCAATCACTGGTATCAACCAAGGAGGAAGTATCATTTTTGTTTCAACATCTTCAGACACTACACCGATATCAAATTCCTTTTGCGCATTATAGTATACCGAATTGGGATCATCCTTTAAATCTAAGAGTTGATTATCTATCCTCTCAATTAAATATTGGCTTTTTTCCACATTCTTAGGGAACGCAAATTTAATTAATATTGGATTAAAAACTATGGATGTTTTTCTTAAGTTTAATCCTTGGGAATTTGATTCTCCAAAAATCCTATTTACTACTCCTGCATCCGCTTCTCCGTTAGTTACCAGATCAAATACCTGTTCGTAATCATCAACCATAATGTAAGATGCATTTATATTAAAATTTTTTATCAGATTGATTATTCCTTCTGAACCCTCAGTATGTATGCTATTTTTCATTACAGCAATCTTTTTTCCATCTAAATCTAATAATGAATGAATATTAGACTGTTTTGGAACATATATTGATCCCCAATTTACCAATACAGGGACATTATTGAAATCATAATTTGCATTTCTCTCTAATGAGAAACCCACATCCATCATAATATCGATTTCGCTTGTATCTAATCTTGCCAATCCTTCACTCCAATTACCGAATACATATTCGATATTCCATTTTTCCCTATTTGAGATTTCTTTTAATATGGTTGGAATAAATCCCGTAATTTCTCCCTTATCATTCTGATAAACCTTTGGAGGATTATTATATACTCCTACCTTTATTGTCTCTATTTTATGGTTCTCCTGTGCGTCTATATAGGTATAATTTATTAAAAAGATAAAAAGGATCACGATAAATAGAAAGAACCGAATTAACCTTCCTTTTTTCTTTAAACACGCTTTCCTTTTCATTCCTCTACCTAGTTATATACATATACTTGATGATATTTTAATATTATGATATTTGATATACCTTTATAAGCTGTGTTGATTAAATTTTCTTCCTTTCAGATAAAAATGTAATCCTTCCTCCTGTAATATTCCTTTAGAGACATGATCATTCCACCATTACAATCCCTTTTCACTTCATCTTCCGCAATTTCCTCAATATTCACTTGATGTTTGAATGTGCCATCCTTAATGGATATCTTTCGTATCACCTTTAATAAAAGGATCCATAAATTCTTCTCCATGACTAGTCTTGAGAAAGAACAGAATAGAAGGTGGAGGAAAATTCCATATACCATCGAGAATGAAAAACATACAAGAGACTACACATCAGATGGGGAATTCCTACTCGACTTAGATTGAATCAGAAACTGATACATCTAACTGTAGGTGATGAACCCGAGCAGGATCGGAATGCCTTACATCCATTCATATCCAATGATAAAACTGCAGGGAATATTGCGCTCGGTGAGAATCCCATATAGAATGACAGATGGAATCATGATTAAGGTAGTAGAGATTGAGAACCTACCTGAATCCAATTAATACAAGACCAACAACAGGTGAACAGACTGGATGACAAACTGGAACTCCCAATCAATCCTATGTAAATCCTTGCCGGTGACAGGTTAGGATTCCAGGCGATATTTGGGGGAGTATTTCAGAGAGAAGAACAGAAAGAAGAAATGGAAATGGGTACAGGGGATTATCCAAAGCGATGCTGAGATGAAGGATGCTATTAGTTTTTTTAGGTATACAGAGTCCAAAGGTCTAAACCAGTCAGTGCGGAAGACTAGCTGGAAGAGCTCAGTAACCAAGTGGTAAGGTGTATTGGATCTTTAGTGATTTTGTAAAAAGAGGTGGCTATACTAGATAGGATCCTGCATAATAGTAAAACGATCAATATCAAAGGTGAGAGCTATCGTTTGAATAAAAGGAAGAAAATGGGATTGTTTGAAAAGAAAGACAGAGAGGTTGAGAAAAAATAGTATAATAAAATAATGGGGAAATCAAAATAGCTTTATTAGGGATTTTTAAATTGGCGATGGCAAATACTACAATCAACAAGGTATGTTATGATAATACGAAGCTTTTTCATACTTGAATTATAGGAAAAGAAGGTTTCTGTTCTGAAAATATATTCATTATTGCCAATATTTCTTGACTAATAATTAGGGTATCCTTAATATTTCATATCATAATATACCGTAAGTTAAATAAAGCTGGAGTGCCATTATCATACAGAGTTGAATGCGAAAAGGAGTCTGTAATAATTTATAACGTTCGCGAAATAAAAAATAAGTGAGTTACATGTTAAAAATGGTACAGAATAAATACCTATATAGATGCAGTAGGATTGGTAACTGGTTTTGGGTTTCTTTAATAATAATAACAATCCTCATTACAACATTATTAATAATAAAAACACAAATAATATTAGGAATAATAGGTCCAGTCTATTCTTTAACATTAATTTCATTCATTATTTTATTCATATTGATATGTATTACAAAATCTGCATATAATATAAAAAGATACATTATTATTAAAAATAATGTATTATTATTACCCTACAATTATAGATATGTATTCCCATCACGAGCGGTATTTAGGCAACTTGATCTTTCTAATACCCGATTGATCGATACAAGTATTCCTATTCCTGAAGTGACCGCGTTTCTTAGTATGAATCCTCGATCGATGTTAAGTGTCATGGTAAATCAATATAATTATCGGGAAGATCCATCAAAATATCTTGTATTAAAATATTATTATAAAAGTAATATTTATTACCTCATTTTAATAAAATCCTGGTTTGAGGATCTTGATGGTTTCATAAATAGTATGAAAAAGTATTCATATATAGATACGTATAATATAGGTTTTTAATTTTTCAACAACTAAGAATTTTTATTCGAACCTCGTCAGTTGACATATAGTTGACATTTATCAGAAGTATATATATTCTAAGAGAAGTGCCGAATAGCTATTTAATAATATAATTATGTCTATGTTGACATCTAATTATAAAGGAAAAAGTGTAGGGGAGTCCTTTGGTATGAGACTCCCCTTGGGGATTGCAGGGACAAACTGTCTATTGGAAGATAGCCCCACAGTGTGGACATTCCTCATGTTCTTCTTCCAGTAAAGTACCACAATGTGGGCATTGAAGAGCAAGATCAAATTCCAAACCACATGATGGGCAGGTAGTTGCGTCATCAGGAAGAACGGCACCACATTGTGGGCAATTCTCATCTGTAAATTCCCATTCACCCTCTTCATCAGCATCTTCATTAGCTTGTTCTATTCCAATATATTGCTCAGGGATTTCTGGTTGGGGGATATTCCCATCAATCTTCGTTTCGATTTCATCCTCATTCTGTTGATAATCCGGAACTCGGTCAGGGTAGTTGACATTTAGCTCCCCCTCCGAGGATGGCTCAATATTAATTTGATCGGGAGTAAGTATTTGTGGTTTCTCCTGAGGGATTTCTTCACCTGGTGTTTCGATAGTATATTCATTATCTTCTTCGCCTTCCTCCTCCTTCCTTCTGTAAATAATATAAAAACCTATCACACCTAATATGATCAGAGTGATAATGCCGGCAATCACAAGTAATAGATAAGGGAATCCGGGTTTTTCCTCTTTTTCTTTAATTTCAACTGTAACCTGAGCACTATCCATCCCTTCGTTACCGTCCACTACCGTAACAGTAAAAATATGGGTGCCCGCTTTGAATCCCGATACCGTGATACTCTCCCCGATTTCTGACCAGCTGTTATCAGTGTCCACTGACCAGGCATATGATAATATGTCCCCATTTGGGTCAGTTGAATTTGCTCTTAACTGGAAATTGTCACCTTCAATGATATCCCCCTCGGTCATTAGAGTGGCAGTTGTATCAGTTGGTGGTAGATTGTAATTGTCCGGATCGTCGGGGTCCGGGTCGATGTCATTATTAACTCCATCACCATCTCTATCTGGATCGTCGTTGTTCAATATGCCATCACCATCTATGTCAAGGTCGAGTAAAGTTGACGGATCACTGGGTACGGTGTCGGTATATTCTTCCTGTGATTCAATAATTTCGATTGTACCGGCACTCATAATGGAGAATTTATAGAACGCAAGTGTAAAGTCGCCTGTAGCTCCGGTCGACTTCGCCCGTATTATTGGTTTGATTGTTTTTTCTTCATTTAAATCATAAACCATGATAATTGTTTTTTCATCGTTGGTTCCGGTCGTATATTTCATTCCATATTGATTTGTATCAAAATCGCTCCCTCTCGATGGCGAGAACAAAGTCTGAGTATCATATACAAGTTGCATCGTGCAAGATTCGGAATCTAAGATATATGCAATAAATGAGTCTCCAGGCTCGACCACTGTGAATGGGTAAGGAAAAGGTTCTACCTCTACCATATCGGTTTTGGCTTCGTTAATTCTATCTCCAACCCTTACCATGATGCCAGTAGTACCTCCTTTAATGCCTCTGGTTACCGGCGCAATGAATCCAACCGAGACCTTTATACCCTCATTCGTTTTATTTTGTGGGTCATGGTCGAGTGCATCGTCGAGATTCCCTGCAACATTGTAATAATCTGATCCGCCAAAGATATGCCCTGTTAAATCCCTGTAAGCTTTGAATACGATTGTATCGTCGTTTATAGATATATTCCACATCTTCTGAACTCCAGGTATGTACCACTCGTATGATCCATCTGTAATCTCAGAATTTGGTATCTTCACTTCAATGGTATCTATATCATTGTCTGGATCCCGGTTTGTTACGGAGAAGTCAATAATGGCTGGTTCACCAGCCTCATAGATTAATAGATCCTCCGGTAATTTTTCGTTAGAAATATGTCCTGTGTTAACGGTTAGACTTGCATCCACTAACTCATTTTCGATTTTCTTTCCGATCGTATAATGCGTATCATCCAAATATATAATAACCAGAATGGATGCAAATAAAGTTACCGCTGTTCCAACTACAAATATCTTCTCAATATTTTTTACTGCCAATTAAATCCTCCCCTATGGGGTTTCTGCTTAGAGTTTGCATATCATTCCCACTACATTATCATCATACAGGTATAAAAATTTTTTTATTATTCGGAATCCCAATATATTTTCAATTCAGAAAGTTAATTAATAGTGATTGATATTTATTGTCACTACAGACCAACTTTTTTCATTCCATATAATAAAATAATTTTATGAGAATATCAAAGATAATCCCCTTAAAGTTATATTAACATTCGATTTTATTAAATATTATATGTATGAAAGGTCAATATTTTTTAAAATATTAATTTCCATTATTTTATCAATCGAAGTATAAATCATAATAAAGGGGGTCGAAACCCCCCCTCCCCCTTTTTGGGGGATTCATCACGCATTCAATAATTGGTAACCCACCCGAGTGAGATGAGGGTACCTTTCTTTTTATTCAAGTGCGTTGATGGAGGTACTTGGATCCCACAAGAAGACCCCATTCCATTCATCAACATGTGTTATTAAGTGTTTAAGTATTTAATCCTGGTCAAAATCCATATATTTTTATTGGGGGGTTTAAAAAGGTTTCGGTTGTTCTGTTTATAATTAAGTTCCTTTTTTATTATCATTATGTCTGAATAGCTTTACGAGGGTTTGAGCCTATACCATGTAATAATCGAGACTTTTACCAAAGTAAGTAGGACTTGAACCATATATCGAGTGGGCCCGCCCGGATCTTCTGCTTTTCAATACCATGATGAATCGAAGATCTGGCTCCACCATCAGTGGTGAACTGTTGGAGCCATACCTATGGAAAATCAGCAAACAATAGACCAGATGGCGATCTTCCAGGTCCTGGCGGGAAGAAAACGATGATAATTCGATTCCCACCAACTCGATAGGATTTATTATGAATCGTTGGTGGGCCCGCCCGGATTTGACGTAGTGAAAATCTACAGATTTTCCCCGCCCACGACTTTCGTGAAAAATGAAGCACGAAAGTCCTGGGACCAAGGTTCAAATCCGTATGGCAGGTGCACTATTGCACGGTGGTTTCTGATCAATGCAATAGTGCTAGTGGGCCCGCCCGGATTTGAACCGGAGTCTATGCGTCCCGAACGCACAAGTATACCAAGCTAACCCACGGGCCCGTGTATCCTTCGGAGAGCAGAGAAGTCGATATCCCATAAAAAGGTTGCCGGGGCCCCTACAAACACCTGAGAGATTTTACATCTCCACTACCCAACCCCTGTCCTTGATTTTGAAAGCCAGGTCCCCCTGGGCGATCGGTTCCCAATATACCTTTATATCATCCGGTTCTACCGAGCCTGATACCGATGAAAGGAGCCCATGAGGTCCACGCAACAAGATGCGGCACCTACGAGCCTGATGTGCTGAGGAACCACATCAGGGACCACCTCGGCCGTTACCCGGGTTACGGGGACCTAAAAGGAAAGAGGGTTCTCCTCAAACCCAACCTCCTCTCGGCGGTGGAGCCGGAAGCTGGTGTCACCACCCACCCGGAATTCCTCAAGCAGGTCATTATCGAGCTACAGGACCGTGGTGCCTCCTGCGTAATAGGGGATTCCCCCGGGGGAGCATTCACCAGACCGGTTTTAAAAAGGGCATACGAGATGAGCGGATTCTCAAGGGTCGCGGAGGAGACAGGGGCCTCCCTGAACTACAACACCTCATCGAGGAAGGTCCGCTGGGAGAAGGGGAGGTTCACCAAGGTGTTCGAGATATCGGAATACATACTTGATGCCGATACCATCATCTCCCTTCCAAAGTTGAAGACACACATGCTGACGGGTCTCACCTGTGCGACCAAGAACATGTTCGGAGCCGTTCCGGGGACCACGAAAGTTACCTATCACACCAGGTTCCCCGAGCCGGTTGAATTCTGCAAGATGCTTCATGACCTCGCCTATGCTACCGGATTGGGGCTCTCCATCGTTGATGGGATCATCGGCATGGAGGGGTCCGGACCAAGGAGGGGGGAACCGAGGGAAGTGGGTCTGATCGCATCCGGGACCCACCCGGAGGTCCTGGACCTCTTCCTGGCCAGGGCCGTGGGCCTGGACCCGGAAAGATTGCCGATGCTGAAGGCAGCCGGGGAGCTGGACATGATAGACCTGAGGCAGGAAATCCGTATCACGGGCGATGGAGCGGACTTCGGCCTCGACCCCCCCTTCAAACCTGCAGGGGGCTGGTTCCTCATCAGCAACCCTCCAAGGGCTCTAAGAAGGATGGTGGTTAGCGCTTCGACCAGGAAACCCCTGATACTAACCCATAGATGCGTGGGCTGCGGTGTATGCGCAAAAAACTGCGCGGGGGATGCCATCACACTGAAAGGGGGCAAGGCAGTGATAGATTACGGTAAATGCATCAGATGCTACTGCTGTCATGAGCTCTGTCCCCACGGATCCGTATCATTAACGAGGAGCATCTCACCCATCGGCAGGGCCATCAGTAGATCCGCCACCCTTCTGGTAGATAAGATAATCAGATAGACCCGAATGGACACCTGGCTTTACCGGGAGAATATGGGGTCAAATGACGGTTGGTCCCTATACCGGTACGTTTCACCCATCAATTGCCTGTACGAAGTTCCTTGCCAGCTTATCCAATCCCTCGAGGTCATCCGGTTTGGGCATGCAGTTGGCCTCGACAACCGGCTCCACCAGGGTCCAGTTCGGCTTGCCAGCGAACTCCTCCAGCTTCCTCACTCCACCGCCGCTCCAGCCGTAGGTCCCGAAGACGCCTATTACATGGTTCCTCACGTTGCTCTCATCCAGTATGTGAACAAGGTTCTGCATGGTAGGCAGCACCCCGAGGTTGTACGTGGGAGAAGCAAGGAGCAGACCCCTGTACTTCCAGACCTCCCTCAGAACAAATGACGGATGGGTCCTTGACACGTCCAGCACCTTTATCCTCTCCACCCCCTGCCTGGAAAGGGCCCTTGCCATCATCTCGACCATGGTCTTGGTGTTCCCGTACATCGAAGCGTAAGCGATCACTATTCCTCTCTCCGTCTCCTGCCTGCTCATCCGGTCGTAGAGGTCAACTATGTACCCAGGGTCCTTCCTCCAGACCGGTCCGTGTGTGGAGGCAATAACCCTTATGTCGAGGTCCTTTAACTTTATCAGGGCTTTCTGGACCATGGGGCTGAATTTTGCAACAATGTTGGAATAGTACCTCCATATCTCATCCTCGTAGAAGTTCACACATACCTCGTCGTCGAAGAGGCCGCCGTTCAGGGCCCCGTAGGAGCCGAATGCATCGCCGGAAAAAAGTATTTTGTCTTTCTCGTCGTAGGTCATCATGGTCTCGGGCCAGTGGACCATCGGTGTGAGATGGAAGGTGAGCTTACGGCTGCCCAGGTCAATTTCATCGCCGTCCTTTACTTCCATCGTGTTCTCCTTCAGCCCGTAGAAACTGTCAAGCAGTTTCAGGGTCTTCGAATTCCCCACGATCTTAATATCAGGGAACCTGTCCACGAGAGGTTTTATGGACCCCGAATGGTCCGGCTCCATATGGTTTATTATAAGGTAGTCTATCTTTCTGTCCCCGGTTATTCCCGATATCTTGTCCAGGAAGACCGAGATCGAATTTATCTTGACGGTGTCAATAAGGGCGATCTTCTCATCCTTTATTAGATAGGAATTGTAGGCTATGCCGTGGGGGAGGGGCCACAGGGATTCGAAAAGGTCCGTTTCCCTGTCGTTGACACCTACCCAGAACACGTCATCGGTTATCATAATGGGTTCGTTCATTCGGATCCCGTTCCCTGTGTTCACTAGTTTGCCTTGTTATATAAGGGTTTCACCTACAGGCATAACGAGCCACGAGTATAATGCTCTCCTGAATTGGGAAAGAATTAAAAACGAGAACCCCTTTGAGCGCTGAAAATGGAGTCGATAAGATGACCGAACAGGAAAAGAGATGCTCATCCTGCGGGATACCTCTGACGGATAAGAGGGATACATGGTTCAGCTGCCCCGGCTGCGGGAACGGATGGATAGGAAGGTGTTCACAGTGCAGGGACCAGTCCTCCATCTACAGCTGCCCGGAATGCGGGTTCATGGGACCTTGAGGGGTTGGTGGTATGGGAGAGGTGCTCATAAGGTACAAGATAACACCTGTCGATGCGGATGTGGATTTCGAGAGGGTCGCGGAGACCTACAGGGGATATCTCCCCGAACACGGCAGGGTGAGCAGATACGAGATCAAACCCTTCGTCTTCGGTATGAAGATGCTTGAATGGACGATCATTCTAGACGACAAGAAGGGCGGCGGTGAGGAGCTGGAGGAGAAGATGAGGAATACCGAAGGTGTGCAGGACATAGAGGTACTGGAGATGGGGCTGCTTTAGGCCATGTCCGTATCCATCGTCGGCTCCGTACCGGTGTATCCCACCGAGGATGAGGCCAGGGTGAAAAAGAGCGTGATCAACGTACTCGGTGATTGCGAAATTAAGAAAAACGATCAGGGATTGGAGATAAGAGGAATAGACCCTGGTACCTTTATCGAGAACCTCGGAAGGCAGAGGATCAAAAGCACTGCCCTGATGGTTATCGGAAAAGCCCTGGAAAAAGGAGATCCGATATATCTGAACAAACAGGCGGCATTCGCTGGCAGGATCAATTTCACCGACGGAAAGAGTCCGCTTGGAGATATTTGTCTGTTGATCGAGGGGGTAGGGGACGAGCTGATGAGCGATATGGATCCCGAGAACTGATTGGACGGTTTTTTTCAACACCGTTTATATATCAACGACAACAATGTTCGGATCATGCGTGCGGCAGCACCTCCATTGGCGGCGGTAGCCTCGCTCATGATAATATCACTGGCACTGTTGATTGCTAGCGAAACGGTCGAAGGGATTCCGAGGGTTGTGGAGTTCGAAAAGGATGTGAATTTCATCTCGGTGTCACCCGTAGATACCGCAACCACCGTCCTGAACGCAACGATCAGGTCCCCGCTGACATCCGGCTACCTGTTCGTATTAACAGCGGAGATCCCCGGGGAGGAACTCTGGTCCGTGGATCATCCAAGAGAACTTTACCTGGATGCACTGGAGCAGAGGAGTGTCGAGATCACCGTTTCCGCACCGCACGGGGAAACGGGCGGAAAGAGGGTCACGCTGGAGCTCACGGTGGGGCCGGAAGGGGACGACAGGCAGTGGAGCGACAGGACAGAGGTGGAGGTCCTTCCATATTTGTGGGCGGACCTTGAACCAAAGGAACCCTATCTTTTGGATATGCCGCTGGAGGGGGAGTTCGTCATAAATCTGACCAATTCGGGTACCGCCTCCGGTCCCTCCCGCATAGGGATCATTGCGGGGGATGCAGGAGGCGACACGGTCCAGCTTGATGAATATCTACTATCCATGGGTGGGATGGAGAGCATTTCAGTTCCCTACGAGATGGACCCGGACCTGGATGAATACGAGATATCCTTGGATACGAGGATGGGAGGTTCGATCGTCGGTCATGGGCTCGATGTCAGGTTCATAAGGGAACTGGACAGGGTCCATATCCTCTTCAGGATAAGGCCCGTTCTCATTCTTACGAAGGGGCCGGAGGATCTGTTGAGATTGAGGGCTATCGGCGGTGATGTCGAGGATATCCAGCTGAAGATACTCGCGGGCCCCGATGGTTCATATGTCAGGAACTGGGAAACAGCGGAAGTAATGCATCTGGGTGCGGAGGAATTCGAAGTGGAGATAGCCGGTTACACGGGAAAGGGATTGATCACGGTACGGGCTGAGGGGACCCACGAGGGAAAGACCGTAATGAGCAATCCAGTTGTACTCGTCCGCAGCATCAGGACTGCAAACGAGGGGGGGATCTCCCCGATAACCGCGGTGGGGGTGGGGGGTGGATCGATCGCGGTGCTGGGCCTCGGTACACTGGCTTACCTGTATTCCGCTTCGGAAGCGTGGAAGTACAGGCTTCTGACATTACTGTTCATACCGCTCTATTCCACGGTGAAGGGAGAGAAGGTACTGGACCATTTCTTCCGGGGGCGCCTCTACCAGCACATAAAGGAGAACCCGGGGATAACCTATTCCGGTCTGAAGAGGCATTTCGATGTCAACAACGGCGTCCTCACTTACCACCTTCACAGACTGGAGAACGAGGAGCTGATCGCTTACAAGAACGTGGGGAAGTACAAGCTCTTCTATGCAGAGGGGATCCGGATGAGGGGGGGGGAGATAGTCCTCTCACAGATGGACAAGAGGATACTGGAATTGATACACAGGACCCCTGGGATAACCGCAAGGGAGATAATGAACCTCTTCAGGGGGGAGAGGGCCCAGAGGACCCTCTCCAGGCACCTGAAGGACCTGGAGAGAAAAGGGTTGGTGGAGGCCCAGAACGACGGGGGACGTAGAAGGCTCTTCATGGCAGTGGACTGGGTAGAGGCTCAGAGGATGATCAATTGAGACCCGCCCCGTCCAGCATCCAAAAATAAATATATCAATATCAATTTCGCCAAAGGGAAAGGCTGCCGCAGTAGCTTAGCAGGTTAGAGCGTACGGCTGTTAACCGTAAGGTCGTCGGTTCGAATCCGCCCTGCGGCGCCATTATTCTTTTGGATGTCAAATCGCAGAAGGATTCGAACTCGTTCCTGGATGTTTAAGATGATATCATGATCGAAACTTAACATCCAGGCCGGACCAGAGCATA
>Ga0272443_10003357_pt1 | contig 18940 bp, 15 predicted proteins | sample SSMAcet12_FD_193581 | JGI IMG/M metagenome (GOLD analysis project Ga0272443, IMG submission 193581) | Marine sediment archaeal communities from Little Sippewissett salt marsh, Falmouth, MA, United States - SSM-Acet-12 | ecosystem: Environmental > Aquatic > Marine > Wetlands > Sediment ... | reverse complement strand
GTTGATGATTGAGTGATACCTGAGCGTTCGTGAGTCGGTTACTGTAAACGTATCCACTGCCGGCCCCTGAAAGACCAGGCCCTCGAAATCCTCAGGCGCATACATAGTCACATCGTACTGAACCACCAGGCTGTTAACATTCGTGACAATAGATGTGACTGTGCTCTGAAGAGACATCCCCCCCCAGGAAAGTTCTGAGGAGTCCCCTACAGCAATCTCCTGGTTATAGTCGTTCAATAACAGCCCTCGCGGACCAAACAGGACGGTCAGGCTTTCGGTGCTCGACGTTTCTTCATAGATATCGGTGTTGATCATACTCGTGACAGTCATGTGCATGGCCCCCACATAGGTCCCTTCGGCAATCGGGGAGGATGACGGGCGCGGTGTGGGCGCCCCACACATCTGCCCGAGACACATAAGCGACAGGCAAAGCAACGAGACGCGGGCTTTCATGGGAGGTCCTCCGACAGGGAGATTTGTTGGGGCTGACAGACAGACCCGCAATTTGCCAGTATACCGGCACTCCCGGCAGAGGCAAGCTTTTTTTCAAAACACGCGGCAGTAGAGCGGCACTTTTCCAAGGGAGGGGATCGGGCAGGGCCGGAGGCGGCCCAAGTGGTGGCCAGCGGCGCGGACCGGCCATACATTGACAGGGTAGTGCGCTGATATACCATAAAATGCGATCCGGCGGCCGATCACCGCCGGGCGGTTGGGGCTTGTGCTCTGGGACACCTCCGGGGAGCGCAGCCCCAGCCGCGAACCCCGACCGGAGGTGACATATGGCATTTCCTGAATGGCTCCAAACGATTGCCGATGAAGTGGGCGCGCTAGTGGCTGACCCCGATGGCATGGAGTATTTCCAGGCCATGGTCCGCGAATGGAAGGATGAGCACGCGGCACGCGATCCTGAACCGTTCACGGATGAAAACGGGCTTTATCAGCCGGGAACGAACCCTGTCCGTATCCTCCCCGAAGAACCGGCGACTGAGGCCGAGAAAATCGCCAACCTGGCTGCGATCCATGATGCGCTGACCCCTGAGGGCCGCGTGAGGATCGACCCTTGGCATTTTGCCGGTGACTTGGACGCGAGCGACCCGGAGAAAATGCGACTTGCGAAAGAGGGCGCGGCCTATGCGGTCCTGGAATCGCATGTTGAGGACATTCCCGACAACGAGGCCGCCCGAAAACGCGCCCAGCGGTGGGTCGAAGAGGTCATGCGCAGACTCGGAGCCGGTACAGATGGTCGCAGACATGGCCCAGACTTCCGATTTGTGATGTGGGATGGCCAAAAATACACCTTCACCTCCATCCAATCTGATTGTGTGGAAATACTCTGGGAAGCGATGGAAAACGGGACGCCCGATGTTGGGGACAGTCATGTGCTGGATAGTGCTGGTAGTGACAGCAACCGACTTGCCTATGTTTTCCGGGATCATCCCGCGTGGGATAAAATGATAATCGCGGGTGGAACCAGAGGCACACACCGACTTGCCCCGCTAAAAGCCTGAAAAGCAACCGAAATTGCACGCCTACGCGCACACTTGGCGCACACGCCATGCTTCATAATTGAGGCATGGAAACCAACCTCAAAAACTTGAACGGACTTGCAAGAGAGCTCCATCTGCCGACGCGATGGTTGTGCGAACAAGCCGACGCTGGCGAGATTCCATGCCTGCGCGTCGGCCGACGGCGGCTATTCAATGTCGAGGCAGTACGTACGGCCCTGGCGAAGATGGCGTCAGAGGTCCATCAGGAGGACTGCGATGAGTGAATTGAAAAACCATGAGACTGTGCCCCCCTTGGCCCTGCGGCCTAAAGAGGCAGCGGTTGCCTTGGGAATCAGCACGCGAAAGCTATGGGAAATCACCGCTGACCGTTCCAGCGGCATCCCCGTCATAAGGCTGGGCAAGGCTGTGCTTTACCCGGTTGCGCAGCTCCAAGAGTGGCTTACCGATGCAGCGAAAGCGGGCCAGCGATGAAACGCCAAAAAGCAGCCCGCCACCCCTGCGAAGGTGGCGGGCAAAATGAATCGTTCACTAATTCGATTATACAACATTCTGGGCCACGATGCGAACTTTACGGGCGGCAAATTGTCGATGCCCTGCCCCGCAAATGCCCGGCCCGCAGCCCCCGCGTGTTCGAGGCTGTTTTAGCGATCAAAAACGAGGCTTATCGTCGGCTGGACCTTGCCGGCTTCAATGCCGACCCGTCGGCCGGCTTATGGCTGGTGGCCAAGGCGAACATGTGCTACCGATGCTTCAGCGCGAACGCGGCGCATCCGTTATTCAAGCGACTCCGAGCGGCTGCGCTGCGGGAAGCTGAGCGGCCCCATACCGGCCAGCCCCCTCGACCCCCTAGACCGGCTCGACAAGATGCACGGCCGGCCCCCCGGCCCAAGCGGCCCTTTACCGTGACGGCGGAGGTGCCCCATGAGTGAAGCCGTCAAAATCGCCGTGACCCCTTTCGGCGATGGGCAACACAAGGTGACCGCCAACGACAACGGCAGAGCGTTTTTTGAAGAGGCCATCGACCTCGACGACGCCGCGGCCGTGGACCGCGTTGCAACGGAGTTGGCCCAGCGCGCCGACCTCGACGCGAGCGCCGTTGCCGGCGAGCTGGCCCGGCTTGCCAAGCTCGCCAATGCACCGCGAAGGCCCGAACCGTACCAACGCTATCCTGTCGGCACCCTGCCGCACGGTGTCCGATCTTTTGTTTCTGAGGCGGCGAACTCACTGGGCGTTGACCCGGTTTTTGTAGCCCTGCCCGCTTTGGCAATGCTTGCTTCATGTATCGGCGTGCGGCGGTCCATTCGGATCAAAACCGACTGGGCTGAACCGTGCATCATATGGGGCGCAATCGTGGCCGATTCCGGCACGAAAAAAAGCCCGGCCACACGGATCGTGATGCGTGCGCTTCACAGCGTACAACGCGAAGCTGTAGAGGAATATCGCACCGAGCTGGACCGTTACGAATCTGCTTTGCGAGCTTTCAAGACCTCGAAGGGGGAAGGCTCCGAGCCGTCCAAGCCGACGTGCCGGCGGCATATCGTATCGGACACGACCTCCGAGGCGTTGGCCCTCGTGCTTGAACAGAACCCCGAAGGCGTGCTACTCGAACGCGACGAAATCGGTGGATGGCTTGCGGACCTCGACCGCTACACGGCCAGCAAAGGCGGCGATGCTGCGCGCTGGCTTTCAATCTGGAGCGCAGCTCCGATCGTCGTTGATCGGGTGACGCGGCCGGCGGTGTACATCACCCGGCCGCACGTTTCAATCTATGGTGGGATTCAACCCCGCGTCCTCGAAAGGCTTGTCGGTTCCGAGCATCGGGAAAATGGACTGTTGTTCAGGCTTCTGATTGCAGCCCCACCCCGGCGGGTGGCGCGATGGACCGATGCAACCGTGTCCGAACGAACGGCCGAGCGGTTCGCCGAGCTTGTACGCGGCTTGCTTGCGTTGAATCCAAACGCGGGGCTTGACGGCGAACCCCGCCCCGTGCCCGTGATAATGTCAGCCGAGGCGAAAGCGCATTTTGTCGGTTGGTATAACGTCAACGCGGACCGGCTGGCTGAGGCGCGCGGCGATGAGGCGGCGGCGCTGGCGAAGATGCCCGCGCACGCTGCCCGGTTGGCGCTTGTGTTCTATTGCATCCGGTTGGTATCGGGCGAGCGGACGGGCGATGAAATCGACCTGGCGAGCGTTCAAGGGGCTTGCCAGCTTGTGGACTGGCACAAAAACGAAATGCTGAGGCTGTTGGAGCGCTTCAGCGAGACCGACGACGACCGCGAGATCCGCGAGCTTGTGGACTGGATTGCACGCCAAGGCGGCACTGTGACGGCCCGCGACCTTATGCGGCATGGCCGACGGTACGTAACAGCCGAAGCGGCGAAGGCAGCCCTGGACGGGCTGGCCCGTGCCGGCTTTGGCCAGTGGGAAACCCTGCCCCAGGACGGCCGCGGCCATCCGACGACACGCTTTGTCTTGACTCCCGCTGACAGCGCTGACGTTGACAAAAATAGCGCTGCCGGGGGCGCGAGTGGTATTTCTGTCAGCGTCAACACTGTCAACGCCCCCGAAAACCCCCTGCCGGCCCCCGACGATGAAGCCGGCTGGCGGGCAATGGGGACTTGACAGCGCGCCTAGCATGGAGTATAGTATATTCAGTATGGACGCCAAGGGCCGCCGAGCTTTGGGAACGATCCGCCGGTGTGTGGAGGGTGGCCAGTATCGGCTGCTGGTCCATTTCATCCAGCGGATGGATGAACGCGGGCTGTTCTGGCCGGACGTGGCGGCTGTCCTGGACGATCCGTCCGACATTCGCGACGGTGGCCCCGAGCAATGGGGCCGGCCCAAGTGGATCGTCGCGGGCCAATCCGCCGCAGGCGATCACCTGGAGCTGGTCTGTGTCCTGGACAAGGACGAACGCGGAAACATCGTGGTGTTTATCACCCTGTACTGAGGTGGCGTATGACGACGAGCGCAGAGACAACAAAACGCAAACGGAAGGGGCCGCCCCCGTCGCCCAAGCTGTCGCGGCCGGACTACCCCTACACGATGCGGTTGCCCGATGGCCGAACCGTGGCCGTGGAAGTGCCCGGGCGCTGGGTGTCGGCCGACCGGGACGGTACGCCGGCTTTCGAGCCGGAAGCGGTGGCGTTCCTGGACAAGGTGCGGGCGCTGTTTAAGTCGAGCTTGGACAAACCGCCAAGCCCCGGTTACATCACGCGGCTGCGCGAAGGGCTTGGGTGGACGCAAGAGCAATTCGCCGAGCGCGTGGACGTGGACAAGATGACCGTGGCCCGGTGGGAGTGGGGCCGGCTGCGCCCAAGCGCCCCGTCGGTCGAAGCTATCGAAAAGGTTCGCAAAGCCGCCCTGCGGCGCGGTGTGACCCTGGAATCTTGAGAAAGGCGGATGACCTGATGGCACGTTCACGCGGAATGGGCAGTATCTTCAAGCGGAAACCCGGCGGGGCGTGGCACCTGTCATGGTTTGACGAGGGTGGCCAGCGGCATGAACGATCCGCCAGAACAACCGACCGGGCAGCGGCGCAGCGCATCCTTGCGGGGATCGTGGCCGACGTGGCCTTGCGCCGGGAGGGGATCATCGACGCCAAGGCGGACACCTTTGCCGAGCACGGCAAGCGGCCCCTGTCCGCCCACTTGGCCGACTGGACGGCCAGCCTGACGGCCAAGGGCGTTACCCCGATGCACGTTGAAACCGTAAAGGCGCGTGCAAGAGCACTGCTGGCAAGGTGCAAGGCGGAGCGGCTCAAAGACCTGTCCGCCTCGAAGGTGCAAGCGGTATTGGGCGAACTGCGGAGCGACGGCAAGAGCGTCCAAACGGTGCATCACTACCTTCGAGCGGTCAAGCAATTCTCGCGGTGGTTGTATCGTGACGGCCGCACACGTGAGGATGCCTTGGCACACCTGCAAGGCTACAACGCGGCTACGGATCGTCGGTATGAGCGGCGGGCATTGGACGCGGCCGAGTTGGACCGGCTCATATCGGCTGCCGAGCAAGGCCCGACCTACAAGCGGATAACGGGCCGTGACCGGGCGATGCTGTACAGGCTGGCCAGCGGGACGGGCTTTCGAGCTTCCGAGCTGCGCGCGTTGACGGTGGCGGACCTTTGCCTTGACGATGACCCGCCTTGTATCGTCTTACCTGCAAAGCACGCCAAGAACCGCCAGGAAACCCGGCAACCGATCCGCGGCGACTTGGCCGAGCTGTGGCGGCGCTGGTTGGCTGTACGAAAAAGCCCTACAAGTTGCGCAGGGGCGACGATCTCGGCCGGGGTGGTATCCAAGGCAGGGGAAAACGCGCAGCGGCTATTTCCCACGCTTCCAAAGCTTACCGCCAAGATGCTGCAATCCGATCTAAGGCGCGCCCGGGCGCAATGGATAATGGAAACCCCCGACCCGGCCGAGCGACGCCAGCGGCGGGCAAGCGACTTCCTGGCCGAGGCGGACAGCTCCGGCCGGGTGGCCGACTTCCACGCGCTGCGGGTGAGCTTTATCACCGAACTGGTCCGGGGCGGTGCATCGGTCAAGGTAGCTCAAACCCTGGCCCGGCACAGCGATCCGAAATTGACGTTGAACGTGTACACGCGGCTTGGCGTCCACGACTTGGCCGGCGGCTTGGATGCCCTGCCCCCGGTGGCTGTTGGGCCGGATCGTCAACGGATGCGAGCGACCGGAACGACCGACGCCACACCCCACGAAATCGACGTTCCGGCGCGCCAGCTAAAACGCCAGCAGTTCGAGCGCGAAACGGTGCAAAATCATACGATGTATGACGCCAGCAGTGGCGAACCCCAAGGCGCAGCCGCCGACCTTGGCGGTGTTCAAAAAGATGTGAAAATAAAGGGAAATTGCGATAGGACGCGAAGCAATTCCACACCAAACAGAACGGAGAGGGGGGGATTCGAACCCCCGGTGCGGCAAGCCGCACACTGGTTTTCGAAACCAGCTCCTTCAGCCACTCGGACACCTCTCCAGCGGTCAGGTCGCGACTGGCCGGTCAGCGCCTCGGCCGGGCAAACGGATCGCAGCAGTCGGCCAGGCATGAACACTAACCGCACCGGGACGTCGATGCACAAACAGCGGGCTCAGCATCATGCGCGCAGCCCGATTACCGTGCGATCTTAGAGAACGAGTCTATCGGCCGCCGGCGCCATGGTCAACAGCCGCCTCTGCGGCGGGCAACGGACGAGATGATCTGTGTCACCAGGCATCCGACCGTGCCTGAGCGGGCACAGTTTTTCTTCGTCGTCGAACATCGTTTCCTTGCCAAAAAAGTGCATCCGGCACGAAAGCTGATGGTCATAAGACAAGTGCGGGCGTTTGCAGTGGCATGAGCATCGTGTGCACGCATTCCCCCGTCATTTCGACCAGGGATGCCCAGGAGCGTATCGTCGCTTCGGGACGCACAAGGGTGCCCGGATTTTGCCGCGCACGGCGCAGCCCGAACAGGCCTATAAACGCACGGGAATGGAGCGCTCCGCCAGGTACTCTTTCATCTGCCGGATGGTGAAGGTGCCGAAGTGCGCGATTGACGCGACGAGGACGGCGTCGGCGTGGCCTTCGGTGATTGCCTCGTAAAGATGCTCGAGGGCGCCCGCGCCGCCGGAGGCGATGACGGGTACGTTCACCGCGTCGGCGATCGCGCGCGTCATCGGGATATCGTAGCCGGCCTGCGTGCCGTCGGCGTCCATGCTCGTCGGCAGAATCGCCCCGGCACCCAGCGACTCTGCCTTTCGCGCCCATTCGACGGCGTCCAGACCGGTCGGCTTCGTCCCACCGCGGACCATCACCTCGAAGCCGGATGGGACAGCCGACGAGGCGCGCGTGTCGATGGCGACCGTGATCGTCTCGCGCCCGAAAGCGTCGGCCGCCCGTTGAACCAGTTCCGGGTCGCGCACGGCCGCCGTGTTCATCGAAACCTTGTTGACCCCGACGTCGCGCAGCGCGCGGATCGCATCGAGGCTGTCGATCCCCCCGCCGACGGTCAACGGCACATCGATCCGCGCGACCGTCCGCTTGACGGCCTCGATGAGCGTTTTGCGATTTTCGAGCGTGGCCGTGATGTCCAGAAAGACCAGCTCGTCGGCGCCGGCGGCGCTGTAGGCGGCGGCATTTTCTGCCGGGTCGCCCACGTCCTGGATGTCCACGAAGTGGACGCCCTTGACGAGTCGGCCGTCTTTGACGTCCAGGCAGGGAATGATGCGGCGGTAATTCATGGCTTTGGGCTCCCGACGGTTTGTCCGACGATGTCCGCGTGGTATTCCTGGAGCGAGCGGACCCCCGCGCGCCCGCCGCGATAGGCGGCGATGCCCTCGGCCGCGGCGACGGCTGCGGCGACCGTCGTGATGTAGGGCACGTTGTACTTGATGGCCGACTTGCGGATGTAGGAGTCATCGTACTGGCTGAGCTTTCCAACCGGCGTGTTGATGACCAGCTGGATCTGCCCGTTCATGATGGCATCGACGATGTTCGGCCGACCTTCGTGGAGTTTCTTGATCGACTCGGCCGGAATGTCGTTGCTGTTCAGAAACGCGCATGTCCCCTCGGTGGCCAGGATTGCAAAACCCATCTCGTGGAACCGGCGCGCGGGCGCCAGAGCACCGTCCCGCTCGAGGTGCGTCACGGAGATGAGCACGGTGCCCTCGGTGGGCAGGGTGCTCTTGGCCGCATCCTCAGCTTTGTAGAACGCCAGGCCGAAAGTGCCGGCCAGCCCCAATACCTCCCCGGTCGAGCGCATCTCGGGACCTAGAACGGGATCGACCTCGGGGAACATCGGGAAGGGGAAGACGGCCTCCTTGACGCCGTAATGCGGGATCGGCCGCTGCGTGAGATCCGTCTCAGCCAGCGTCTTGCCGAGCATCACCTGCGTGGCGATTCGAGCCATCGAGACGTTGCAGACCTTCGAGACGAGAGGCACGGTCCGCGACGCACGGGGATTCGCTTCCAGCACATAGACGACGTCGTCGGCGATGGCGTACTGCATGTTCATCAGGCCGACGACCTTCAGCTCGCGCGCGATCGTGCGCGTGTACGCGCGGATCGTCTCGAGATGGGGCTCGGCGATGCCGATCGGGGGAATGACGCAGGCCGAGTCGCCCGAATGGATGCCAGCCAGCTCGATGTGCTCCATGACGGCCGGCACGAACGCATCTTTCCCGTCGGCGATGGCATCGCCCTCAGCCTCGGTGGCGTTCTGGAGGAACTTGTCGATGAGGATGGGCCGCTCCGGCGTGACGTCGACGGCCGCTGCGACGTAGTGGGTGAGCATCTCCTCGTCGTAGACGATCTCCATCCCCCGCCCGCCCAACACGTACGACGGGCGGACCATGAGCGGGTAGCCGATCTGCCGGGCGATCACCAGCGCCTCGTCGAGGTTGCTGGCCATCCCCGACTCAGCCATCGGGATGTTCAAACGCTCCATCATCAGGCGGAACCGGTCGCGGTCCTCAGCCAGGTCGATCGTGTCCGGGCTCGTGCCGAGGATGGTCACGCCCTCTTCCGCCAGCTCCTGAGCGATGTTCAACGGCGTCTGCCCCCCGAACTGGCAGATGACGCCCACGGGTTTTTCTTTTTCGTAGATGCTCAGCACGTCTTCGACGGTGAGCGGCTCGAAGTAGAGCTTGTCGGAGGTGTCGTAGTCGGTCGAGACGGTCTCCGGGTTGCAGTTGACCATGATCGTCTCGTAGCCTTCGTCGCGCAGGGCGAAGGCCGCGTGCACGCAGCAGTAGTCGAACTCGATCCCCTGGCCGATGCGGTTCGGGCCGCCGCCGAGAACCATGACTTTTTTGCGCGTACTGACCGGAACCGTATCCTTAACGTGGTAGGACGAATAGTAGTAGGCCGCCTCTTCCACGCCGCTGACGGGGACCGCCTCCCACCCGTGGACGACCCCGAGCTTGACGCGTTGCCGGCGTATCTCTTTTTCCGGGACGCCCAGGAGCCTGGCCAGGTACCTGTCGGCGAAACCGTCCTTCTTGGCCTGCGCAAGCAGTGCATCCGGCAGCGCTTTGCCTTTGTACCGCAGGATCCGCTCTTCGAGCTCGACGAGTTCGGCCATCTGTTCGAGGAACCACGGCTTGATGTGCGTCAGCTCGTGGAGTTGTGCGATCGTGGCCCCCTTGCGTAGCGCCTCGTAGAGAACGAAATGCCGTTCGCTCGCCGGCTCGCCGAGCAGGTTGAGCAGCTCGTCGAGAGGACGCTTGTTGAAGTTTTTGGCGAACCCCAGGCCGTAGCGGCCGGTTTCAAGCGATCGGACGGCTTTCTGGAAGGCCTCCTTGTAATTTTTGCCGATGCTCATCACCTCGCCGACGGCCCGCATCTGCGTGCCGAGCTTGTCGGCGGCGCCTTTGAACTTCTCGAAAGCCCACCGGGCGAACTTGACGACGACGTAGTCGCCCGTCGGCGTGTACCGATCGAGCGTGCCGGCGCGCCAGTAGGGGATCTCGTCGAGCGTGATCCCGCAGGCGAGCTTGGCCGAGATCAGCGCGATGGGGAAACCCGTCGCCTTGGACGCCAGCGCGCTGGAGCGCGACGTACGCGGGTTGATCTCGATGATGACGACCCGGCCGGTGGCCGGGTCGTGGGCGAACTGGATGTTCGTCCCGCCGATGACCTCGATCGCCTCGACGATGTCATAGGCGTGTTTCTGTAGGCGCTTCTGGAGATCGGGCGCGATCGTCAGCATGGGAGCCGTGCAAAACGAGTCGCCCGTATGCACGCCCATCGGGTCGACGTTCTCGATGAAGCAGACGGTGATCATCTGGTTTTTGGCGTCGCGGACGACTTCGAGTTCGAGCTCTTCCCAGCCGAGCACGGATTCCTCGACGAGGATCTGCCCGACGAGGCTGGCGGCAATGCCGCGGCCGGCGACGATGCGCAGCTCCTCGACGTTGTAGACGAGCCCACCGCCCGTACCGCCCATCGTGTACGCCGGCCGGATGACGACGGGGTAGCCCAGCTCGGCGGCGACCTTCTCAGCCTCCTCGACGGAGTAGACCGCCTCGCTGCGCGGCATGGCGATCCCGAGCCGGTTCATCGTCTTCTTGAAGGCGGTTCGGTCCTCACCGCGTTCGATCGCATCGACCTGCACGCCGATGACCTTCACGCCGTATTTGTCGAGCACGCCCGCGCGGTGAAGCTGGGAGGCCAGATTGAGGCCGGTCTGCCCGCCGAGGTTGGGCAGCAGCGCGTCGGGACGCTCCTTGGCGATGATGTCGGTCATCGCTTCGAGCGTGAGCGGCTCGATGTAGGTGGTATTGGCCATGCCGGGATCGGTCATGATCGTGGCCGGGTTCGAGTTGACCAGGACGATCTCGTAACCCAGCTCGCGCAGCGCCTTGCATGCCTGGGTCCCCGAGTAGTCGAACTCGCACGCCTGGCCGATGATGATCGGACCCGAACCGATGATCATGACCTTGTGGATGTCGTCGCGTCTGGGCATAGGGTATCCCTTTGTCCGCTTCCGTCCCTTGTTGACTTGGTCCCCTCGCGAGCTGCTTGGTTGGCGCTTTTTTTAGATGTACTCGACGGTGGCCGGCGGCTTGGGAGTCAGGTCGTAGAGGCACCGGTTCACGCCTTTGATCTGGACGATCCGTTCGCAGACGCGCTCAAGTTTGTCCCACTCCAGCCGGGTCACCGTGGCGGTCCGTGCGTCAAGGCTGTCGATGCAGCGGACGACGACGATCTGCCCGAACTCGCGCTGATTGTCGCGGATGCCGGTCGCCCGGTCGTTCAGCAGGACGGCCAGGTACTGGAACGCTTTGCCGTCGGCCAGCTCCTCCTCGACGATGGCTGTGGCTGCCCGCACCGTCTCGAGCCGTTCCGCCGTCACTTCGCCGACGATCCGGGCCGCCAGCGCCGGGCCGGGGAAGGGGATCCGCTCGCTCAGTTCGGGGCCCAGACCGAGAACCTTGGCCACCGCGCGGACGCCGTCCTTGCGGAGCGTCTTGAGCGGTTCGAGCACCTGGTAGCCGTACTCTTTTTCGGGGTCGATACCCAGTTGTGAGAGAATGTTGTGCTGGCGCTTGATACCGGCGACCGTCTCGTCGATGTCGGTCAGGATCGTCCCGTGCAAAAGGAATTTGGCGCCGGATTCGCGTACGAGCCGGCCGAAGACCTTGGCGTAGAACGTCTCCGTGATGGCCTGGCGCTTTTCTTCTGGGTCGGTCAGGCCGGCCAGGGCGTCGAGAAACTCCTGGCGCGCGTCGATCAGCTCCACGGGGATACCCATCTGGGTGAACGTGGCGACGACGCGTTGCGGCTCCCCCTCGCGCATGAGAGCGTTGTCCACGAAAACCGTCCGCAACCGTTTGCCCAACGCGCGGTGGCCCAGGACCGTGACGACCGAGCTGTCCACCCCCCCGCTCAGTGCGTTGATGGCCGTCGCATCGCCCACCGTGTTCTTGAGCTCAGCTATCTGGGTCTGCACAAATTCCCTGTAATCCATGGCCATCCGTATCGCCTCATCAACAAAAGAAAGAAGCAGGGCTAGAACCCGCAGCCTGCAAGCCGGACTTGTGGGCCGGGCCGCCTTTGATCCCGTTGTTTAGTGGGCCGGCCGGTTCGTGTCAAATCCAGGCGGCGCCGGCCTTGAACCGAGGGGACAATCGGCTAACGTGGCACAGCCGAGACGGGGTCCGATGGGAAGACTTTGCGAGGGGCCGCAAGCGATGGAACGCCAGCCGGAACCGGAATACATGGACCTGGAAGTCGAGGCAGCCGCCTACGCTGCAGCCGATTTCGGCGAGGTTAATGCGGCCTTCGTCGAGCGGCTGCTCGAGGTCGCCGGAACCGTTGCGCGGGCGGTGGCGATCGACCTGGGCACTGGGCCCGGCGACATCCCCCTGCGTGTCGCCGCCCGGCGAAGCGGTTGGCGAATCCTGGCCATGGATGCCTCGTGGGCGATGTTGCGCCGCGCGGAACAGGCCCGCAACGCTTTGGCCGTCGGCCAGGGCGTGCGCTTCGTACACGCCGACGCCAAACGGCTGCCCGTCGCTGCCGGCTGCTGCGACGTGGTTTTTTCCAACTCCATCCTCCACCACATCACCGAGACCGCGCCGTTCTGGTCGGAAGTCAAAAGGGTCGCCCGCCCCGGGGCGCGGGTACTCCTGCGGGACCTCGCCCGCCCGGCCGATGCCGCACAGGCACGACACATCGTGGAAACGTATGCAGCCGGCGAGTCGACCCTGTTAAAAGAGGAGTACTACCGTTCGCTTCTGTCAGCCTACACGTTCGAGGAGGTCCGCGCGCAGCTCGACCGGGCCGGACTGGCCAGCCTTCAAGTGGTGCGCGTGACCGACCGGCACCTCGACGTCCTGGGCTGCGTCGGCTGACGCTCTCGAAACGCCCGTCAGCCGTTGCTTGCCCCCAGTGCCCCGGCTACCTTAGCCGTCTGCGATTTGTCTGTGCCTGGAGTCCGCCCGAATGACCGAGCGTTTCTGGACAGCCCCGCAGGAGGAACCGCTGCTGCGGACAGCCGGCCTGACCAGCCTGGACGCCGTCTTCACTTACCAGGCCGGCCAGAGGCTCAACAAGGCGGGCCTGGCGGACTGGCGGCAGCGCTGGCGCATCCGGTTGCGGGACGATCGAACATCCGGCGGCCAGCGGACGTTCTACCTCAAGAGGTTCGAGTCCCCCCCGCTCGGCCGGCAGCTCGCCCGGTGGCGTGAAGGCGCCTGCCGGACGAGTACGGCCGGCGTCGAATGGCGGAACGCCCAACGATTGCACCAGGCCGGCGTCGCGTGCGCGCGGCCGACAGCGTTCGGCCAGGAGATGTGCGGCCCCCTGGAAAAGCGGAGTTTTATTCTGTTGGACGAGATGGCGGGCTGTTCGCTCGAACGCTGGCTGCCGGAACACGTGACCCCGCCCGAACAGGCCACCAATCGCCCCGCGCGGCGGGCCCTCATCGACGAACTCGCGCGGTTCGTGGGTCGATTCCACGCGGCCGGCTTCGTGCATCGGGACCTCTACCTGAGCCACGTGTTCCTGACCGACGCCGACGAGGGTTTCCCCGCACTCGGCGGCCGGGACGATAATGTTTTCGCGTTGATCGACCTCCAGCGCGTGTTTCAGCCGCGGTGGCGGTGTCGTCGCTGGATCGTCAAGGACTTGGCGGCACTGGACTATTCGACGCCGGCCGACCGAGTCAGCCGACCGGAACGCCTGCGATTCCTGTGTCGCTACGTCCGCGTCTGCAGCCGCGTCGGGGCGGCCCGAAAGCTCGCAAGGCAGATCGCGGCCCGAACCCGGCGTATGACCCGGCGTCTCGGGCCCGTGGCGGGCTGACAGGCAGACGCCGGGCCGAAATCGACAGGGGTAGTTCATGAAAGTGGCCCTGGTCATCGAGCGCATTGAAACCTGGCGGGGCGGCGCGGAGACCTCGACGATGCAATTCGCCCGCGACTTGGCCAGCCTCGGCTGCGAGGTCCATGTCGTGACGGGCACCTACATGCCCTCGACACCGGAATTGCGGATCGTGCCCGTGCGCGTCGGCCGGCTCCTGAAGGGCTGGCGAACCGGGTTTTTCGCCCGACGCGCCGCGGCTCTCGTGCGGGAGGGAGACTACGACATAGTCCACGCGATCACTCCCTGCCCCGTGGCCGACATCTACCAACCCCGCGGCGGCACGGTTCCGGAAATGCTCGCCCGAAACCGGGCCACCTGCCCGACGGCCCTTCGCCGGGCCTTCAAGCGCATCGCGCAGTGGCTGCGGTTCAAATACCACGTGATGGGGCGTCTTGAAACCCGCCTGCTGAACCGCCAACCGCCGCCCGTCGTCGTCGCCATCTCCCGGTACGTCGCGGACCAGCTCCGCCGTCATTACGCCTTCGACCCAGACCGCATCCGCACGATTTTCAATGGCGTCGATCCCGACGTGACGGATGCCGCGCAGCGGCGGCAAGATCGGCAGTCCGTCCGTCGGCAATACGCACTGGCCGACGACGACCTCATGCTGTTGTGCGTCGCGCACAACTTCAAGCTCAAGGGCGTCGGGCGGGCAATCGAGGCGCTGCATCTTCTGGCCGGCGGTTCGGAGTCCTTGCGGCGGGACAACGGCCGGTGCGTGTTGGTCGTCGTAGGGCGGGACAACCCTGCGCGTTACGTCCGCCTGGCCGACCGGCTTGGCCTGGCCGACCGCGTCATCTTCACCGGAGCGACGGATCGTACGGGGGCGTTCTTCCATGCGGCTGATGTGCTGGTCCATCCCACCTACTACGATCCGTGCAGCCGCGTGGTCCTCGAAGCACTTGCCGCCGGGCTGCCGGTTGTCACGACGCGGTTCAACGGGGCGGCCGAACGTATCCGGGACGGTCTCCACGGTTACGTGGTGGATTCGCCGGATGATGTCGAGGCGATCGCCGACCGTCTTCGCCGGCTGAGCGACGACGCGCATCGGCATGAATGTGCCCGCCGCGCGCCCGCCGCCGTCGAGGAAATCTCGATGTTCGCGCACGCGGGGCGGTCGTATGAGCTGTACCGCGCGATGCTCAGCGAAGGGACCGCTGTTCGGCAAGGAGAGAGCCTATGAACGGGTCCGTGACGATGGCCATCGCCTTGGTCGCCGGTGCCTATCTGGTCGGTTCGATCCCCTTCGGCCTGCTCGTCGGCCTGGCGCGGGGCGTTGACGTCCGCAAGGCCGGCAGCGGCAACATCGGAGCCACGAACGTCGGCCGGGTCCTCGGTACCGGGTACGGGTTGGCCGTCTTCGCGCTCGATCTCCTGAAGGGTTTTTTACCGGTGCTTGCGGCCGGCCGCTGGCTCGGCGGCATCCCTGCCACCATCGCGACTCTCTCGGCCTCAACCTGTCTGATCTGGATCGGTGTCGCAGCCGCATGCATTCTCGGGCACATCTTTCCTGTCTACCTTAAGTTCAAGGGGGGCAAGGGAGTCGCCACCTCGCTGGGCGTGTTGCTGGGCGTGTATCCGTACTATACATGGCCGGGCCTGGTGGTTTTTGGCCTGTGGCTGGCGACGACGGCCGCCACCCGCTATGTGTCGGTCGGGTCGGTCTTGGCGGCCGCGGCGTTTCCGGTTGTTTTCGCCCTCTTCGCGCATCGTTATCATAAGGTATGGGGAACCGTGAACGAGCTTTGGCCGCTCTACCTGTTCGCCGTGGTGATCGCGTCCCTGGTGATTTACCGGCACCGCGGGAACCTTGCACGACTGCAGGCCGGCACGGAGTCGAAAATCGGATCTTCAAAATCCCTGCCGGGTGACCGACAGAAGGGGTGATGCGCGAAACGGCCCGGGATACGCCGAAGCGCTGCGGTCCGATAAGGTTGGAACGAATGGCCGACCGGGACGCAGCATAAATCAGGAGTCTGCGACGTGGTAAACAGCAAAGGCTGGCTGATGGGATGGCTATTGATCGGGCTGGTGGCTGGTGTATCTGGAGCGGTATCGGCCGACGCCGACGCGTCCAGGAAACCGTCCGCCACAGGATGCGCGACGCAGCCGGCGATCCAGCCGGCCACGCGCCCCGCCACCCGGCCGGCCGACGCAGGCCGACCCCTCTTCCTCATCGGCGATCGAATCACCGTGACCCAGTCCGAATTCGCCCAGATCGTCGGTACGAATGTCGATCGACTCTGGCCGATGCGCGAGAGGGTGTTGAGTCAGATCTTCGAGAGCGCCTTGTTCAAGCTTTATGTCCAGGACCATCCCGAGCTGGTCACTGATGAAAAGGTCGAGCAGCACATCCGCACCGTGATGGAAAGGGTCGGAGCCTCCACGCGCGAGGAGTTCGAGCAGTATCTTGCCGGCCGAAACATATCCATGGAGGACTATCTTCAGAGGGCGCGCCTCGAAGTGGCCCGGGCCAACCTGATCCGCGAGGGGATGGAAAAAAGCCGGGACGAGGAAGTGCTTGCCCGCCTGTGGGCGACGCGCCGCGAAGAGTTCGACGGCACCTACGTGAAACTGCGTCACATCATGTTCCGCATGCCGCACTATGCTACGCCCGAGCAGCGGGCCGAAATCCGCCGTACCCTCACGGAGATGCGCGAGGACATGCGGGCCGGCCGACGCACCTGGGCCGAATGCGTGGCCGAAAGCGATTCGAGCGTGCGCGGCGGCGAGCTGGGCGGGCTGCGCCGGCACGGGATGGGCAACGAATTTCTCATGGAAGTTGCTTTCAAGCTCGAGCCGGGCGAGATCAGCGAGATCGTCGAGACCCCGCTGGGCTACCACATCATTCAGGTGACCGAGCGCGTCAAAGGCACGTGGACTTTCGAACAGGCCAAGCGCGAGATGCAGCGCTGGCTTCGAAAACACAACCAGATCGAGGTGTTCGTCGAATCGTTCCGCCGGTACCCGGTTGTCGGCGTCAGCGCGCCGACGCGGCCGACAGCAGTGGCCACGCAGCCGGCCGAACGGCAGGGACCGCCCACGCTGGCCGACCTCGAGGAACATCTGGCCCGCCGCCGGTCCGTGGTTACCCAGCCGACTACCGGCAGCGGAACCAGGCAGACCAGTCGCCCGGCGCAGGCCGCACGACCGATCAGGCCGCTTACGCCCGCGACGCATCCTGCCGGGTCGCTCCACGGAAAACCCACGACCCGGCCCGACAATCGCCCCTGAATTGATCACGCAAGCGGTCTTCCGGCGCCTCTCGAGTGACACACATCGCGTGTTACCACCGCGTAACATGTGGGAGGATCGACGGCGTTTGGCCGGCCGTCGCCCGGGCCGTATACTTAAGTATCTTATCGGACAGGCCCGCAGGGGTTTCCCGGGCAAGCGACGTGCGGCCGGTGCGAGTCGCACGCTTCTCCGGGACGGAGATGGAACGTGGAGCAGGATTCGCTCGACGGCAAACTGGCCCGTATGGAGGGGATCCTCCGCTCGTTGCGGCGCGTTGCGGTCGCCTTTTCGGGTGGCGTCGATTCGACGTTCGTGCTCAAGGTCGCGGTTGACACACTCGGCCCCGACAACGTCTTGGCCGTCATCGGCGACAGCGCGAGCCTCTCGCCGGTCGAAAAGGACGAGGCGCGCGCGCTGGCCGGTCGGATCGGCGTCGAGCTGGTCGAAATCAGGACGGCCGAGCTTGAAAACTCCAATTACTTTTCAAACCCTCCCAATCGTTGCTATTTCTGCAAGAGCGCCCAGTACGACGGCATCGAGGAGGTCATGGCCCGGCGCGGGTTTGCGGCGGCCGTCAACGGCATCAACGCGGACGACTACGAGGACTGGCGGCCCGGTATCCAGGCGGCGCGGGAGCACAACGTGCGGTCTCCCTGCGCCGAGGCCGGCATGACCAAGGCCGACATCCGCGCACTGAGCCGGCGGATGGGTTTGCCCACCTTCGACAAGCCGGCGATGCCCTGCCTGGCCAGCCGCGTGCCCTACGGGCAAACGATCACGGCTGACAAACTCCGCCAGATCGACGCGGGCGAGCAGCGGCTTCGCGCGCTGGGCTTCCGCGAGAGCCGCGTCCGTCACCATGGGGATCTTGCCCGCATCGAGTTGCCGGCCGACGACATCGCCCGCGCGACCGCCCCGGAGATGCGCGCGCGGATCGACGAGGCGTTGCGGGCCGCGGGCTTCCACTACGTCGCAATCGACCTGCGCGGCTTTCGCAGCGGAAGCCTCAACGAGGTACTCGCGCGGGGTCCGCAAGACCGGCCGGCCAAGGCCGCCCCCCCGGCCGGCGATGGGGGTCGACCAACCACAAAATAACGCCCGCCTGTGGCCGGGCTGAGGCACCCCACCTAGAATCGCTTCAAACGCCCGGCCCGAGGTGGGACGGGCAGGCCGCCGATCCATCCCGGCAGTTTCTACGTAATAAGGAGCCGCACCGTGTCCGCAAACAACGAAGATATCTGTCCCGTCCTCCAGGTCGGTCAACCGGCACCACCGTTCAGCGGTCAGGCGGTGGTCGGCAGTCAGTTCACGCAGATCTCTTACGACAAGGGCACGCTCACCGTCGGCCAGGAGAAAGTGACGGGCAAGTACGTCGTGCTGTTTTTCTACCCGCTTGATTTCACGTTCGTCTGCCCGACCGAGATCATCGCGTTCAGCGACCGGGTCGAGGAGTTCGAGAAGATCGGCACCCGGCTCGTCGGCGCCTCCGTCGACAGCCACTACACGCACCTGGCCTGGAAGAACACCCCGCGCCAACAGGGCGGTCTCGGCGAGATTCGCTTTCCGCTGCTCTCGGACATCAACAAGGATGCGGCTTTTTCCTACGGCGTGCTCCTTGAGGAAGGTGTGACGGCGCGCGGCCTGTTCATCATCGATGACAAGGGGATCCTTCAGAGCTACACCGTCAACAACCTGGCCGTCGGGCGAAGCGTCGACGAGGTGCTCCGGCTCGTCCAGGCCTACCAGTACGTCGCCGAGCACGGCGAGGTGTGCCCGGCCAACTGGAAACCCGGCGCTAAAACGATGAAGGCTGACCCCGCAGCGTCCAAGGAGTACTTC
>Ga0272443_10003356_pt1 | contig 18940 bp, 11 predicted proteins | sample SSMAcet12_FD_193581 | JGI IMG/M metagenome (GOLD analysis project Ga0272443, IMG submission 193581) | Marine sediment archaeal communities from Little Sippewissett salt marsh, Falmouth, MA, United States - SSM-Acet-12 | ecosystem: Environmental > Aquatic > Marine > Wetlands > Sediment ... | reverse complement strand
AAAGAGCGAACCTAAAAATATTAAGACAGAAATTGCAGAACAAATTGCCGATTTGTCTAAATTGCTTGGAATGATTCCCAGTGATGGTACTGTTACAGTCAAGGAGCCGGGAACCCGTCATTCCGTTGAGTTATCCAAATGGTTTAGTGATGCCAGAAACTCATTTTTAAAATTATCTACGCTTATCAGTAAAGCCCTAGATCTTAATTTGCAATAGACCCACATAATGAGAAAGAAAGCGAATAATTTAGGCGCATAACAACGCCATCCGCCCATCTTGCAGGATGATGCCGCTTAAAAATTGATTGTGGTTTTGGAATTTATTCGCTTGTGCAAGCGGCGGTAAGCGGAAATCATGGTTGCGGCTGTCCCAAAAGAAGGATGAATCTGTCTGTAAAGCATTGCGGAAAGCCATATGATCCTTGAGTGAGAAACGGTAAATCTTTTTAAAAAATGAGGTATTTTATGGTTCATCAAGTTTTTATAATTTCTGATGGAACGGGTCGAACTGCGGAACAAACATTGAAAGCTGCACTAACTCAATTTGAGGATACTGAGGTACAAATCAACAGACACTCTAATGTTCGATCAAAGCAGCTAGCTATAGAAATTATTTCAGAAGCCCGAAAAGGCAATGGCTTGGTCGTTCATACCATTGTTTCGAAGAAGCTGCGAGATATAATTATAGAACAAGGTAGGCTTCATGATGTCGACACAATTGATTTAATGGGCCCCCTTTTGGCACAATTATCACACCATCTTTCTTTTTCGCCATCTGAAAAACCAGGTGTTTTTCATGAACTCAATAAATCCTATTTTCAACGAATTGAAGCCGTTGAATTTACGTTCCGACATGATGATGGTCAAAGGATTGAGGAATTGGATAAGGCTGAAATTGTTTTATTAGGTGTATCACGAACATTTAAAACCCCTGTAAGTATCTACCTGGCATATAAAGGATGGTTGGTAGCCAACGTTCCCATTATATTAGGGATCGAAACACCTGAAATGCTTTTTAAACTACCTGCAGAACGGGTCTTTTGTCTGACAACGTTGCCCAGGAATTTAGTTGCATTAAGAAAAATTAGAGAAGACCATTTGGGTGGTGCGACAGGTGATTATGCGAAACTATCGTATATCCAAAGAGAGATAAACTATGCTCACAACATATATAATAAACAACCTAAATGGGCTAAAGTTAATATTACAAATAAGCCTGTTGAAGAAATATCCTCAGAGATTTTAGCTGCGCTTAGGAAAATACGATCTAATGATAGCCGATATTGAAATGCCTAACATGATCATTCAAGGAGAGCCTATGGACCAGATTTCAAAAGCCGCGGATTTTATCGCGGGTCTCCGCTTTGGATTTCATCAGGAACCCCAGATCCCCGAAGCCTTTCGACCGGAAAATATTGCTTCGGGATACGCGGTACAGGAGGAGGTAGTGGTCCGGCTGCTTAATAAATTCGGGGGCAGTGCGGTTGGATACAAGGTGGCCTGCACCAGCAAGCTTGCACAGGAACTTATGGGGATAGACACCCCTTTTTACGGACGGCTTCTATCGCCCTTTGTGTATCAAAGCCCAGCCCGGCTCAACGCTCAGGATTTTTCCATGCGGCTTATCGAAGCGGAATTTTCGTTTCAACTGGCAAGGGATCTGACCCAAGAGGGTGCCCCCTACAACAACGAATCCGTGATTGACGCTGTTGCGGCGATCCTACCGTCAATTGAAATCGTTGACACCCGCTACACTGTTTGGACAGAGGTGCCCCTCCCTTCAATCATTTCGGACAACGGGTGTAACAGCGGTTGGATCCAGGGAAAGGCAATCGGCGCGTGGCGCCATATTGATCTTACTTTCCACGAGGTCCGTCTCAAGGTCAACGGTGCGGTAAAATTCAGGGGCTCAGGCGCTGCGGTTCTGGGTCACCCCTTGAACTCCCTGGTGTGGCTGGCCAATACCCTGTGTGAGCAGGACAAGATGTTAAAGGCAGGTGATCTAGTCAGCACCGGGATCTGCACGGATATCTATCTTGCAGAGCCAGGCGATCACGTCGTTGCTGATTTTGGAACGTTGGGTACTGCGGAGGTATCCTTTTCTTAAATTGCGCGTCTTGTCGGCCAATAGTTTTCAGTGAATACCCCAACAGGATCCAATGATCCCAGTATCAGAAATTATATCCAATGAAATATTGACCTAAGCGTCTTTTAAAAATGCGGCTAACCCGCCCGTCCAGCAAACGACAAAGATCAGCGCTGCTGATGGGTTACCTACGGTGATTTAAAAGAAAGAGAAAGCATGCGGTTTGCTCATACAAATATAGGTGCCAGGGATTGGAAGATGCTATCGGAGTTTTATATCAAGGTGTTTGATTGTAAGATCAAGCCGCCTGAACGAAAATTTTCGGGATCATGGCTGGATCATGCGACGGGTTTACAAAATGCAGTTTTAGAAGGAGTCCATTTGCTGCTTCCTGGTCATGGCGATAATGGGCCGACTCTTGAAATATTTACCTACCAAAACATGCATGAATGCGACCCTTTAATGCCAAACTGCGGTGGATTAACCCACATTGCATTTGAGGTCGATGATGTTGACCAGACATTAGATGAGGCCATGAAAAATGGGGGAGATTTATTAGGCAAAGTCACTCAAAAATCGGTTGAAGGGGTTGGTGACCTGAAATTTGTTTATTTCAGAGATCCGGAAGGAAATATTGTTGAAATTCAGTCATGGAAAAAACTAAAAGGATTGGAGGAAACAGGATGAAAACGGCTTTCATCATTTTCGACCAGATGACCGCCCTGGACCTGATTGGAGTTTATGACCCGCTCACACGCCTAAAATCAATGAATTTCGTACCGGGGTTCAATTGGGAAATCTGCGCTTTTACAAGGAAAGTTTTTGATGATAAGGGGTTGCAATTCGCCCCAGATAAAGTTGCCGAGCCACTCAATGGGTATGACGTTCTTGTTGTACCAGGTGGTTTTGGAACACGCACTCTTCAACATGATAAAAGTTTTGTGGATTGGTTGCGGTCGGCTGACCCCGTGAAATTGAAAACCTCCGTCTGCACAGGGGCACTGCTTTTGGGTTCGGCAGGTTTTCTCGAAGGAAAACGGGCGACAACACACCCAAATGCCCTTGACGAACTGAGGCCATACTGTGCTGCCGTAGTGAACCAGCGTGTTGTGGATGAAGGGGGAGTCATAACGGCGGGAGGCGTAACATCATCAATTGATTTAGGGCTTTATCTCGTTGAGCGGCTTGCTAACAGTAAAGCCCGGGCGGCCATAGCCAAGCAGATGGACTATCCATACGGTCAGAAAAATCAGTAGATGCCTATAGCAGGGAGCAGTGTATATTTATGGAGATTAAAGGATGGCGTATAATGAACAAATTGAAATTCGAATAGAGAAAATTATATCGGATTGGAAAAATACGGCCCATAGGAATATGTTCGGGGGTGTGTGCCACCTTTTGAATGGAAATATGTTCTGTGGTGTCTACAAAGACTTCCTCATCCTTCGACTTGGCGAGGAGAGCGGCAATAAGGCGTTATCATTACCCCATGTGCGGCCATTTGACATCACCGGCAAACCTATGAAAGGATGGGTCATGGTGGGGCAGGATGGATTTAAGGCCGATGATGACTTATTGGATTGGCTCAATCAAGCGAAACAATTCGTGAGTACGCTACCATCAAAGTGAACCCGGCATGAGCGCATGGACCTGAACCTGCTGTCATGAATGGTCGGCAAAGTGGATTGGGTGCGCTGCTGATTGATTCACACCGGGTCTTTTTTGTGTGTATCCGGAGTAGGATTATGAAAAAAACTATTCGATCAGAAAGAAACCTTCACGGTTTGAAAATTATTTTTGTTTTATCGGTCTTAATTTGGATTGCAATCCCTTTCTCAGATGCGACCGGCCAGCCTCCAGGGGAAGAAGCCTCGCCGGTTGCTGTGGAAAGAGCGGTTTCGAAAAATGTGAGACCCATTGTTACTTTTATTGGTACTGCCAAACCCCACAGAAAAAGTGTGGTGTCACCGGAGATCGAAGGTGTGGTGGCGGCTTTCCCAGTTAAAAAGGGACAGAAAGTCAAGAAGGGGGAAGTGTTGGCCAGGGTTGAAACAAGACCGTTTTTGCTTGAGCTCAAGATCGCAAGGGCGAATCTGGCCGAGGCAAAGGTTAATCACGAAAACGCCATTTTTGAGCTAAAGAGAGTTGCAGCGCTTTACAAAAAAAAGTCTATCTCAACCCGGGCCTATGATGATGCACTCCATAATGCCAATGCCCTTGAGAAACACATTCTTGCACTTGAAGCCAGGATAGAGACCATACAATATCATATTGAAAAATGCACAATAAGGGCCCCTTTTGCCGGATTTGTGGTTGAGGAGCACACCCAGATAGGTCAGTGGCTTAAAAAGGGGGCTGAAATAGTGACCCTTGTAGAAATTGACCCCATTCTGGTTACAACCCCGGTACCGGATCGCTATATTCATTTCATGAAAGCGGGTCAGAAGGTGGGTTTGACCTTTGATTTTCTCCCCAGCAATCAAACACGGCAGGGTTTGATCCGGCATATTATTCCTGAAGGTAATGAAAATGCCCGAACGTTTCCAGTGCAGATCAGCGTAGCGAACAAGGATTTTTCCATTTTAGCAGGCATGTCCGCCAAGGTAAATTTACCGGTGGGAAGGGCCTATGAGGGTCTTCTTGTCAACAAAGATGCTGTTGTTACAAACCGGGAGGGACATCACATATTTGTGGTAAAAAACAAAAAAACCATCCGTGTGCCAATAAAAAAGCGGCAGGCCTGTGGGAGTCTTGTTGTGGTGGAAGGCGAATTGTCGGCGGGCGATTGGGTCGTTGTCGAGGGGAATGAACGGCTCAGACAGGGCCAAGACGTTCGTGCCTTGATGGGCCCCGAACAACAATAGGTAACCTTTCAGCGGGGTTTTAATAATACAAAACCAGTTGTTTTTATGATGTAATCCGGTCTAAAGGCTTTTTGAATTTATGGGAATAATTGATCGCTCTATCCAGCTACCCGTTACCGTCACTGTTGGTGCCATCCTTATCATCCTCTTCGGTATCATCTCCCTTTTCAGGGTACCCGTCCAGCTTATACCTGATGTTGAAAAACCAAAAATAAGTGTCATGACCGCCTGGCCGGGGGCCAGCCCTCAGGAGGTGGAGAAAGAAATCATCATCCCCCAGGAAGACAAGCTCAAGACACTCGAAGGTCTCGTGGAAATGGCAAGCGAGAGCCGGGATAGCCTGGGAAATGTGACCCTAACCTTTGAAATTGGGTCTGATATGGATGCCGCGCTTTTGAAGGTATCCAACAAGCTGAACCTGGTCCCCAATTATCCGGAAAGAGCTGAGAAACCGATTATTATTTCTGCCAGCGAACAAAGACAGGCCATTGCATATATCGTTTTAAAGAAGACGGGTGAAAATAACTCGGACATTGACTTTCATAAGACCTATGCTGAAAACTTCATCAAGCCTCGTCTGGAAAGAGTATCCGGCGTTGGACTTGTCCAGGTGTTCGGCGGCCGGGAAAGAGAACTCCAGGTTATCCTGAAGCCTGATGCCCTTGCATTCTATCGGTTGACCGTCCGTGATGTGGTTTCAGCGATCAGAAGGGAGAATAGAAACACAAGTGCGGGAGATTTTGATGAAGGAAAAAGACGTTATATTCTCAGGGTGTTGGGGGAATACCGGTCTCCCGAAGAAGTAGAAGCTGTTGTCATAAAGCGGGTCGATGATACGCCCGTTACCATTGGTGATGTGGCAAGTGTCAGCCTGGGGTTTGGGAAGACAACGGTCACTGTCAGACAGCACGATTATAAAGCCCTTGTATTTAGGGTCGTTCAAACAGCAGGGGCCAATGTTCTCACCGTTATGGGGAGATTAAAAAAAAGCCTAAAGGATCTCAATGAAAACTACCTAATTCATCGGAACCTTGAACTCATCCAGGTATATGATTCCACCGATTATATTTATGCATCGATCAATAGAGTTCGTCAGAATATATTTTTAGGGGCCTCATTAGCCGTTATTGTATTGTTTGTGTTTCTAAGAAATATATCCAGCATCGTTGTGGTCACGACCGCCATCCCCATCAGCATTATCGGCACCTTTCTTATGATCACCCTTTTTGGCCGGAATATTAATGTCATTACCCTTGCCGGGATGAGCTTCGCCATTGGAATGGTGGTGGACAGTTCCATTGTCGTGCTTGAAAACATATTCAGACATTATCAGTCAGGGGAATCCAAGTTTGAGGCCGCATTGAATGGCACACGGGAGGTGATAGGTGCCATTGTGGCTTCTGCATTCACGACCATTGCCGTATTTGTCCCGGTAGTGTTCGTAGAAGAAGAGGCAGGGCAACTGTTTCGAGATATTGCCATTGCCATTGCCAGTGCGGTTTTTTTAAGTCTTCTGGTTTCCATTACGGTCATCCCCTCCATGTCTGCCAAGATCCTGAAAGGGCGCTCCAGCCCAAAAGGCCTAAGCCGGGCTTTACAGCATTTGGGAACATTGATTAGCAATGCGATCACCGGGTTTGTCTCCTGGCTGCTGAGAACAACACTGCGAAGGGTTTCAACCGTCTTGGTGTTAACAGCACTGGCTGTTGGAATTGCCGTCACCTTTGTCCCGGAAGCGGAATATCTCCCTCAAGGAAATAGAAATTTTGTTATCAGCATGCTTTTTCCGCCACCGGGGTACAATATTTCCCAATTGGGGGGGATTTCAGACAAGATTGCTGACGATATGAGGCCCTATTGGGGAGCTGAACCTGGGTCTATTGAAGCCCGGAACCTGAAGGGACCCGCGATTGGTAACTCTTTTTTTGTTGCCAGGGCCAGAGACATGTTTATAGGCTGCAATGCCAAGGAGCCTGAGCGGGTGAGAGAACTTATTCCATTGATACACGGTTTCCTGTCCAAGATCCCGGGAACCTATGCGGTTGTCCAACAGGGAAATCTGTTTGCACGCGGAATTGGGGAAAGTCGCTCCATTGACGTCGAGGTGACGGGTCCTGATCTCACAAAGCTGATTGACCTGGGTGGTGATATTTTTACAAAAGCAAACACCCTTATACCCGGATCCCAGATTCGACCGATCCCCAGCCTCGACCTGGGCAACCCTGAGATTCAAGTCCTCCCCGACAGGGAGCGCGCCTCCAAAGTGGGTCTTAGTGCTGAGGAAATAGGGATGACATTGGATGTGCTTTTAGACGGGGCCAAAGTAGATGAGTATCTTTTTGAAGGAGAGGAGATAGATCTGGTTCTCAAGGGACAGGAACAAGTTCTCAGAAGAACACAGGATTTTGATCACATCATGATCCATACCCCAAAGGCCGGTTTTGTTCCGCTTAATTCGCTGAGCAGGCTAAGACAGATATCCGGACCCGCCCAAATAAATCATATCGAACAAAAAAGGGCAATTGTGGTCAGGATCATCCCTCCCATTGAGGTCTCCATGGAAAAGGCCATGAGTATTGTCCAGACTGAGATTGCTGATCCTTTAATGCAGGGAGAGGCCCTGGGAACAGCTTATCATATAAAGCTCACGGGAACGGCAGATGATCTTTCAAAAACAAGAGATGCGCTTAAATGGAATTTTGTTCTGGCACTTATTATCACATTTCTTCTGATGTCTGCTCTTTTTGAAAATTTTTTCTATCCCCTGGTGATCATGTTTAGCGTGCCTCTGGCCGCTGCCGGTGGATTTCTGGGTCTGTGGTTTGTTAACGCTTTTTTGTCAAACCAGCCGTTTGACATTCTAACGATGTTGGGTTTTGTTATTCTTGTCGGTATTGTGGTCAATAATGCCATACTTATTGTTCATCAGTCCTTGAACTTTATCAGAAAGGGAAATATGGGTCTCAATACAGCCATCCGGGAGGCCGTACGGATTCGGATAAGACCAATCTATATGAGTACGGCCACGAGTGTTTTCGGTATGGTCCCTCTTGTATTTCTTCCGGGTGCAGGATCCGAGCTTTACAGGGGACTGGGTTCTGTGGTCATTGGGGGGCTTGCACTGTCGACTATTTTTACCCTTTTTCTGGTGCCATCGCTGTTTTCCCTTTTCTATTCTTTGGGATTATCTCTAAAAAAAGCAAGTCATTAGTACGGGTTACAAGTATTGACACGGCAGCGGCTTAACAGATGTCATCCGGTCATTTCAAGGCGGTACGGACGGGTGATGTCTCCTTCGTCCATGTTTGTATCGTTTTTGCAGATAGTCAAGAAATCTCTCTTTCTGTAACTTTAAAAAATGAAAAGGAATTTTTGGGATTTGCTTCTTTGAAGGGTTTCGTCCACTCATTTTCTGCGGTCATGATGTTCTATAATTGTATTGAAATGATTCACTTTATTAGATATGCTATTTTGTAATCGGTTTTTACGGTCTTAAGAGGAGGTCAAGAGATATGACTGATCGGATTAGAGCTTTACAAAAAGAGTTGCAGGACGCCTTATCAACGCGAGACGCCGCTCTTTACAGGAAAATTCAACGAACACTTGGGGCTCATTTACAGATAGCCTCTGAGAACCTGGACTGGCTTTATGCCAACATGCACCCTTACTTTTTTATCACCATGAAAGAAGAGATCGAGGCGATTGTTAATCTGGCCGGAGCGCTCCATAATATAGTCAATCAGAAAAAGATCACGCTGATAGACCAGGAAGAAAATCTCATTGTGGCTCGCCTTGACCTCCCTGGTTCACTTTACGATACGCTTAAAACACTTCGGGAGCGAGAGATCTCTTATGCTGAAATGACACACTCGTATGGACCTCTCCCGGGTGCGAAAAAAGAACTGGAAATTCAGAAATTCGAGTTCGAGCGGATAAGCAACGCAGTAATTGCTCGTGCGGGAAAGGCAAAAATTCCAAAGGGGACCCGTAAATCTGTAGCTGCTGAAATGAAACGCCTGTATCATGCTTTTGACGCTGACGAGTTGGAAAAGGTCCTGGACCTCCTGTGGCACAACAATCCAACCTATGTGCGTATTTCACCCCCTGAGAGGGTCGCAAGAATCCTGTGGCTTTACATTCAGGCAAAAAGGCATGACGGCCTATACCTTGACGTGGAAAAAGCGGAACAAGTGTCCCGTTACAGGGAGTCACGGGTTTTGTTCTCCGTGGGAAACCCTGAACAGAGGGGATTTTTGGCTCAGGTAAGTGAGGTCTTCCAGCGGCTAAATATTGGGGTGCGACGTTCCTATTGTGTCAACATTAACACGGGAGTTCATCCCTATTTCCTTGGAACGTTCTACGTCACACCTCGTGACGGCAAATTGATAGAAAAGGACTCTGATTTCTTTAAAACATTGAAGGGCGAACTCTACAATACACAAATTTTATCAACTGACAGGAGCACTTATACCAATTTTGTGGCAAACCGCATAATGACGGGGGAGGAGGCATCCCTAACAAATGCATTTGTTGCATTTTGTCACACGACCCTGGCCCATAACCAGCCGGATCGCTATGGCCTGGAGGCCGCAAAGAGTGCGTTTCAATCTGATCCGGATTTCACACTGAAGCTCATACACGTTTTCAGAAGCAGATTTGATCCAGTCGTTAAAAATAGACAGGAAGCCTATAAAAAGGCTATGAGCGAAATCGAGCAATCCATTGAAAGCTATAATACAGGACATAGATATCTGGATGATATCAGAAAAACGATCTTTAGAGCATGCCTATTGCTTATTCGATACACACTTAAAACCAATTTTTTTGTGCCGGAAAAACACGCCCTGGCCTTTCGTCTGGACCCTGCATATTTAGACGAGCTTGATGCAGCGTTTACCTCGGACCTGCCCCAGAAAGCGCCATTCCGAGTCACCTTCTTTTTCAGCCGATACGGGATAGGATATCATATCGGCTTCTCTGATATTGCAAGGGGGGGGTGGCGGACCATCATCAGCAAGACTCAGGACGAGTACACCACAAATACGAATACACTGTTTCGTGAGGTCTTCGTTCTTGCTCATACCCAGCACCTCAAAAACAAAGACATCTACGAAGGAGGATCCAAATTGACAGTGGTCCTTGACGCAGAAGACTGCGATTCTCCTGAGTCTGTCACCCAGCGTCTTTACAAGGCTCAATATGGGATTAACAATGCGTTTTTAGACATTTTTGTAACTGAAAACGGGCATGCCAAAAACCCACAAGTGGTGGACTATTATGGAGAGGATGAGCCCATTGAACAGGGACCGGACGAAAATATGCATGATTCCATGATCGAGCATATTGCTTTGCAGTCCGTGAAGCGTGGATATATCCTCGGTATAGGCATCATGTCAAGTAAACGTGTGGGAATCAACCACAAAGAGTATGGCGTCACTTCAAGGGGGGTGGTGAAGTTCGCTGAGATTGCCATGAGGGAAATCGGTATCGACATTTACAAAGATGCTTTTTCAGTCAAATTTACTGGTGGAACCAATGGGGATGTGGCTGGGAATTCTATCGGCCTCCTGTTGAAGCGGTGCCCTCGATCGCAGATCCGAAGTATTGTAGATGGAACAGCAGGATTGTTCGATCCGGATGGAGCGGATCGCAGAGAGTTGGGCAAATTGGTGCTAAAGAATGATTTAGACCACTTTACACCGGAAGCGCTACACCCCGGAGGTTTCATGCTTTTTTGGCAGGAGCGTCGTAAGGACGGCTTACGAGAACTGCATAGGAAAGTAATCCGCACAGATTCGGGTGTTGAGGAACGCTGGATCACAGTGGATGAATTTCACAGGGAAATCGACGATCTGATCTTTTCGGTTTCAGCAGATCTCTTCCTTCCTTGCGGGGGAAGGCCGGAAACCATTGACGGAAATAATTGGAATAGGCTTTTTAATGATGATGGAACCCCCACCGCCAGGGTGATTACGGAAGGGGCGAATTCCTTTATTACGCCCGATGCTCGGGTTGAAATTCAAAAGAAAGGGGTAGTGGTTATACGTGATGCTTCGGCCAACAAGTGTGGGGTGATTTCCTCCTCTTATGAGATTATCGGGAATCTTCTCATGAAAGAGAAGGAGTTCCTCGCTCACAAAGACGAATATGTGAAAGATGTTCTCGCTATCCTTGAAAAGAGGGCTGAAGAAGAGGCGAACCTGATCTTCAAGATGTATCACGAAGGTGAGGAAACACAACTATATACCGAAATCAGTCATTCCATCAGCACAGAAATAAATGAGCACTATGCCAGACTGTTTGATTTTTTTCAGGACCAACCGGAATTGTCAGATCAGCCGCTTTTCACAAAAGTCCTTTTAAATCACCTGCCCGCCTTTATCAGTAAAAATCAGAAGTATCGAGCACGGGTAAAAAAACTACCACCGAAGATCAAATCGGCCATCCTTGCAAGTGAAATTGCCTCGTTTATTGTGTATCATGGCGGCTGGGAAATTGATTTTGAAAGTAGACTTAAAGGATATTTAAAAAAGCAGTTTGCCTGAAAATGGAGAATATTACACCTAAAACCTACGACAGATATATTAAAGCCCTTACGGATATCAGCCGGGCCATTACCTCCGATCTGTATCTGGAAGATATTCTGAAGCTTATCGTAATGGTCACAGCCAAGGTAACCGGTGTTGAGATCTGCTCACTATGGCTCATAGACGAAACCAAAAGTCAGAAGAAGATCCGGCTAAAGGCCACACAGGCCATTGATCCGGAGTATCTAAAAGAGCGCTCATTAAGTATGGACGAAGGGGTAGTGGGATTTGTGGCCACGCATAACCAGCCGCTTATCATCAAAAATGTATTAAAGGAGCCTCTTTTTAAAGAAAAAGAGATGGCGAAAAAACTTGGCCTGGTATCGATGCTTAGTGTGCCCCTTCAAGCGAAGGATAAAAAGGTGGTTGGTGTTTTTAACTGTTTCACTGCCGAACCCCATGCGTTTTCAGACACAGAGGTAAACCTCATAACGGTCGTTGCCAACCAGGCTACCGTTGCCATCATGAACACTGAACTTATGGTTAAAACAAAGGTAATCCAGGAGGAGCTGAACACCCGCAAACTTGTCGAACGCGCCAAAGAGGTTCTCATGCGCCAACGCAACATGAACGGGGATGATGCCTTCCGGTGGATACAGAAACGCAGCATGGATTCCCGCAAATCAATGCGTGATGTAGCCGAAGCAATCCTGCTTTCGGAGCATTTGGGGTATTATTCCAGCGCGCCTCGCACCTAAACGTAATTTTTAACAAATTTTCTTTTTCAATTATTATTAAAAGATGCTTGACAAACCTAATAAACACGGTTAGGAACTAAATTCTCTGCACAAAGGCGTGCGGGGTCTTTTTTATTTGAAATGGACAAAGGCGTCTTGCTCCTATGGGGAAGGTGCCTTTTTTTATTGATATCAAAAGGAGGAAAATGATGAATTTACAGAGACCCAATTCTAATGACGCGCTTCAAACCAAAAATCGTTCTCGAAATGTCGCGCCTCAGTCCGGTATATGCAGTCGATGTATTGACGGATGCAAAGGAAATTGTGATTTGTTCAGGGCCACGTTCCGGGGGAGAGAGCTTCTATATCCGGAACCGTTTGGGAGCGTAACGGCCGGCGCGGACAAGGACTACCCGGTTGATTATTCCCACCTGAATATTATGGGCTATGCCCTGGGAGCAAAGGGAATAGAGGCTGATCCCGACATAGCTACTTTTCCGGCGGTGAATACGGAAACGTCTTTTGGTGTCAATGAAAAGGTAAAGATGAAGGTGCCCATATTTACAGGTGCCCTCGGCAGCACTGATATTGCGCGAAAAAACTGGGAACATTTTGCGATAGGGGCTGCTATAAGCGGTATCAGCCTGGTTTGTGGTGAAAATGTGGTGGGAATTGATCCGGAACTGGAACTCGACAGCAATGGCAAGGTTATAAAATCCCCTGAGATGGACCGTCGTGTCAGAGAATACCGTCGCTATCACGAGGGGTATGGGGATATTTTTGTTCAGCTGAACGTTGAGGACACGCGCAACGGTGTAGCCGAATATGTCATTGAAAAACTCGGGGTTGAGACCATTGAGCTAAAATGGGGCCAGGGGGCCAAGTGTATTGGCGGGGAGATCAAGGTAGACTCCCTAATACGGGCAATCGAACTGAAAAAACGGGGGTATATCGTAACCCCCGATCCGGAAAACCCTGCTTCCCAGGCAGCTTTTAAGGCTGGTCCTCTAAAGCAATTTGAGCGACATTCCCGTCTTGGATTCATCGATCAGGAGGGCTTTATGAAGGAGGTGGAACGGATTCGAAAACTCGGCGCAAAACGGATAACGCTCAAAACGGGCGCTTATCCTATGAGAGAACTGGCCATGGCAATCAGATGGTCGAGCGATGCAGAAATAGACCTGTTGACCATTGACGGCGCGCCAGGAGGGACGGGTATGAGCCCCTGGCGGATGATGAGCGAATGGGGGATACCTTCCATATATCTGCACGCTATGGCCTATGAATTATGCGAACGGTTGGCCAAAAAAGGTAAAAGGGTGCCCGATATCGCTTTTGCCGCCGGTTTTTCCTCCGAAGACCATGTCTTCAAAGCGCTGGCTCTGGGAGCCCCTTACTGCAAGGCCGTCTGTATGGGTCGGGCTTTAATGATTCCCGGCATGGTGGGTAAAAATACTGAAAAATGGCTGAGGGGTGAAGACGGCGGACTCCCTGCAACCGTATCAAGCTTTGGCTCCACAAAGGAAGAAATATTTATGAACTATGAAGTCCTGAAGGAGAAATACGGCGCTGAAGTCGATGATCTTCCATTGGGTGCTATAGGTTTATATAGTGCCACGGACAAAATAAGGATAGGGCTCCAGCAGATCATGGCCGGCTCCAGGAACTGGGAGGTTCAATACATCAGCCGAAAGGATATTTTTTCTCTTACAGAGGAATGTGCGAGAGTCACGAATATTCCATATGTCATGGATGCCTACAGGAAAGAAGCCCTTGAAATAATAGATGCGTAACATATTGATATATATATAATCTTAGAGTAAGGGGCGGTTTATTGACCGCTCTTTTTTTTGCTGGATTGTAGGTTGGAAAAAACCGCTTCATCCGAATGATGAGTATCGCGAAACTGATCAGAAATGAAGTTGGCAGGTGGGACGGTTGAAGCAGCCTTTTCTTCGATTCCGGGCTTCTCAGCCTGGTGATTTCAGGCAGTTATGGGCGGGTGATTCCTCCCCCCTCCGCTGTTCACCGCCGTTCCTCCTGATCGTCGGTGCCACGGGGTCCCCCATCCCATAACAACATGAAATCACGAAGGCCTTCCAGCAGTCACTCCGAAAAGACCGCTTCAACCGTCAACCTGCAACCGTGTGTTGTCTTGAGGCGTACTCATTAACCGGATGAACCAAAAAATCCTTTCGATCGTCAGATGGATTGACAAGACCTTGCAACCAACGTAATAATATAAACATAAGGCACAAGGCGTTCCATCCCTTACGCCTTAAGCCTCAAGCCTTGAGCCTTAGGCCTAAACCCCAATACTATCTTAGCTCGGAAGTAAACCCCATGCGATGGGCATCTATATTTTACTAGTATTCGGAGAACATTGATTCATATGGCTCTAAAAGATTTTATTTTACCCAGTGAAATTTATGAACGATTTAAGGCATTTCACGAATTGATGGCCAATAAAATACGGGAAATTTTGCTGGTCTCCAGTCCCTATGATGCGTTTATTCTGGAGGAGGATGGGAGCCTTGCATCCAGGATTATAAACGAATATAGGGGATTAAATCTGAGCCAGCCCCCAAGGGTGACCCGCACCGCTTCAGCCTATGCGGCCCTTGAACTCTTGAATGAAAGAGTCTTCGATATGGTCATTGCCATGCCGCATCTGGATGAAATGGATGCCTTTTCGTTGGGTTTGGAAATAAAGAAACTAAGACCCAACTTGCCGGTTATTCTTTTGGCTCACAGCTCGAGGGGTATCTATCCCTTTCCTGAAAACAAGGATTGCAGCGGTATTGATAAGACTTTTGTCTGGTCTGGAAATTCCGACCTCCTTCTGGCCCTCGTCAAGAATGCTGAGGACCGCCTCAATGTTGATTTTGATACCGAAAAGGCGAAGGTTAGAGTCCTGATCCTGGTTGAGGACTCTCCGGTCTATTATTCATCATTTCTGCCGCTCATATACAAAGAAGTCGTGAGGCAGACGCAGGCCGTTTTAGAGGCCGGTCTTAACGAAGAGCACAGGCTCCTGACAATGCGGGCAAGACCCAAAATACTATTGGCAGGAAGCTATGATGAGGCCATGGAACTTTACCAGAAGTTCCGTTCTTATGTCTTTGGCATCATATCAGACACCCGTTTTCCAAACCATGGCAAAATGATGGCGGATGGGGGAATTCAATTACTTTCGCAAATCAGAAAAGAAATCCCTGATCTGCCTCTTCTTTTGCTGAGTTCGGAACCCGAAAACCGGAAAGAGGCAGAAAAAATACCCGCTGTTTTTTTAGACAAAAGCTCCCCAAATTTACTATCAGAGATACATGAATTTTTCATGACCCATTTGGGTTTCGGGGATTTTATTTTCCGTATGCCGGACGGCACTGAAATTGCTCGGGCCTCAAGTATTCACGAACTCGAGGTCAAGTTGTCCAATATACCTGCTGAATCCCTCTGGTATCATGCAAAGCGTAATCATTTTTCTAACTGGATAATGAGTCGTTCTGAAATTGCCCTTGCCTCTGAATTCCGTGAAGTCCAGGCCTCTGAGTTTCTTGATGCCGATCATATGCGGCAGTATATTATATCAAACATTCATACGTTGCGTAAGTGGCGTCAAAAGGGTGTAGTCGCACAGTTCAAGGGAGAACATTTTGACGCAGACACGATGGACTTTGTTAAAATTGGTCAGGGATCAATAGGGGGAAAGGCGCGGAGCCTGGCCTTTATGTCAGCCATGCTTCAGGAGCACCCTGAAATTCATGAAAGAAATTCAGACATAAATATTGAGATACCCAAAACCTCGGTTATTGCCACTGATGGGTTTGAGGCCTTTGTCAGTGAGAATCACTTAGAGCATTTTGTCAAGGAAGACTTCACGGATGAAGAAGTCACAGAAGGTTTTTTAAAGGCAGAAATGCCTGAGTGGCTGATAACCGAACTGGAGGCCTATCTGTCCCAAGTCAAATACCCCCTTTCTGTCCGTTCTTCCAGCCTACTTGAAGACGCCCAATTTCAGCCTTATGCCGGGCTTTATGAAACCTACATGATCCCCAACAATCACCCGGACCTTTCCATGCGTCTTCGGCATCTCATCACTGCAATAAAGCTGGTTTATGCCTCCACCTATTATGAGAGTCCCAAGGCTTTTTCCAGAAGCATTTTTAGTCAAGCGAAGGAAGAGGCAATGGCTGTTATTATCCAGCAAGTTGCCGGGCAAGAATATGGGGATTTTTTTTATCCGGCAGGTTCAGGTGTGGCCATGTCACACAACTTTTATCCGTTTTCGTATATGAAATCCGAAGAAGGGATTGCTCACATCGCTCTTGGGCTGGGCAAAACCGTCATGGAAGGAGAAAAGAGCCTGCGGTTTTCGCCTAAGTATCCAAACATTCTACCACAATTTTCAGCCGTTGATGACATTCTGGCAAATGCTCAGCGTTTTTTTTATGCGTTGCGAATCAAGGGGTATCCAGATGATCTCAACTTCGGGGAATATTCAAACCTGGAAAAAAGAGAAGTCGATGATGCAGCAGACGAATTCCCCATAAGAACATTTGCCAGTACTTATCTGCCTGAAGAACACCGTATCAGGGATACGGCCTATATCCCGGGACCCAAGATTTTAACATTTGCGCAAATACTTAAGTACAACACATGGCCTTTGCCGCAGCTGCTGTGTGATATATTGGAATTGGGTCGCAAGGGTATGGGGTGTCCTGTTGAAATGGAATTTTCGATTAACCTGAGTGCTGACAAAAACGTCAAAAGTGTTTTCTTTTTTCTGCAGATGAGACCGATGGTCGCTGAAGAGGAGCGTTTTGAAGTGCAGATCACTCAGCAAGAGGCTGAACGCGCATTTTGCCATTCCTCCCAGGCCCTTGGAAACGGAAGAAATGACGAAATGTCGGATATCGTCTATGTCAAGCCCGATGACTTTAAGCCGGATGCGACCCTTCAAATGGCAGAGGAGGTTGGGCGGATAAATGCTGCTTTGCGCAAAGACAAACGCCCATATCTCCTGGTAGGCCCTGGAAGGTGGGGATCATTTGACAGATGGCTCGGTATACCGGTTAAATGGAAAGATATTTCAGGTGTAGGCGCCATTATTGAACTCAGAAATGAGAAGTTAAAGGCTGATCCATCGCAGGGCTCTCATTTCTTTCAAAACATCACATCCCTGGGAATTCACTATATTACGGTCACCGAAGAATCAGAGGACTACTTTGATTGGGAATGGGTGAATTCCCTGCCTACTATCCAGGAGACAAATTTTTTAAGGCATGTAAGACTGGAAAAGCCTATGATTCTTAAGATTGACGGGAGAAAGTCTCAGTGTGTCATATTTATTGTTGACCATTGATGGCTTCGTAAAAAGCCCTCCGCTTTAGTTGATGTGCCGTCTAATTGATGAATTTTGCGAGTTAATCATTGTTGGCTTTTGAAAAGAGACCCCAGCGGTCCTTGTACCATTAATTTCAAATAGCTAAACTGCTGCGAAATTTGTTATAAACTGAATCTTGCACCAGGTATCGTAGCGAGGCGCAGAACGCCTTGTTTTTAAAGCGAAGTTGGAGTGATTTTAATCCGCAGGCATATACCCTTTATGGTGAGAATCAAAATCATGAAACGAGCTTTTAAGGCAAAGCGCTTCAAGCCTTAGTGGATAGTTGGTGCAAGATTCAGGTATAATATTTAAATTGATCTTTTAATAAGTTGTGCCTTTTTGTGGGTATGTCAATCGACAATAATCATTCAAACCGGAGGTTATTATGTCAGATATTTTGGAATTGATAAAAGCAAGAGATCCAGGTGAAAGGGAATTTCACCAGGCTGTAAGGGAAGTCATAGGGGATATTCAGCGTGTTCTGGACCGAAATCCTGAATACAGTCATGCCAAGCTATTAGAGAGAATGATCGAACCGCGAAGGGTTATCATTTTCCGTGTGCCCTGGATGGATGACAGAGGTGATGTTCACGTTAACAGAGGCTTTAGAGTGCAAATGAACAGCGCCCTGGGTCCATACAAGGGTGGACTTCGTTTTCATCCCTCGGTTAACCTCAGTATTCTCAAATTTTTAGCCTTTGAGCAAGTCTTTAAGAATGCCCTGACCACCCTACCTTTGGGAGGAGCCAAAGGTGGGTCTGATTTCGATCCCAAAGGGAAATCGGACAACGAGGTTATGCGCTTCTGCCAGGCATTTATGTTCGAACTTTCACACTATATAGGTCCCAACATCGATGTCCCTGCCGGTGATATCGGCGTGGGGGCGAGGGAAATCGGGTATCTATTTGGTGCATTTAAGAGAATAAGGAAGGAATTCGCCGGCGTATTGACCGGCAAGGGTCTTGGCTGGGGCGGAAGTTTTATCCGGCCTGAGGCAACCGGATACGGAACTGTCTATTTCGCAGCCGAAATGTTGGCTAAACGAAATGAAACCTTTGAGGGCAAAACGTGCCTGGTATCCGGTTCCGGAAACGTGGCCCAATTTACTGTTGAAAAGCTCTTAGAATTGGGGGCCAGGGTCGTCACAATGTCAGATTCTTCCAGTTATCTTTATGATGAAGAAGGCATTGACCCGGGAAAACTGGAATATGTAAAAAGGATTAAGAATATCAGACGGGGCAGGATACAAGAGTGCATTGATAAATATTCTGAAGCGGTTTGTACTGAAGTTGATACATCTCTGGATTACAATCCGCTTTGGGATCACAAGGCTGACT
>Ga0272443_10003355_pt1 | contig 18947 bp, 15 predicted proteins | sample SSMAcet12_FD_193581 | JGI IMG/M metagenome (GOLD analysis project Ga0272443, IMG submission 193581) | Marine sediment archaeal communities from Little Sippewissett salt marsh, Falmouth, MA, United States - SSM-Acet-12 | ecosystem: Environmental > Aquatic > Marine > Wetlands > Sediment ... | reverse complement strand
CCCCAGTATCACCTTTGTCACCTTTCAGTCCCTGTGTTCCATTTTTTCCTTGAGGTCCCTGTGTTCCAGTAGGTCCCGTCTCACCAGTATCGCCTTTCAGTCCCTGTGGTCCTATCGGTCCAGCTTCACCTTTGTCACCTTTCAGTCCCTGTGGTCCTTGTGGTCCAGTATCGCCTTTCAGTCCCTGTGGTCCTGCATCTCCGGGATCACCTTTGTCACCTTTCAGTCCCTGTGTTCCATTTTTTCCTTGAGGTCCCTGTGGTCCAGTAGGTCCCGTCTCACCAGTATCACCTTTAGGTCCCTGTGGTCCTTGTGGTCCAGTATCGCCTTTCAGTCCCTGTGGTCCTGTATCCCCAGTATCACCTTTGTCACCTTTCAGTCCCTGTGGTCCTGCATCTCCGGGATCACCTTTGTCACCTTTCAGTCCCTGTGTTCCATTTTTTCCTTGAGGTCCCTGTGATCCAGTAGGTCCCGTCTCACCAGTATCGCCTTTCGGTCCTTGTGGTCCTGAATCACCAGTATCGCCTTTCAGTCCCTGTGGTCCTATCGGTCCAGCTTCACCAGTATCACCTTTTGGTCCTTGGGCGCCCGTATACCCTCGGTCGCCCTTAACTCCAGTATAACCTCTGAGACCTGTTGGTCCTTGGGGGCCAGTTCTTCCCGTGTCTCCTTTATCCCCTTTCAGTCCTTGTGGTCCTACAGGCCCCATTTCACCTTTGTCGCCTTTATCGCCTTTCGGTCCCTGTGGTCCTGGAATCAGAACAAATCCTGTAGGGATTTCTTTTAAATTTTCAAAATCATCAATATTTAGATTTTTCATGAGTTCGTCTGGTGTTGTTTCAGAATCTAGCACTAAAATAACATATTTGACTCCGTTATCTGTTATGTTATTCTCCTGGGCCATAGATACGGAGCACATTAAAGTCAGAGCTATCAGCACAGCTAACGCTGTTGTTTTCATTTTTACCCCACACTCCTTCGTCGTTGCAATTGGGGTTTTACTAGCGAATCAGGAGTCGTACATGTATCCATATTCTGCTTAAGATTATATGGCGCACGCTAGTTATAGTCGAAAACCAATTAGATGATACTAATTGGTTTTTGCCAGAATAGTGCTTAACAATACGAATAGGTCAAATCTCTAACTCTTGCGAGTTCGGGATTTATCCGAAAAGTATCGTTAAACACTATACTTTAACATTAACCCCAAAGGGTTGAGACATATTATTCTTATATAATATTTTCGATGAATCATTGTAAAAATATTACCGAATACATACAAATGATCTAATATACAGCTAAACGCGCCGAGAGTGTGTTACAAGTATCATTCTATTAAAAAAATATATTTTGTATTTTTTTTTTAAAAAACTTCCTCATCTAAATTTGCGAGCTTTGTCGAAGGCGGCCTTAGCTTCACTTTTGCGGTTGAGATGCTGTAGTGCTAGGCCTTTATTTTTCCAGGAGTATGCATTATTTGGATCAATTTCGATGGCCTTTTCATAGCATTCGATGGCTTCTTCACATTTTTTCTGATTTCTGAGAATAGATCCTTTTCCCATCCAGGCGTGAGCATCTTTCGGATTTATCTTAAGGGCTTTGTCGTAAGCTTCAGTGGCCTCTTCCAATTTCCCCAATTCTGTTGCTAGAATGAGGCCCTTTGTGATCCAGGCTTTAGCATCTTGCGAATTCAGTTCTGTAACCACATCGTAAGCTTTGACGGCTTCTTTGTGTCTTCCGAATTCGTAATGCATTAGGCCTTTTTCTTTCCAGATCTTTGCTAGCGTTTGTGTCGAATCGGATGGTATGGTCGCAATGGCTATATCATAAGCCTCGATGGCCTCTTTTTGTTGGTCCATTTGAGCAAGTATACCCGCTTTGTATACCCAAGCCTCAACGTTTTCAGGGTTCAACTTGGTGACGTTGTCATATGCTTCTATGCTCTCTCGGAGTCTGCCCAGAAATCGAAGAATTTCAGCTTTATGCCACCAGGCTTTAACGTCTTTCGAATTGGTTTTGATGGCCGTATCGTATAATCTAATGGCCATTTCAAGGCACTTTATGGATTTTTCCTTTTCGCCCATTTTATCGAGGGCGATTCCTTTGTTCTGCCTGGCGTTTGAGTCTTTTGGATTTATGTCTATAGCTTCATCGCTGAATTTAAGTGCTCTTTTGTACGATTTGGCTGATTCTTCTCTCCTGCCCAAAAGTTTGAGGACTTCGCCTCTTTTAATCCATAGGTTTGCGTTTTTGGGACTTATCTCAATGGCATTTTCGAAGGCTTTGACAGCTTCTTTATAAGAGTGATCTTCACAAAGCTTGAGGCCTTTATTATACCAATGGTCCTCAGTATTATCATGCACTATATTCTTCAATTTGATCATTACCCCCACTATTCAGTGCGTATAACCCCCACAAGTTATGGCGCATAATAGTAATTTAGTTAGGTCTAGAGTATTAAATATTTTGGTATGTATTCAAAACTAATGCGAATAATTTTCGATCATTAGTTACTACATTCGATATGAGCAATTGGGTACTATATGAAATAATAAATACCCAACATACTTATAATCCCCAACAAATTTATACCCCGCATCCCTGGTTGGAAAAAATGATATATAAAATTATCGACAAAATCGTTATCAATCACCTTTGTTTTATAGTTCTCAATAGTATGCTCTATTAAATGTATTTTTTTTTTAGCACAATGATTGAAAAAGTCCCTCCTATTTACCCTTAATATGGTGTTTTTTTGTAATTTTTCCTGATGGATTGAGTCTTCATAGAGATCATTTTTAGCAGGCTTACCTTAATCATCTTCGCTCTTTACCATTACTTTTCCTGCGGTGAGGTCTGGGGGGAGTGGAAAGTATGCAGAGAGATTTTCTTTTACCCATTTCGATGCTAGTTCGTTGGACTCTTCTGCTCCGGCTTCATCTTCAAAGAAGTTCAAAAATGCCACCATTCCATCTCCTCCATCTATACCGTAGTATTTTATGAAACCTGGCACCTTACGGACTTGGGGTAGAAATCCCCCTTCTACTTTCTGCATCAATTCGTCAATCTGTTCTGTATTTGTCTTGTAGCGCCTTATGCTTACGTACATAAACGTTCCTCTCCATATGCTATCTGTAGCAATCTATAATAACTTTTTTGTATATGTAATGTCTTGTCCATTTCCCTTTATAGTGCTTAACGATACCTTTCGGATTATAGTGTTTAACGATACTTTTCGGATAAATCCCGAACTCGCAAGAGTTAGAGATTTGGCTTATTCGTATCGTTAAGCACTATTCTGGCGAAAAATAATTAGTATCATCTAATTGGTTTTCGACTATAAATGCGACACGTATGAAATTCTACCATGACGTTTGAACTAAAAAATATAATGCTGATATGTCCGAATCAAAAAAGTATTTGGTGGGAAGTGCCTTCACCCGATGATTTTTTGCACTCTACCCACTCGACCATCTTGCAATCGCACTTTTATGCCATGAGGGTGGTGGGAGGATCTGGTGAGAATATCTTTCACCACGCCTCGAGATCTCGTGCCTGTGCGTTGATCTTTCTTTAAAACGATTTCGACTTCAATTCCTGGCCGAATATCTTTCCGATTCTTTCCGTTAACCTTTACGGGTGCGGTTTGTGTCACTATTTTTCACTCGTAATTTCTTGATAATGGACTTTATCCTTGTTTGATCTCCACCAGCTCAATTTCGAACGTAAGGGTTTTACCAGCTAGGGGGTGATTGGCGTCGAAAATCACAGTGGAGTCGGTTAATTCTACCACGCTAAACTCGATGTTGTGATTGTCTTTGCTGAACTGCAATCTTTGGCCTGGCTCTGGATCCAAACCAGGGGGCAATTGTTCTTTTGCTATTTCCACCACTAGCTCTTTTTGGTGGGGTCCATAGCCCTTCTCCGGGGTGATCGTTACGGTTTTAATATCACCCAGATTCATGCCCTTTACTGCTTCTTCGAATCCAGGTATCATCATCCCTTGTCCCAGTGTAAATTGTAACGGCCCCTGATCTTTTGAAGAATCAAATACTGTGCCGTCTTCGAACTTACCTTCATACTGGACGCTTACGGTGTCGCCACTTTTAGCCTGCGCCATAACATTCACCAAAATTTAGTATTTTTGTTGTGGTTCAGAGACGATATCTGTCAGTTTAATCTCGAAATAAAGGTCTTTCCCTGCTAAAGGATGATTGGCGTCTATGACCAATTTTGACTCGGTTACCTCAGATATCTCTATTTGTATCATGCGGTGGTCTGACTGTCCAATATGCATTACTTGTCCTTCCTTTGGTTCAAATTGGGCGGGGATATTCGTCCGGTCTAATTCTATGACCATTTCATCAAGGTGCGGCCCATAGCCCTTTTCAGGAGGGATTTTAACCGTTTTCGATTCGCCGGGTTCCATTCCCAACACAGCCTCTTCTAGACCGGAAATCACGTATCCCTGTCCTATGGTGAACTGCAACGGCTCTTTATCGACTGACGTGTAGAGCACTGTTCCATCTTCATTCCTGGCGGTGTAATGCATCCTTACTGTATCGTTAGCCTTTGCTGAGACCATCTCTGAATCCTCGTGATTGACAATTTCTCGAATTTAAGGAAATATGTACATGACGGTAGTTTGGCATAATTTTTCGTTCGACCATAAGGATTCTTTTAAGGAATAATGAATATAGGTGAGCACCGAAGGATTTTGTTTGGCATTAAGAGGTCTCTGCAGCGTAGTAATAGTATTCACCACTCTCCCGCTGAGCCCTATCTAACCTAGATCCAGGTTTGTTCACTCTGGGTCGATGGGTATCCTCGTCTCTTCTAAAGGTGATTCCAATTCCGTCTAAAAATCGATTCATGCCCTCTCTCATATCATAAGGGGGGCGAACTGTACCTGTTTTGCCCGGTTTGCCTTCAAAGACTATTAGTCTTTCTGAAAGGAGATCTATGAGGTAAATATCGTGATCTACTACCAGAACTGAACGTTCGCTGCTTTCTGCAAACCTGCGCATCACCTTTGCCGTCATCATCCTCTGCTCTACATCCAAATGGGCAGAGGGCTCGTCAAGAAGGTAGAGGTCAGCCTCTCTGCTCAGGCAAGTAGTTATTGCCACTCTTTGCAGTTCTCCACCGCTTAACTCTGCCAAGTTGAGGTCCATCAACTTGTCTAGTCCCATGGGTTTGATGAACTCCGACTGGTAATAGCTGGAATCGAACTCTTGGGTAGCCACTCGGAGGAGACCTTCTACACAGATATCGACATCTGCCTTTAGATACTGGGGCTTGTAAGATACCTTTAGCTTGAGATTCATTTGACCTGTGGTGGCCGTTTCCATTCCGGCCAGTATCTTGATGTAAGTGCTCTTTCCAATGCCATTTGGGCCTAGAATTCCCACCACTTCCCCCTTCCGTATGATCCCCGCCTCTGCAAACAGGTTAAATTGGGGGTACTCTTTTGTGAACGTATCATACTTCACCATTGTTGGTACGTCTTTTTCCATCCTAGGGGCGCGCACCTCAAATTCAATGGCCTCAGATCTTACCCTTATATTTTCTTCGTGCAGAAATCCCTTGATGTACTGGTTAATGCCCACCCGTACCCCTTTGGGGCGGGTGACCGCGCCATAGGCACCAGGTGTACCATAAATCAGATGCACAGAATCTGCCAGCAAATCTAACAAGGCTAGATCGTGTTCTACCACCATGATCGCCTTTTCTGAAGCCAGATTCCTAATTACCCTCGCAGAGTTGATTCGTTGGAATATGTCCAAGTAAGGGCTAACCTCGTCAAAAAAGTAGACGTCTGCTTCTCGTGAAGCACAGGCAGCTATGGCCACCCTCTGTAGCTCGCCACCACTGAGGCTGCTAATGTCTCTTTCCAATACATGGTTCAAATTGAGAGTTTGGGTCAGATCTTTGAGAGCCCCTCGTTCGTCGGTTTTTTCCAGCAAGCCGTTTACGGTTCCTGAATAGCTCTTAGGGATTCTGTCTACGTATTGTGGTTTATATGCGATCTTTATTCCTTGGTCGACTACCTTTTTTAGGTAGTCTCCTAAGGCAGACCCCGAGTAATGGCTTATTGCCTCTTCCCAGGAGGCCTCTTTGCCTAAATTGGGACATAGCAATCCTGATAGGATGTTAATTGCCGTGCTCTTTCCGATGCCGTTAGGCCCCAAGAGACCAGTAACTCGCCCTTCCATGGGAACTGGCAATCCATAAAGAGCAAATCCATTCTTTCCATAGCGGTGATCTGGTTTTTCCAGCTCGTCGGGAAGGTTGATGATGTGAATGGCCCCGAAGGGACATTTTCGAATGCATATCCCGCAGCCCACACAAAGGTTCTCGGTGATCTCAGGCTTTCCATCAATGAATACTATGGTCTCGTCGCCGGTTCTCACAGGCGGGCAGAAGTACTCACATTCACGAGCGCACTTCCGAGGCTGACACCGATCCTTATCGATTACAGCGATCCTCATGCAGTCCACCTAGTTGAGCAGAATTGTCCAGGTGACCAGCCAGAGGTCAATGGCGATGAATTCGACATAGAGCCAATCTTTTGTGGCAAAATCTTCGCTATTAATCTTAAGAAGCGGGTAGGTGTATTTCTGAAAATAGTAGGTGGCTCCACCAATTACTATTATTATAAAATACCAGGGGTAACCCAGTCCGGTAGTTCCTTCTTCGGATATGCCGGTTCCAAAGGCGTAGTAACTTATGAAACCGAAAATGACGCCTAAAAAGGCCGGGTACAGCGTTTTAATTATGCCTTCGACCTGCTCTCTCTTACGGTCTGATGATCTTTTTTTAACAGCAACGCTCTTTTTATAATCCGTACTTTCGGATTTGGTTGTTGTTTTTGCAGTCTTTTTCGACGTCTTTCTCTTTTTGGCCATGGGATCTCCTTGCCTTGGGAGACATCATATGATAATAGCGTTTTGGTACCATCAAGTACTTGCAACGTCTAAACCACGTTGGTTAATCATGGTTTAATATAACGCCTTATTTTATCCCAGTTCCTTTTTCATAGTGGCAAAGTCCAAGTAGTATCACTTATAAAAGTGTCAACGTGCGTAAGTTCATAGTGGCAGATTCTTCTGTGTTCATATATGGCAAAGATCTGGATGGGGTTGTGGTCACGGTTCCTGGGGTAGAGGGCGAGTTGAAAGACATAAGCTCTAGGATGCGACTTCAAATATCCGATGTAAAAATAGAGCCCCCTTCCAAAGAGATGATCGATAATGCGCAACAAGCAGCTTTGGAAACTGGCGATGCACAAGTGTTGTCTGAGGTAGATCTGGAAGTTCTGGCCAAGGCCTTGGAGTTAGATGCCGTTCTTGCTACAGACGACTATGCAGTTCAGAACGTTGCGCTCCATCTGGGGCTACTAGTTGAGCCTGTGGCACAACCTCGGATCAAAAAGGTCATAAAACGGAAGATAATCATGAAATGTGCTGGATGTGGGAGACCGTTTCAGGGTGACGAATGTCCAATTTGCGGCACTCCTGCCAGAAGGAACAAGGGGGATTAATGATAAAAAATATAGATAGCCTTATAGATAAAGCCGCTGAGCTAAAGTCCAAAGGCCTGGTGGAAGGGCAGATCGCTGAGGAGCTGAACATATCCCGGGAGACTGCAACGTGGTTGTTGACTCATGCAGAATCCAAAGAAACTTCAAAGGGTCCTAAGGACTTCTCGGTTGACTGGAGTGCCATAGGTAAGAACGCATACAGGCTTCGTCATGTGTCTCAGGCATTGGCAGACATGCTTTTGGAAAGCTTGGATTCTCCCGAGTCGGAGATGGACGTTGTAGTGGGAATCGCCCTTAGTGGGGTTCCTCTGGCCAGTCTGGTGGCCCGGGACCTGGAAGTAGATTTGGCCATCTATACGCCCTCTAAGCAGCGATGGTCTAACGAAAGCGAAACCGAGCCACGAGGCAACTTCAGCGCCAACTTCGCCGATATTGAGGATGCGGAGTGCGTGATAGTAGACGACGTCATAACCTCCGGCAGGACTTTGGAAGAGACCGTGACCATGCTACAGGAGCGAGGTGCTGAACCAAATGCCATTGCGGTTCTTGTGGACAAGAAGGGCATAGACGAGATCGCGGGTGTGCCGGTATGTTCGCTTTTCAAAGTAATTAGAGTGAACTAAACATAATTCAGGCCTCTAACTTGGGGGATCTTGAATTATTGTTTTTGAATATGGTCAAATGGTGTGGGTCTTGGTTATAGTCGAGAACCAATTAGGTGATACTAATTGGTTTTCGCCAGAATAGTGCCAGACGCGCACCAAAAAATTTAATTAAAAATAATTTTATGCTTATTGCTACTTTGATCTACTCCAAATCGTATCTCCCAGGTACTTGATGCGTAGTATGCGGTGGTAAGGAATCATAGTCCCTCCATAAGAGAAAAAGGACTTTCCTGGCACCACATCGCCGCCTTTTACGGTGATGGTATCATTGGGCGCGCCCCGATGCAGGATATCAATCTCGCATTCATCTAATGACAGGCCTCGCCATTTGATCTCGTTCAATATTTGTTTAGGATGCCTGCCCTTGGGCCTGAATTGGGTCAAACGTCATCTCCCTCCGAAGCTCTCTTTTCCTTGCAGTCTCTTTTGAGAAAGCCTTTTAGAACATTGAGTAGCTGGTTTTGTCACTCCTGGTAATTAAGGTTTGATCGACATGTTCCCTGAGGACGAATACAATTTGGACTTCTTCAAATCGGAGGGGTTCTATCGCAAGAAATGCTCTAAATGTGGAGGGTACTTCTGGACCAGAGACGAGGCCAGAATCACTTGCGGCGATCCCCCCTGTGATCCTTATTCCTTCATAGGCTCACCCGTATTCAAGAGAGAGTACGACCTCGACGAGATGCGAGAATACTACTTGAGCTTCTTCGAAGAACGAGGGCATACCCGCATTGAAAGATACCCTGTGGTTGCTCGATGGCGTGACGACATATATCTTACCATAGCCTCCATCGCCGACTTCCAGCCCTTCATCACATCTGGGTTGGTACCTCCACCTGCCAACCCTCTCACCATCTCCCAGCCCTGCATTCGGTTGGATGATCTGGATTCGGTGGGCAGAAGCGGCCGCCATTTAACGACCTTTGAGATGATGGCCCACCACGTCTTCAACACACCAGAAAATAGGATATATTGGAAGGACCGCACCGTGGCCCTCTGCGACGAACTTCTGTTGGGCTTGGGCGCGGACCCCTTGGCCGTTACTTACAAAGAATCTCCCTGGGCTGGAGGAGGAAATGCAGGTCCTAGTGTGGAAGTTCTTGTGGGCGGTCTGGAGCTGGCCACTTTGGTTTTTATGGATATGAAAGTTTCTCCCAATGGTGAATACGATATCAAGGGAGAGCGTTACTCCAAGATGGACAACTACATTGTGGACACCGGTTATGGTTTGGAGAGGTTCGTTTGGGCCTCCAAAGGATCTCCTACCATCTATGAAGCTATCTTTTCTGATGTTTTGGACCACATATCTCAACTGGCTGGGGTAGAAAGAGCTTCTTCTGACGAGGAATGTGCCCAAATTTTGGCGCAGAATGCTCGTTTGACGGGAATGGTTGACACTGAAGATGCCAGCTTGCGAGAGCTTCGTTCAAAGATCGCTGCAGACATTGGAATATCTCTTGAAAGGCTGGAAGAACTGATAGTTCCCCTCGAGCGGGTCTATGCAGTGACAGATCACACCCGCTGTTTGGCCTACATGCTGGGCGATCGAATTATTCCCTCCAACGTAAAGGCAGGTTATTTGGCCCGACTGGTCATTCGAAGAACTCTGCGTCAGATGCACGATTTGAAACTTGAAGTGCCTTTATCTGAACTTGTGGCCATGCAGCTAAAAGACTTGAATTATGCGGATTTGGATGAACGGCTTGGTACCATCGTGGACATCTTGGATAGGGAGGAAGAAAAATATGCAGAGACCTTGAGCAAGGGTCGACGTATGGTAAAGAGGATGGCCAAAGGCTACAAGAAGACGGGGGCGAGCATACCCCTTTCAGAGATGATCTCTCTTTACGATTCTCATGGGATTCCCCCAGAGATCACACAGGAGGCAGCTTTTGATGCCGGGGTTTCTGTGGACTTGCCGGACAACTTCTACTCTCAGGTGGCCAGCACCCACATCAAATCGGATAAAAAGGACGTTGAAGTGGTGAACATTGATGCGCCAAAGACTGAGCGTCTCTTCTACGATCAGCCCTTTGAGGACCGTTTTGAGGCTCAAGTTATATTGGTGGTTGGCGACTCTCTGGTCTTGGATCAGACCCTCTTTTATCCGGAAGGTGGGGGCCAGCCAGCAGATCACGGAACCTTCCAGTTAGGTTCCAAGGTTTATCAGGTGGTAGACGTCCAGTCAGTGGGTGGCGTGATTCTTCACACGCTGACTGATATCGACGAGAACATCAAGAAAGGCGACTCTTTGGTGGGATTGGTAGATATGGGGCGGCGTCTGGCCTTGGCTCGTCATCATACTGCGGCTCACATAATACACGATTCTGCCAAAAAGATACTGGGCAGTCATATCTGGCAGGCAGGGGCCCAAAAGTCCGTGGATCGAGCCCGATTGGACCTGTCACATTACAAACGAATAACCTATGAGGAACTCAAAGAGATCGAGTTGGAAGCCAACAGAACGGTCATGAAGAACATGCCCATATCCACAGGTTGGTTGGATCGGTCAGAGGCTGAGAAGAAGTTCGGATTTGAGCTATATCAAGGAGGCGTTCCTCCTGGAAAGAGGATTCGAGTGGTTCAGGTGGGGTCAGACGTCGAAGCCTGTGCAGGGACTCATTGCACCAACACCGGAATGGTGGGCCCCCTCAAGATCCTTCGCACTGAAAGGGTCCAAGATGGCGTAGAACGAATAGAGTTCGCCGCTGGAGAGGCCGCAGTCCTCAGAGGCCAGGAACGAGACGACTTGCTCTTCCAGTCTTCAGACATATTGAGCGTACCTGCCGAACAACTCCCAAAAACAGTTGCTCGTTTCTTCGAGGAGTGGAAGGACCTTCGCAAAGAGGCGGTCCGGCTCAAAGAAGATGTGGCCCGATCTCAGTTGGAAGGTCTGCTATCCAAGGCAGTAGATGTTGACGGCCTCAAAGTGGTGTTACATAGGATGGGAAATGCTGACGTTGATGAGCTTATAAAAGCTGCTTCTATGTTGTCAGAGCGAGATTTTGTGGGCATTTTGGGCAGTGAGCGCAATGGCGCCAAGATTGTGGCCTCTGTGGGCCAAAGTGGTCTGGAAAAAGGGCTCAAGGCGGGGGACATAGTCAAGGTCGCCACCAAAGTGGTTGGCGGCGGCGGAGGTGGAAAGCCAGCCATTGCTCAGGGTGGTGGACCCAACGCAGAAAATTTGGACGAAGCTCTAAAAGCGGGTCTTGAAATCGTCAGGTCCACTCTCTGAGCTTCAATTTTTTAATATTGAATATAGTGTTTAACGATATCTTTCGGATTAATCTCAAATTCTCGTGAGTTTAATATCTGACCTATTCGTGTCGTTAAGCACTATTCTGGCGAGAACCAATTAGTATCATCTAATTGGTTCTCGGCTATAACTAACATCTATTATGGTGTTTGTGATGAGTGTTAATCTTTACGTGTGCAATTAATGAAGTTGTTACAAGTATATCTCACTCTTTCTTTTCGGCCTTTGTTTTTTCCTTTTTCTGTGATTGCTCGTAGGCCAACAGCGACGCTTTAGCGTGAACCCTGACTAGAGCGTTCTCCTCTTTTTCAGCAACCTTTTTCAATGTCTCTACTGATTTTTCGTCCACCATTTCTCCCAGCACCCAGGCCGCACCAGCACGCACGTCTTCTTTCTCGTCATTCTGCACAAGGTCGATCATTCTCTCTTGGACTAGGTCTTTGCCCAAATTGGCGAGGCCTACCATGGCGCTGGTCTTAACGGTATCTTCTGGATCTTTGAGCGCTTCTACCAAAGCATCCACTACTTCAGATCCGCCGATCTTGGCCAGTGAATTCACAGCATTGGACCTGACTAGCATGTTGCTGTTTGTAGTGACTGCATCCACCAATTTTTCCAAAGGCCAATTTACGTCCGGCAAGTCTTCTGGGGGTTGTGATGTTGACAGAGCATCTATTGGTTCTGTCTCTCCCAAAGGAACAGATTTTGTTTTTTCTTTTCCGGGTTCATTTTTCTTCTCTTCGACCATAAACTATAATGTGGAATCTATTCTACTTCAAATTTTCCAAGTTCGAAGGCCTGTTTATTGATGTCCAAAAATTTGGGGGGAACTGTTTCTGAGAGGGCTTCCATCAGCAGTCGTTCTTTGATGGGCAGATATTTGGAAAGGGCACCCAGCATTACCACATTGGCCGCCTGAGGATGGCCAGCTTTTTTGGCAAGCTCGGTAGCGTTCATGGTCTTGATTTCAATTCCCATCTGCTTCAAAGGTTCCAGGATATCTTTCAAGTCTGGATACTCTGCAGCACCTGTGGTCACGGTGACTGGAAGAACCGGCTGAACGTTTATTAAGGCCACTCCTTTGGGTGATAGAAACTTCGCATAGCGTAAAGCTTCTGCAGGTTCCAGGGCCAAAAGTACGTCTGCTTCACCAGGTGATACCATGGCGCTGTACTCACATCCTACTCGAATGTGATTGACTACGCTACCGCCGCGCTGAGCCATTCCATGGGTTTCTGCACCTCTCACCGACAAATTCGCCTTCAAAGCTGCCTGTCCGATTATGTCTGAGATGAGAACGACACCTTGGCCGCCCACTCCTACTACCACCACATCACATTGGGACGTTTTCATTCTGTCACCTCCATGGCATCGTGAGGACATATTTGAGCGCAAACCCCACATCCCGAACACAATGCGTTGATCTTTGCCGTCTGGCCGTCGAACTCTATGGCGGGACAGCCAAAGTTCACGCATTTCTTGCATCCGACGCACTTTTCTTCGTTGACTTTGAGGGGCTTATATCTAACACCGCTCTTGAGGGCGGTTATAACGCAAGGGTGCTTGGCAACCACCACGGAAAGACCATCGTAATCTTTTGCCTTCTTGAAAACATCTATTGTTGCCTCCAGATCGCAAGGATCAATGGTCTCTACGAAACCAGCACCCAAAGTTGTGGCTATCTCTTCGATGGATACCGGTACAACGCAATCACCGCAGGCAGAGCGTCCGGTGCCGGGATGGGGCTGATGACCGGTCATGGCAGTGGTTGAATTGTCTAGCACGGCAATGGTAATTCTGGCCTTGTTGTAAGCTGAATTGAGCAATCCGGGCATGCCTCCATGCAAAAAGGTGGAATCTCCCAACACGCAACAGATGCCCCTTTCCTCTCCGCCGAAACGGATTCCACTGGCTATGGTTATGCTGGCGCCCATGCAAAGACAAGTATCAACAGTTCCCATTTGCACACCCATGGTGTAGCAACCAATGTCGTTGGGGAATATGGCCTCTTTTCCAAATGCCTCTCTCATGGCGTAATAAGTGGCTCTATGGCTACAACCGGGACAGAGGGCTGGCGGTCTGGGTGGCAAGATTTTGGTTGCAGCGTCGTCCAAAGTAGACGCATTTTTAGCTTCGGGCCGTTCTATCATATCCGCTATGAACATCCTCACTTGCAGAGGGTCCAGTTCGCCTACAGAGGGCACGTGGCCGCTTTTTTTACCCAATATTTCCACGTTCGGATTTTCTTCTCTGGCCACCATCTCCACCACTTCTTCTATCACTGGATCCATCTCTTCGATCACAATCACCTGTCGGACCATTTTCAGAAATTGGCCCATCATTTTTCGTGGTGGCGGACAGGTGCCGATTCGCAGCAATGAGATGTCAGCTTCCAGTTCTGCGATGGCTTCTTGGGCGTAAAGCCCTGATATTCCTGATGCTATTACTCCAACATCGCCTTTGATATCCATCTTGTTCCACGGTTCTTGGGCGAGTGCTTCCTCTATGGCTTCTTGCTTATCCAAAAGTTCGGAGTGCAATGGTCTAACGTGTACGGGAAGAGCCACCCGATGGGCGGGATCTTTTTCGAAATGTGGGTCTTGGAATCTGATTTGAGCAGGGCCAACTTCCACGTCGGATCTGGCGTGGGATACCCTTGTCGTCGGTCTCAACATCACCGGCACCCCAAACTTTTCTGAAATCTGGAAGGCACGCAAAATCATGTCTCTGGCTTCTTGGGGATCGGCAGGATCAAAGCAGGGTATTCTGGCAAATTGCGCATAACGACGGGAGTCCTGTTCGTTTTGAGATGAGTGGCAAAAAGGATCGTCGGCCGATATCACCACCAGTCCGCCTTTCACACCCAGATAAGGCAAAGTCATAAAGGGGTCGGCGGCCACGTTTAGGCCCACGTGTTTCATGGTGGCCACAGATCTCGTATTCGTCCAAGAAGCACCGATGGCCACTTCCAGGGCCACTTTCTCGTTTACAGACCACTCTACGTGGATTTTATGTTCTTTGGCCAGTGGGGCCAGCGTATCTATGATCTCAGAGGACGGAGTTCCTGGATAGCCCGAAATCACTCCTGCCCCAGCTTCCAATATGCCCTTGGCAATGGCCACATTTCCCAGCAGATATTCTCTCAAGTTGAAACCATCCTTTTAGCGTATTTAGTCGGTTTGATAATTTGACATCATATGTTGGTCGTTGGCGTGTTGGTGAATCGCCCTTTGATAAAGGGCTTTCGAATGCTTCGTTTATTTTAACGAACACTTGCAGCTTTGAACTTGGAAGAAAATACAGGTACAATTTAACTAACGATTGTCTACTGTTCTCAATACAGCTAGTGACAGAGAAGGCATAAGATGTGGAATCAACTTGAGGTGGGGATGAAACCTTAGATACGTTCTGCAAGTGAGCACCCTTACTGAAAAATTCGGTTTATCATACAGAGATTCAGCTAAGAGAACTGTTCTCATGAAATATCTCGCCGCCTTCGAAGAAACTCGGAGCTGAGATCTGCGAAGACGTATTTTAGCATCATAAGATTTTGTGTATATTTGGAGCTTTGGGTTAGCACAACTATCTGTTTTGGACCTCGTTTTCTGGTGTGTGCTTTTGACTTGCGAATTAGTTTGAGCAATCCTGGAATATGGGGCTCCAACCATTTTGGATCGTTGCCCGAGTTGAGTCGAATCTGCCAGTGATCTAAATAGTAACCCACTTCGTGGATGACGATTTCGTTAACAGCACCACATTGATAGAAGAAGTTAACCGTCTTTTTGAGATAATACTTCCATCTATCAATATCGTTTACAAATGAACCCGCAGGCATTTCAAATGTTGGCAAAGCTTCAGGAGGCATCGTTAGATTTGTCTTCGTATCTCGGAAATTTATGTATTCGATGCCCTTTAGACCATTGCATACCTTGCACAACGTCTGAAGATTTTCGATATCGTCAGACCCGCCATGATATTTTGGTTTGATGTGGTCTACTTGCAGTAAACGTGAATTTTTTGCCCCACAACATAGACACCGATAACCATCTCGAAGTTTCACCCGGCGTTTCAATTTGTCATCCAATTCATCATTGGGCGGAGGTGGAGGCCGTTCTATGGTGTCAACGTCAGAAGGGCCTGAAGGTGGTGGATTTAAGATCCTGTTGACACAACCATCATATTGGCTTTTTAAGTGGTTGTACGACGGATAAATCGCTTTCCAATACCTATCATCACGCTCGTATTCTGTTTGAAGTTCCTGGTTTTGTTCGCGTAGGCCGAGATTCCTATCAACATGGTCCTTTGCAATGCGATCCAAATCATGATTTTCTCGTTCTTCAAATTTGAAGAATGCTGGTTGTGAGTTATTCTGCGCCATGTGGCGACAGATGCCAAAAATGTCCTGATCAAGATCAGAGCCAAAGTGGTTCTGAATGTCTGAGAAAAAGTTGTTCTTCCATGTTTCTATGGGGTTTCTCATATCTTTGAATTGGATGCTTTCATCCTCGAACCCCTCAATATTCTGGTGGCTCAAACCACTAATTAAGTTCCTGTAGCCTTCTATCTCATGGTCAAAGACCATTACCAATCGCCCTATTGGCTCAAGGTTATCGCTCCCATTTAGCAGGGTCACGTAATTGATCAGGTACCATCCAGCAGGCAGGAGCGTCAAAAATGGTGTTTCATTGACGTTGAGCCCGGAGTCCATCTGCCTTGCCAATTTTCGGACGAGTTCTATCGAGATATACTGTAAAGGAGGACGTTTAGCATATTTGTCCTCAGGATCACCAACACCGCCTGAAAGTTCATACTCCGCCCAGTTTATGAGATGTTCCCAGTTGTCCATGAAAAACACTAGGTTGGCCACATCAGTTCCACCAAACTTGGGTCCACGCAGGGCACGCCCCACCATTTGAGTCAAAAGTGACCGGCTTGTAGTCTGCCGTGTGATGAAGACGGTCTCTGCGTCTGGTACGTCGGTGCCCTCTGTGAGCATCTTAACGTTAAGTATAACGTCAAGTTTCCCAGATTTGAAATCACTTAGAACGCGTTTGTTATTTTCATCAGCGGTTTTCTTGCTACCTCCCTTGACGATATGCGAATAGACTGATCCCGCACGAATCCCACGTTTCTCTAGAAATTCGCTGATGGCTTCACACTGAAACCAACGATCAGCAAAAATTATTGTTTTCCCATATTTCTCGCAATTGTTGGCGTAGGTCGCGGCTATGTGCTCATTTCTATTTCGATTTTCTGCCATTTGAGTGATGATGTCTTCCGGGATATCTCTAAATGTTCCAATCCATTTTTGATATTCACGTTCGTCAAAGTCTGGCATGAAACTCGTTTCGTGTTGCTCAGGTCTTGGCTCGGCCAGAATTCCTTGAGACATCAATTGTTGTGGAGTAACCTGATAAATGATCTCCTGTGGAAAAAGCTCGGAAAGCCATCCTTCACGACTTTTGTCCGTATAGGTAGGTGTCGCAGTAAGTCCAAGCAGACACATATCAGCGCAACGATTTCGCAGATTTTGTATCAACTTTCGATAACTGGGTGCTGGTGCATGATGTGCTTCGTCAAATACCACGAACAATTTTCCGTCGGTGGATTCGAGAAACGTTTCCAGAGATTTGTGACGTTCCTTATATGCCTTGGATATTGTCTGCAATGTGGCGATAACCACATCGTCATCTGACCTAATACTACGAATAGGATAATGCTCTTTAGTTCCGGAGACAACTCTAATGTTCAAAGATGGCTTTGGTTCATTGATTTGTCCAACTTCTTCAGCAAAGCCGTAAAACGCTTGCTCAAGCAAATGGTGTGTGTGAGCTAACCAAAGAACTTTGTACCCATCAGAAAGCGCCGTATTACAGATGAAACGAATTGCGGTGAAAGTTTTTCCCCCACCCGTTGGTAAAACAAGAATTCCACCCACACCGCTGATTGGACGATTTTGGTACCAATACGACAATTTCTCCAGTGCATCATGTTGGTGACTAGCGGGTTTTTTTGGAGATCCATTTTTTCGAGCTTTGACTAGGTCGTATTCACAACAGAAATTATGTCCTTCAGTCGGAGATTTATCTGCTGGTTGCTTCGTGGATTTTGTACGCTTTTTTTCTGCACGTTTCATCTTAAACATCGCCCCGCACAGAAAGGAACTGTGCACGATATGAAAAATGTTTTGGTGTTATTACCTAACTCAGAGAGAAATTATTCAGCTTCGTTTATATGCCGAACTATACTTATGAATTACCCCTCTCCAAAATCTAATTTTTGAAACGCCGCTAAAATCCTTTTAAAGGTTCCTCGCTGTTTTGTGTGGGTAAATTTAAGGGATCGTAGATTCAGTAGTCCGGTCGTAGCGACTTCATGATTGCCGAAAATAAGAACGTCACGAGATATATCGGTATCAACCGCCTTAGAAGCTGGACTCAAGGCAGGCATTTGCATGACTGAGTCCGCTTATCGCTATCCTGAGGTTACCCACACGAAGTAGCGACGAGCCGAAAAGAAAGCATCCCGTTCAATGTTTTTGACTGAATATCTTATTTCAATGTTTAATCCAGTTTATATCGATTTAAGATCGATTCCAGCATGGTGAAATCTGGAGAGGGGTATTCGTTAAAATCAAAACACGCGAACGTACAGATCCTGCCCCCTTCAGAAAAAGCAATCATTGTTGGGGACTTATGAGAGGGAAGGCTCTGCTCTTGGAATCCTTCCCCCTTCCAAGTAGATTGCTTTTTTGGGAAGTATCTATTGGACAGTATCTAAGACGCAAAGTTTTCAAAGTTAAAATATCGGGCGCCAACGCCATCGATATTGCTTTCATCGTCTGTAGACCAGCAAATCGTATGGATACCCCCAAGAACTTTGCGCCGATTGTTAATAATTGTCAAAGTCAAATCGCCGGAGATGTCAGACAATAGGGTGCCTATATTATATATGTAAATTTCACCGTTTTGACTTCTTAAAAACCATGGATCCGAGTCACTGTCTGAAAGCGCATATTGATCCTGAAACAACTGCCTGATCAAACGATCCGCATCCTCCCCCGTAACTACACATACTCTGACCTGGTTTACATTGCCAAACACATTACCACCAACGACATTGCCATCAGCGTCAATCGGCCCGAATAAACGGGCCACATCATCGCCACCCTCGCGAGTTTGCCCCTCGAGAATATAACTAGTTAACATCATATAATCCCATCCACCAAGGCCACGATCTGGATAAGAAGGAAGATTGGTAGAGCCCTCACCTGTGAGCCCCTGCGCCCCGCCATTTGATGTTTGTAATTGGGGGCCGGTGCCAACAACCACAAGTGTTCCGCTCTGGGGGTCACACGCCAATATGGTTTTTTCGTCACCTACTGGTGACCAAAATATCCATTTTGATGAATCTAACGCACCAGAGTTTCCGGTGAGGTGAGGTAAGCCTTCATTTTTGAAGGTATTGCCTATTTTTTCGTTGA
>Ga0272443_10003351_pt1 | contig 18954 bp, 6 predicted proteins | sample SSMAcet12_FD_193581 | JGI IMG/M metagenome (GOLD analysis project Ga0272443, IMG submission 193581) | Marine sediment archaeal communities from Little Sippewissett salt marsh, Falmouth, MA, United States - SSM-Acet-12 | ecosystem: Environmental > Aquatic > Marine > Wetlands > Sediment ... | reverse complement strand
ATTTGGTAGTTTCAAAAAAACAATATTATACGTTTCAAATGCAAATGCAGCTATTCCAATAATTAACATAATGATCTTTAAAGGTTTCATATGTATTTCCCTTTGCTTTGTAAGTTCTCAATAACGTGTTCATTATAAACTCAAACATATCATGTGAATTATCTTTTCCATCATCTTCAATACATTTCTTGAACATTATAAATTCTATTCTTTCTTAAACTTATTGAATATCTTTATAATCCTGTTTTTTTTATTTTCCTTCTAGATAACAAATCTCTTAACTCTATCCAGCTCATTCTTTTCTTTGAATCTGTGAGATTATTTAAAAATATAGTATTATTTCTTCCAAAATCTTTATACGCTACAACCTTATAATACATGTGATCCCTGTATTGAGCTACATCAAAATGTGTATATGATACTTGTGTCGTAAATGCTAAAAACCAATAATATTCTTCATCTGGTATTTCACTATAAAGAATAATGTAGCCATCAGGTGTGATCGGTGTTCCATAAATAGTCGTATCAACAGGATTCCATGTTATCACAGCATTCAAGCTGTCAATAGAAATAGTTACTCCTGTCGGTGGAGCTGGGGGAACATATTCCCCTATACCATACAAAGGAATTTTTAATAAAGGTTTATTCTCCGAATTGTTTGTAATGAGAATGGTATCTTCATATGTTTGTACTAACAAGGGTTCGAAATTTACATATAGTGTATCCAAACAATTAGGAGAAAGAGGATTACCTAAATTATCATAGGTGTAATGAAATCCATTTGTATCATTAATAAAACTCACATCACTTACTAGTACCGTATCAGTTCCAGTGTTTTCAATGACAATAATAGAGTCACCTGAAACATCAGATAAGTACACAACACCATATTCAAATCCCAGACTATCCGGTGTATAGATCTCTGGATGTCCGATCGCGGTGATATAATCTGTCTTCGTAATTGTATTACTATGATAATTATCTTGAACTGTCAATGACACATCATACACACCGTCATATTGATAGCTATGAACAGGATTTTGAACTGTTGATGAATCACCATCGCCAAAATCCCAGTGCCAGCTTACGATATCACCTGCTGAACTGTCCATGAAAGTTACTTCCAGAGGAACGTCTCCCGTTGTTTGGTCAGTTCCAAATTGTGCATAAAATTCATATCCAGTTCCATAGACATCTGTTAATAGCATTCCATTGTCTGGATCATTAGAAAAGAAAATAAGATTAGCTGTATAATCGACTGTATCAACTGGGGTGAAATGTATGTTTACCTGTTGTGAATCTAAACTAGAGACGGTAAAAGATATATCTTTTGTTTGAGGTAAACTGATAGTAAACTTATCAGTTGAACATAGTATATTGCTGACTTCTAGATCAGTAGCTCCATAATTATGTACCCATAGTGGTAATGTGGCGGTAGAATCTACACACACATTTCCAAAATATAATGAGTCTGGATTTACCATTATTACTGGTTCAGGATTTAAATAAACTGTTATGTAGTCTTCTTTTACTAACGTATCTGTTTTGGTTGAATCAAATACCATTAACTTAACAGAATAAATCCCAGTATCGTTGTAGGTATATGATGGATTTTTTTCATATGAATCTATTATCCCATCATTCTGGAAGTCCCAATTCCATCCTGCGAGAATTCCAAATGATTTGTTCATAAAATCTACTTTTAGCGGATTACACCCATTTGTTATGTTTGCTTCAAAATCAGCTTTTGTTTGATAGTAATAATAAGTTCCAATGTCTGAAATTGATCCATCAGGATCTGTGTATATGGTATCAGGATCACCTGCATCAATACATGGAGAGTTTTCTGATAAATTAAAATTATTATTTTCTAAATCAATAAATAATGGATCGATCTGAATATTGTAAAATATATCGCAGGAATCACCGTTTATATTTGTTGTTACATTTACACCAATAGAATCACTGGTTCCATAAAAATTTCCAATCCCATTATTGAAAAAATCACAATACTCGATCTTTGGACTTCCAGAGTGAACATTAATTCCGTAATCTGCATTATTATCTGATACTATGCAGTTCCTTAAAATTGGATATGAGGTTCCTCTACTATAACATCCACCACCATATGAAGCTGAATTTTTACTTATTGTTAGGTTTTCTAAAATTGGATCTGAACAATGCCAACAGCAAATACCACCACCATAATTTAAAGATGAATTATTACTTAATAAAACAGATTTAAATGTTGCTTCCGATTCTAGATAACAATAAATACCACCTCCATAAGCGTTAGCAAAATTATTCTTTATCTCTACATTTTCTACGTAAATATTCGAATTGTTACAACTTAACCCTCCACCGTAATTTGTTGAGTTATTTTGTATTGTTACATATATAATTTTTGCATTCGAACTATTACAATAAATACCACCTCCATATTCTACTCCTGCATTATTAGTTAAAAATGAATATGTAATTAATGGACTTGAATTTTCACAATAAATACCTCCCCCTGATACAGCATTTCCATTTTGTATTGTAAATCCATTTAAAACAGCAGTAGTATCTTCGCCATTCTCAAATGTTACAACACTTCCACTACTATTTCCATCAATAATTGTTTGTGAAATATATGAAGTATCCTGGGTTGTTAAAAATAAGGAAGCAACTGTAATATTTTTTCCGTTATAATTAATATTCTCAACATATGTACCTGGTTGTACTAAAACTGTATCACCATTTGTTACAGCATTAATACCTTCCTGAATAGTGCTGTAATCATCAGGAATATCAATTACCGTAGCATTAAGTGTAAAAACAAATAAACCAAACAAAATCGTAATAATAACTTTCTTCATTTTTTACTCCTCCGATTTAATTTTATTCTAATTTCCTCTATTTCATTAATACAAACTTATTTACCGCTTTTGTTTTTCCGTCGATGTTGAATTTAATGAAGTATATGCCTGATGATAAATTTCTTACATCCTTTGGTACCACATATTCTCCAATGTTTCTCTCTTCATTGATAAGCGTTTCTATATGTTGTCCTCGAATATTATATAAGTCAATACTCACAGTACAATTTTTTATGAGTGAAAAACGTACATTAATTGTGGTATCATCACTTGTTAAGGGATTGGGATAATTTTGACTCACCACATTTGAAGATGCATTAAATATATCATCATCAATATCAGTAATTAAATCATTTTTCAGAACATAAACTCCCCCACCACCATCTGCAACACAAATATAATCATTACTAGCATATGCACCAATACTATAACCTCCAGTATCAAAAAAACCAACCTCAAAGGGATTGTATGGATCGCTGATATCAATGCTTCGAATACCCAACCAAGTACTTACAATATACGCAAAATTATCATACACATACACTCCTCGAATATATTGATTACTAATAGAACTAACTTCGTAAGGAGCATTAGGATCACTTATATTAATTATCTTTACGTCAGCATACAGATCGACAACATAAGCATAATCTCCTGAGACAGAAACACTATATGCATTATCAATAGGAAATGAACCTGCTTCAAATGGATTTGTAGGATCTTCTACGTTAATAATTCTCAAACCTTGTGAACCAACTGCCAAATAGGCATAGTTACCCAAAACAAAGATATCATTTATATAGATATAGTCATAATTGGTATATGAACCTACCTCATATAATGCACTTGGATCACTGATATCAATAATATACATATGATAATATCCTCCTAAATATGCATAATTTCCCAATACATACATTGTCCTTGTATAACCACCAGCTGTCCAAATACCAACTAAATTAGGTGAATTTTGATCAGCAATATAGAAAATGCGCATATCACCGTCATCAAGTACATATAAATAATCACCAAAGCGACAAACTGCTTGTGCATATTCCATATCAATTCGTGTAACTTCTGCTGGAGTAGTACTATTCGTAAAATCGATTACACTTAATCCATAGTCAGCATTTGCAACATACGCAAAATTATCAGAATAATAAACATCCAGCTGATAACCACCTGTAGTATAGGACGATTGTACGGTGAGTGAATTCGGATTACTTTTATTAATAATGAGGAAATCATCAGCAACACAAGCTAAATATAAATAATTTCCAAGAATGTGCAATGCATACGCATCTGCAGTTTCAAGTAATGAAACAGGAGCTGGTGATGTTGGATTACTTATATCAATAACATATACGCCTGAATACCTATCAGCAATATATCCATAATCACCTTCAATGTTAATCCAGTATGCATAACCCGGTGTATCAAAATAACCCACATCGACGGGATTGTCTGGATCAGTGACATTAACCATTCGAATACCATTACCAAACTCAGGTAAATAAACAATATTATTTACAACTTCAAGGTTATATGAACCACTACTTGATGGAGAATATGAGCGCTGCACTGGGGAACTTGGATCACTTATATCTACTATATATAAGCCATCCTTAGCTGCTAAATATGCAAATGTATCAACAACTTGAACGTACTCTGTACCAGAAGTGTTTGATGTAACAAATGTTCCGTCTAATACTGGATTGGTTGGATCGCTTATGTTAATAATTCGTAAACCTAAAGTATCATTGCAAACATACGCATAATTATCAAAAACAGATACACTCCAACATTGACCTTCAAATTCAAGTGCTGCTACTTCTATAGGATTGGATGGATTACTTATATCTATTACTCGAAATCCATCACTCCAGTTAGCAATATAAGCATATCCACCCGAAATAGCAATGCCATTTACTCTACTCTCCGTAACACATTCTCCGATCTTGGAAGGAGAGTTTGGGTCTAGTACATTAATTACTTCCATGACCGTACCATTCTCAATATATGCATAGTTTCCATCCGCAAATACTGTTTGGCATGTACCATATGGCCACCTGCTGATCAAGCTTATGTTTTCGCTGTCAAATGCTGCAAAGATAATTGATGGAAATAATAGAATTAACAATCCTATAAGGAATTTTATCTTTCTCATTTTTTCTCCTACTATTTAATCTTATTCAAATTTCCTCTATTTCATTAATACAAACTTATTTACCGCTTTTGTTTTTCTATCGATGTTGAATTTCATGAAGTATATGCCTGATGATAATTTGCTTACATCCTTTGTTACTACATATTCTCCAATATTTTTCTCTTCATTGATAAGCGTTTCTATAAGTTGCCCTTTAATATTAAATAATTTTATAGTAACAGTACTATTTCTCTTTAATGAAAAACATACATTAATTGTATTATCAGTATACATCATTGGATTTGGATACAGATATAATGAATATGATGATAATCCTTGTGGATCATCTACTGCAACAGATTGATCAAAGTAATATGCTCCCATATCTGCTCTTGTGCTGTCTGGATCTAATGGTGAATTTGGATCGCCGGTATCTATACAGGGTGATTTTGTAGAATCCTGTGCGGGATAATTTAGCCAGCTAAGATGATAATCTCCATTAGCAGGATTTACAAAAAGCGGATCTAATTGCATATTATAATAGGCATCGCAACTATCACCATTTACATTTGTTGTTATATTTACTCCGATTGAATCATTTACTCCATAAAAATCTCCACCTTCGTTATTCCAAAAATCAGAATAGTTTATGATTAGTTCTCCAGGTGCATAAGAATCATTATAAATTCCATAATTACCAGTATTATCTGAAAATATAGAATTAACTAAAGTCGGAGAGGAATTCATAGAGCAGTAAATACCACCACCCATATAAACAGCACTATTACACGTTATCGTTACATTCTCTAAAATCGGTGAGGAATTAAACCAGCAGCAAATCCCTCCACCATATTCACCACTATTACCTGTTATCGTTACATTTTCTAAACTCGGCGATGAATTATTGAAGCAAATCCCTCCACCATAATAAGAACTATTACATGTTATTGTTACATTCTCTAAACTCAGGGAAGATTCAACGCAGTAAATTCCACCACCAGCATAACCAAAATTATTCCCATTCTTTATTGTTATTTCTTCTATTAACGCTACAGATACATCATAAAAATCAACAACATTTGATGTATTATGAGCATCTAAAATTGTCTCATCTTCTCCACTACCATGTAAATTCACATAATTACTCCATACAATTGGAAATGATTCACCGTTTGTGGAATCACTATACACACCAGGAGCAAGATGGATTGTATTAATATTCAAACTATCCGAATATATTACAGATAATGCATGCTTAATTGTTCTAAATGGATCATCTGCTGATGTTCCTGTGTTTGAATCATCTCCATCTACAGATACATACACATCTGAATTTATTAAATTACCAAGAACACTATGTAAAATATCAAAGGTAAAATTTTCAATAGGTGATGCATAATAATCAGTAGGTATCAATACTGTAAAAGTATCTACAATTACATCTATTGGATCACAATCGAATGTAAAAATATCTGCACCACAACCCCTCATTCTTTCAATAGTATTTGAATAAATATTACATCTGTCTGTAGTGCTAAAAATTAGTGAGGAATAACTATCACAGTAAATACCACCACCCATATAATCAACATTATTACTTGTTATCGTTACATTTTTTAAACTCAGGGAAGATTCAATACAATAAATTCCACCACCATATTCGCCACTATTACCTGTTATCGTTACATTTTCTAAACTCGGCGATGAATTATTGAAGCAAATCCCTCCACCAACATAAGAACTATTACTTATTATGATTAAATTCTGTAGACTCGGTGAGGAATTGATACAACTAGTACCTCCTCCAGTATAATTTGGATATGAACCTCCACCTTGTCCATTTTTTATTGTAAATCCTATTAAAACAGCAGTTGAATCTTCCCCACTACTAAATTTTACAACACTCCCAATACTATCACCATCAATAATTGTTTTTGAAATATACGAAGTATCCTGAGTCGTTAAAAACAATGAAGCAACGGTTATATTTTTTCCATTATAATTAATGTTTTCAACATATGTGCCTGGTTGTACTAAAACGGTATCACCATTTGAAGCTGCATTAATACCTGCCTGTATAGTGCTGTAATCTGCAGGTATATTAATTACAGTTGCATTAAGCGTAAAAACAAATAATCCAAACAAAATCATAATAATAATTTTTCTCATTTTTTCTCCTACTATTTAATCTTATTCAAATTTCCTTTATTTCATTAATACAAACTTATTTACCGCTTTTGTTTTTCCATCGATGTTGAATTTCATTAAGTATATGCCTGATGATAAATTGCTTACATCCTTTGTTACCACATATTCTCCAATATTTTTCTCTTCATTGATAAGCGTTTCTATATGTTGTCCTCGAATATTATATAAGTCAATACTCACGATACAATTTTTTATGAGGGAAAAACATACATTAATTGTGGTATCATTATTCTTCACTGGATTTGGATAATAATATAACTTCTCTGGAAGATGTTCATCTTGATTATCAACACTAATCTGAATAACACTCATGGTAACAGGAATCGTTAATAATAAATTTACCGGATCATTACTTGATACTGTGATACTCTCCGCGTAAATGCCTGCTTGCATACTATCTGCATTGACCGTAACCGTGACATCCTCGCTTGTTCCTGAAGCTATAGAGAGGACTGTGTGAGTGTATGTTAACCACTTCTCATTATCCCTGACGCAACGGACTGAAGATCCATCCTGCTTGCTGTAGTAGCCCCGATCCACTCCAGTGTAGTCGTTAATCACGCACCGTAACCATGCGTCGAAATTACTTTGCTCTGTAGATGACCAGAAGGAGCCGCAGTAACTCATATTGTAGAAGTAACCATAGTAGCTGCCACGGGAACCACCAGGAATGAGATCGAAACCACTGCTGCCAAATGCAGGATCATTTCTTAAATTGCCATTTACCCATAAACCATAACCACCTGCTAGCTTGCTGCCTTCGTTCGAACCTCGTAATCCAGTACTATTCACCTGGCTTGAACTCATTCCAAGGTACATTTCCAATTCCATTATTTCTGTATCAGATGGTATATGCCATCCTTCTGGTGCTAAACCAAGTATGCTATCTTGCTCCACTGCATACCAATTGTAAAGTGCTCCATAGGTAGCTGCATTATCATGATCATTACCCATATAACAATAGGCACCCGTTGATAAGTTAGTCCATTGGCTACAATCGGTTACATTTGGAATTGCATCACCATTTCTATAATGGGTCACTTTAAGGTTCTCTTCCATCCACAGCTGGTTGCCTATTTTTACTGTCTGGTACACATTACCATCTATGTCAGTAACTGTGCCTTGATATAATGAAACCTCAAGGGTATCATCACCAATATTAGATATGGTTATTATTTGTGACTCCTCATACTCAGGTGGTTCTATCGTAAAATCTAACGAATCGGGTGAAATGGAGATTTGAGGTAGTACTCTAACCGTAATATAATCTTCTATAGTCAATGTATCAGAAATAGTACCGTCTGAAACGACTAAAGAAACATCATAGGTACCTACCTCATAATATGTATGTTCTATGGTATCTTGATATGTCGTATATGTCGTATCTACTCCATCACCAAAACTCCAGTACCAGGAAGTAATGGATGTTCCTTGATCAGTCGATGAATCTGTGAATGTGACTTCTAAAGGAGCACTACCTTCTGTCGGATCTGCGGTGAATTGAGCATTGACTCCGTTAATACTCATGGTAACAGGAATTGTTAATAATGGATGTACCGGATCATTACTTGATACTGTGATACTCTCCGCATAAATGCCTTCTTGCATACTATCTGCATTGACCGTGACCGTGACATCTTCACATGCACCTGGAGCAATTGAGAGAACTGTAGGTGTATAGGTTAACCACCCGTTTCGCTCATTTTTTTCGTCATGAGCAGATTGACGCTGCTCATCGAAAGTGTCAAATTGTCGAATAGTCAAATTGTCACTATCCCTGATACAGCGTATACAAAAACCGAGTCTCTTATTGTAATAGTAACGTATTACTTCTGAACTATTGTAGAGCAATTCCCGATTCCAGGCATTATTACTACTGTACTCTGAAGAGGACCAGAAGTACACGCCGTTACCAACACCGTAGAAACCACCATTACCGTAAACACGATACCCACCTGGCAACGCTGAAAAGCCACTTTCGTTTGTTGCTCCAGTATTGGGTGCATACCATAAACCATTACCTGATTCAATAGTTCCAGTGCTTTTCATCTTACCACCTGCTACACCACTTCCACCAAGGTAATCAACTAATGTTTGCCATTCATCATCTGTCGGTACATGCCAACCATTCGGAGCTAAACCCAGTATGCTATCTTGCTCCACCGCATACCAATTATAAAGAGCTCCATAGGTATCTGCATTATCAGGATCATTATCATAATAACAATACGCTCCTGTTGATAAATTTGTCCATTGAGTATTATCTGTCACATTGGGGATGGGATCACCATTTCTGTAATGGGTAACCTTCAGGTTCTCTGCCATCCAGAGCTGGTTGCCTATGGGTACGGTTTCGTAAACATTTCCATCTATATCAGTAACCGTGCCTGGATATAATGAAACCTCAAGGGTATCATCACCTGTATTCGATATCGTGATTGTCTGCGACTCCTCATACTCAGGTGGTTCTATCGTAAAATCTAACGAATCGGGTGAAATTGAGATTTGAGGTGATCCTTTAACTGTAGCATAAAGTGTACATACCCATATACCAAACAAAATCGTAATAATAATTTTCTTCATTATTACTCCCTTTATGTTTTTTCTTAGATATACTACAGTAACTATAAGTCGTACCTCATTTCCATTTCATTTCAAATTCAATGTTATAAATAAATGCCAATCAAGTAGATATTCTTTATTGAAATTTTCTTATTATTCTGTCAATCTTTTAATCCATCCATCAATTTCTTGACAAAAAATAGTATTATTTTTATAAAATTAGTACGCATTTCGAACAATGGCGTTTGTTTGCTCATGGTCAGCTAATTTTTAAATTAGCTGATTCAAACCTTCCAAAGACCAGTCTTCGGGCTGGTCTTTTTTTTCCGCTACGTATTTTTATGATGCTGGTTTAATCCCCCTTTTTATTATGTATTCCCCTCTACTTTATCACTGCGTAGTCCCGATATATCGGGACGAAGACTGATCTCTCCTCGCTCCTCTTTTTACTTTTCACTCTTCACCCAACACCCTATACCCATTACCCAATACCCTATTATCCTTCGTGTCTTTCAGCCTGTCCGCCCACCGGCTGATGGTTTCATCTTTTCTCTTGACAATAATATATACAATTTTCACATGGGATTTCCTCATAATTCCCTCCTTAGACAATTGGTTTGAGCTCACCGCTCAAACGTGAATTGTCTAGTGTATGGAGATCGGTTTTTACCGGTCTCCATCATTTCTTGACATAGTTAAACTATTTCCATATCCTATATTTTGATTGAAACTGCATCAGGCTCCCCGCTTGATATTCAATCCAATCTGTAGAATTTGAAAGGTTCGGTTTTCCGGACCTTTCTTTTATTCCCCTCTATCAAGAGGGGTGGATCCCGACCTGTCGGGAGACGGGGTGTGTAATTCCCCTCTATCAAGATTGGTATCTCAATGTATCGGATGGGTGTGTGCTCTGTTCTTCCCATTTTTTCTATCATCCTGAACTTGCCGAAGTCCACAATCCTACTTGTCGGGTAATCTCCCCAAATATAGCTTGTCATGCTGAGTCTGTCGAAGCATGTCATCCTGAGCCTGTCGAAGCATTTCATGCTGAGCGTTTCGAAACATCTCCCAGAACTAGGAAACCTTATTCACTCCCCTCTACCAATAGTGTTTTCCCGATGCATCTGTGCGGGGTGTGTTATTCCTATTCACTTTCCTCTATCAATATGTGTGTCCCTCTCTACTTGTCTCTCCAAAAACTCATTAGAGTTGAACACGGATAATAGTGTCGTCTTCATGCATCTTTTGTGCGTTATCTGTCCTCTATCTTAAATAAACCACACCTTAAAATCAATCATCAATCACGCCCACAACTCTATAAAATGCCTTCCTCTTAATTCCTATCGAATCTGAATAATAACAGTTTACAGTTGTATCTATTAATGTATCCTCTGATATAGTAAAATAAGCATGTTCTAAGTCTCTGTAAATCTTGAAGGTATCATAAATACCTTCATCTTCCCAAGAAATTATACATTCTCCATTTTCAATACAACACGATACATTTTTGATCTCAAGATCTGGATAAAGATATACTACATCACTCGTATTTCCATAGGTATCCCATGCTCTTATTGCCCAGAATATCGTATTTCCTAAATCAGCTATATCAATTATTGTTGATAAAGTAGAATGTTCTGTAAGTAAAGGATCATTATTATAATCCCACACAAATTCTGAATTATCTATAAAAGGATGTGTATCATATAATATTTCGTAATAATCAAAATTGTAATCATATGCCTGTGTCCATCCAAGTTCAATCGTATTGTAAGTTACTTTGTTACTCACTATCCATAAACTATGAGGACCGATTGGTTGTAAGGTATCTATTTCAGGAGTTACTTCAATGAGAAGATCTGTTATAAAACTTTGATCATTTGGTATTATTATCTCTGATGTTGTTTTCATATTTGTTTGTGGTATGAATATACCTCCCATTATATCCGAGATAAAAAAATCACCATGTGGTATTATTTCACTATCCCAACTAATTGTAACAGGATATCCAGCATCGCTCGTTTGCCATGAAAGAGTGTGCTCTCGTACTATTTCATTCATTTCTCGAATATCAATAAGTGATGAAAAACTAGATGATATTACAGATCTAACATCAAATGTTCCCTGTGGTGGTACAGGTGGTAAATTAACTTCTCCCAAATCTGGATCTAATCCTGTAGTCCCATCAGGATCAATACCAAAACAAACAGTTCCACTACCATCTCCAGCATCTTCAATTAAAATAGGTAGAGAGTATCGAACAACTCCTGGCTCTTTTGATGTATAGTGTATTTGTTGAGTATCCATATTTTGTTCAGGATCATAAACTGTTAGATCAATAGATGAACTCCCTATCCAACCATAAGGATACGATACTATCAACTCATTATCTAATGTAATCTCTGTATTTAATGGTGATTGTGCTTCTACTATCCAGTTTAATTGATCAATAGGTGTATCAGGATCAGTTACAATACAGTTTAATTGTATAAAAGGGAATCTTTGACCTGAAAACATCTTTTGCTCTGGCAGATCTTGAATTTCAGGTGGTTGACTCGCTTGATATTCAGGAATTACTCTAATATGAAGACTTGTAATAAAATATTGATCTCCTGTTATTATTACAATGCTATCCTGCTTCATGTTTATTTCAGGGATAATCACTCCACCAAATGAATCACTAATACGAAATATACCCGGTGGAATACTTTCTTTTGACCACCGTACTGTAACTGGATATCCGCCATCTCCTGCTTGCCACTTCAAATGATGAATTCTCTCAGTATGAGTTGTATCTCGAATATCTAGTTCAAAACCTTCATATCCTGTAATAAGAAACCTGAGATCAAATACTGATAAAGGTGGTGCAGGTGGTAGGTTTACTTCTCCTAATTGAGTATCAAGACCATAGGTTCCTTCAGGATGTATCCCAAAATAAACTGTATCACATATACCTTCAAAATTAGAAACATGTATCGTTATATTCCAATTATCTGCATATGTATGTGTGCATAAAATACACAAAATTGTCATGAGTAACGGTATTTTCAAAAAAGAAAAAATACCTTTCATTAATGTAAATACCCTTTTTAATATCATCATCGTATAATCAACATCTTTCTTACTTCATCATAATCATCTGTTTTCATCCTGTAGAAATACACTCCAGTTGGTACCATTGCCTTATTACAATCTAAGCAGTTCCAAACAACATGATGATATCCTGCATCTTTATGATTGTTAATAAGTGTATGAATCTTTTGTCCTTTTATATTAAAAATCTCTATGATAACATCTGTTTCTTTTTTAAGATTATATGTAATTGTTGTGAGAGTATTCGTAGGATTTGGGTAATTATTACCTAAATAATGATGAGTTGGTGCAGGTAATGATGGATCATCATTCACTAAATAAGGGAACTGTGCTTGTATCAATATCTCACTCACAAAATTCAATGTATCAGGTAGTATGATGGAATTCAATTCTACCATACTTAAAGGTGGGATAAATACACCTCCCATATTATCAGATAGTATGAAATCACCTGATTCTGGTAACATATCATTATTCCATTGTAGAGTTATTGGATAATCTTCACTGGTCGTTTGTAATGATATAATATAATTATGATATTCACCATCAGATTTTCTTATATCAATTACCGAACTATTCGTTTCCTCAATAATAAATCGAGTATCAAATACTTCACTCGGCGGCAAAGGTGGTAGATTTATTTCTCCAAGTATTCTGTCTATTCCTTCAGTTGCTTCAGGATGAACACCGAAATGTATCATTTTTTCTTCATTTACTGTATAAGTTTCTTTGTTTGAATTTTTCCCTTGATAATAATTATTCTGTGAGATCTCTATTTCAATCGGGATCATCCATCCTTCAGTACTTTCTTTATTTTTACTTTGAGTATAATATGAAATATGTGAGTTATTTTCTCCATTTTTCTTAGCGCTATTATCCATAGTTATATCACAATCTTGAGACACTTCCAACCAATAACCACATCCAGGTTGTAGTGTTGTAGAAGAAAAATAACTACCATTAAAACCAAATACTGAAATAAGACTCCCTTCAGGATCAACATCAAGATCATTTACATCGATCTCATTATAAATAGTTCCAACTAAGTTCCATCCATCCAGCAAACTAACCGTCATGTCAGTAATTTTATTTCCTATTAAAGTTTTGTCTTGACTGCTTGGCATTTCAAGCCAATACCCTTTTCCTGAATTCATGATTGTTTCTTGTTGATATCCAGGGGTAAAAGGATTATACCAGAATGCTGATATTGCAGTGTCAAATAATGAATCAATATCATGATACATTGTTTCTATGGGTAATGATATTAAATTCCAACTTTGAGTAAGATCATATGTGAAATCATTATATGATTTGAACTCTATTTGTAAATATGGTACTCCAGCCATTGTTTCAGGTATTGTTAACTCACTCGTTGTATCCATGTAAGTTGTATCTATAAATATACCTCCTACAATATCATGTATCGTAAGAACTCCGTCAGGTAATTGATATTGATCCCATGATATTGTCAAAGGATATCCACCATCCCCTGCCTGCCACTGTATAATATATTCATGTTCAATCCCTTCATAATCTCGTATATCTCTAAGAAATCCTTCATATCCAGTAATCTGGAAACGTGCATCAAATATATTAGAAGGTGGTAAAGGTGGCAAATTAACCTCATTATAAATAAAATCAAGTGTATCGGTTGCTCCAATACCAGTTCCAAAGGTGAGAGTTTGATTATTATTTACTCCACCAGTTGCATTTTCAACAGAGATATCTACTGCCCATTCAGGAACTGCTTCTTCCACTCCTTCACCGATCAAGGGAACAAGTAATACTTCAGGAATGCTGTGAAGTATCAATCCTTCATTTTCAAAGTTTTCTGTTGTCGGGCTGAAAGTAACAAAGACATCTTTTTCTTCACCAGGTAATAATGTAAATGGTCCCACATCTCGTAAGTTTTTTGTATTTTCTGATACCTGAAAAATTGGATTTGTAGTATATATTACTACATTCAATAAGGTATCACTGCTAATATTTTCAATAGTTAAAGGAAGAGTACGGCTATAATCTACAAGTACCTTGTCAAAATCCAGTTCATCTTCTGATGTAGAAAAAACAGGATTAATATTTCCGTAAGGTGTTCTATTGCTCCATATTTTTATACCATCTCCGTAAGATGCTGCTACAACATCAGGAGTATTATCTAAAGTCATATCTACAACTTCAATTCTTTTGAATTGAGATGTCTCTATTGGATGATACCAGTAATTCCAGTATAGATTAGGACTTCCCAGCCATGTTTGAATACCGCTCCCTTGATTTGATGCAGCCATATCATAATAACTATCTCCGTTCATATCAGTGAGTTTAATATCATTGTAAATACCAAAAGAGGTGGGAGAATATGATTGCACATACGTTCCATCTCCCTGGTTTAAGTAAAAAGCAATACCACCCTCTGGTGTATTGCCGCTTGTAACGATATCAGGATATCCATTAAAATCAACGTCTTTTGTATCCAAACCATAGAAAGCATAACCAAGGTCTAATGGATCTTGTTGTATCCAGCCACCTGTAGTATCATTATGCCATATCTGAAGTCCCGCATTTTCCATGTTAGTTGCCACAATATCCACATAACTATCCTGATTAAAATCAGCCACTTTTACAGAATGGAATGTAGTAGTGCTGTCTGGTTTATTGCCTTCAGTCCAACCGCTTGCTGTACCATAAAACACTTTCAATCCGCTGTTATTTCCACAGGCAATTACCAAATCATAATAACCATCATCATCAACATAATCAACTACTATATCAAATACAATATAACCTGTTAATACGTGTTCAAGATCCCAACCTTTAGCAGTTCTTAAAAGTGTCGTAACCCCATTTGATCCTCCTGCAACAAGATCAGTAAATCCATCTGAATTTAAATCCTTTGATAAAACAGTCATATAACTTCCTGTAGTAATTGGTGATGGTATTTCTTCCCATGTTTCAAATCCTGTTCTCTGGAAAAAATCAAGTCCAGTATTAGTTGCTCCCACTAAATCTATATAATCATCGTCATTAAGATTAATTGCAGTCATATCATAATATTGCCCATTGGATGTTGGTGACGGAAATATTGACCACGGATTATCGATCGATCTGTTTCTCCAGTTATCAAAATCAACATGATCAGAAACTTCGTTCCCCAATCCGCTTGGATTTGTTGTTGCATTATATGGACCGCTTGGATCTCCCCACCAATTTTCCTCTGCTTGGGCAGGGGATGAAAAATTTTGATTTTCTAATCCATAACCATTCTCATATATATCAGAATATGTAATGTCAATGAAACTATTATTTCCGCAGTAAATTCCTCTGTCCTTGTTTTTTATGATGATCATATTTTCAATATCAAGATTTGTATTATATAAGGTCAAAGCATCGTCATTGTTATATCCTGCATAAGAAATGATCACCCAACCAAGAACTGTTCCAGCATCAGCCCCATTAAAATATAATCTGCTCCAGTCGCCAGGTGCAGGAAGAGTACTGAATCCATTATGGTTAGAATCTCCTCCGTATGAATCATTGTGTATTGATGTAAATATGATTTTTTCTGCTGCTGTTCCTTGTGCTACAAGTGTTCCTTTAATTTCAATCTGGTAATTGCTATTAAATTTTATAATAGTTCCAGGTTCTAAAATAAGTGTAACATTATCATCCAAAGTAGTATTTCCATTACATACATATAAAAGATCACTATCCCACACAGCATCGTCATAAATAGTCCCACCACGGAAAGTTATTCTTTCCGATACTCCACTGCAGTTGCATATATCATGGACTAAATTAGCATTTACATAGATTCCGTAGCCACCATTATCATATATTGTGTTATTGTTAAATGTCCAGAAATCTTTATCATAGTCTATTCCCTCTCCTGTATTTCCATAAATTGTAGTATTTGTTAATGTTACATTATTACCTGTGCCATGAAATCCATCACCATCATTATCATATATTATGATATTACTAAATATACTATTGTTTCCATTGGAATTAATACCTCGATTTCCATTATTATATACCTCACAATCTGTCATAGTTAAAGTTGCACTGCTATATATCCCATAACGATTATTATTACGAATAATTACATTGGTTAATGTTGTCGGTGCATTACTCTCTATCCAAATTGTACCAGAATGATCATAACTTCCTGTGTATGATGCATCGTTTTCCTCAATTATTGAATTAGAAATATTGATTTGACTATCATTCAAATATATACAATGTGCTTTATAATGATGGTAACTCCAAGAAATATTTCTTCCTGCATATTTAAATATACAGTAATCCAAATTTGTTCCTGCATCCGCTCCACTGAAATATAACATCGCCCAGTCTCCACGCGAAGGGGTCGTATCATCTCCATCTCCGTTTGTGTCTCCTCCAATGCTGTCATCTCTATAGGATGTGAAATAGATGCTGTCATTCTCTGTACCCTCTGCTATCAATGCACCTTCTATTTCTATCCTTACATCTCCAACATTAAACTTGATTATTGTTCCTGGCTCGATCACTAATGAACTGCCATCTGAAAAAGTGACATTGTCAAAAATGACATACTGATTTTCATCGATCCATTCTGTGCTTTGACTGTAAGTTCCTCCAGTAATCCCAATAGCATCTAAATGCCCATTATTTGTATTTATATTTCCATTTTCCCAAACCTGATGTACCATATTAGAATGAATCCTATAACCAAAACCAACATTATCGTGTACAGTTGTGTTAGATATTGTACCATCTCCACTCGAATATAACCCATCTGATCCATTATTATATGATTCAACTCCTGTAAAACTTGAATTGCTTCCAGTACAATAAATACCTCGATTTCCATTATTATATACCTCACAATCTGTCATCGTTAAGGTTGCGTTACTATATATCCCATAATAATTATTATTTCTCACGATCACATTATTTAATGTTGTCGGCGCATTACTCTCTACCCATATTGTGCTAGAGTGAGCATAACTTCCTGTGTAAGATGCATCGTTTTCCTCAATTATTGAATTAGAAATATTTATTTGACTATCATTCAAATATATACAATGTGCTTTATAATTATGATCATCCCAATAATAATTTCTTCCTGCATATTTAAATATACAATAATCCACACTTGTACCTGCATCCGCTCCATTGAAATAGACCATTTGCCAATCACCTCTTGAAGGCGTGGTAGCATCTGCATCTCCATTTGTATCTCCTCCAACGCTGTCATCTCTATAGGATGTGAAATAGATGCTGTCATTCTCCGTTCCCTCTGCAATCAACGTCCCTTGTATTTCCATTCTTACATTTCCAATATTAAACTTTACTATTGTTCCTGGCTCAATTGTTAACGTGCTCTCATTAGATATTGTTAGAGTACCAGATATAAAATATTGATCATTAGCATTCCATACACTGTTATTTGTGTAAGTTGTTCCACCTATTATACCTATAGCATCTAAATGTCCATTATTTGTATTTACATTCCCGTTTTCCCATACTTGGTGTACCATATTCGGATGAAGATAATAACCAAATCCTTCATTATCGTGTATGTTATTGTTTGTTAGTATACCATCTCCACTTGAATACAAACCATCTGATCCATTATTATACACTTCACAATCTGTCATCGTTAAGGTTGCGTTACTATATATCCCATAATAATTATTATTTCTCACGATCACATTATTTAATGTTGTCGGCGCATTACTCTCTACCCATATTGTGCTAGAGTGAGTATAACTTCCTGTGTAAGATGCATCGTTTTCCTCAATTATTGAATTAGAAATATTTATTTGACTATCATTCAAATATATACAATGTGCTCTATAATTATTATTACCCCAATAATTATTTCTTCCTGCATATTTAAATATACAGTAATCCACACTTGTACCTGCATCCGCTCCATTGAAATAGACCATTTGCCAATCACCTCTTGAAGGCGCGGTAGCATCTGCATCTCCATTTGTATCTCCTCCAACGCTGTCATCTCTATAGGATGTGAAATAGATGCTGTCATTCTCCGTTCCCTCTGCAATCAACGTCCCTTGTATTTCCATTCTTACATTTCCA
>Ga0272443_10003350_pt1 | contig 18955 bp, 11 predicted proteins | sample SSMAcet12_FD_193581 | JGI IMG/M metagenome (GOLD analysis project Ga0272443, IMG submission 193581) | Marine sediment archaeal communities from Little Sippewissett salt marsh, Falmouth, MA, United States - SSM-Acet-12 | ecosystem: Environmental > Aquatic > Marine > Wetlands > Sediment ... | reverse complement strand
TTGGCTACCCGACAGGCACGCTCTTTGATTAGACCTAAAGATGAAGGAATTGATCGGGTGAGAGAAAACTGAGTTGACAAGCGTAACCCCATAGGTTACATATAATTCATGATAAAATCTTTCAAACATAAAGGTTTGGAGAAGTTTTTCTACACAGGATCAAAAAAGGGAATCAGACCTGAGCATATCAAAAAATTGTCTCGAATACTCGACCGGCTGAATGCCGCAAAAGAAATAAAGGATATGAACTATCCTGGTTCTTTCCTCCACCGCCTGAGCGGCGATAGGAAGGGTCAGTATTCGGTGAGAGTGTCGGGTAACTGGAGGATATTTTTTGAATTTAAAGACGGCAACACACACGTTGTCGATTATGGCGATTACCATTAGGAGCTGGATATGAAAACAATGACAAGACGTCCAACACATCCGGGCGAAATCATAAAAGAAGACTATCTTCTTCCCCTTTCCATCACCATTAAGGATATGGCAGAAAAGCTCGGGGTTTCAAGGAAAACGCTATCCAAAATCATCAATGAACGGGGCGCCATTACCCCCGATATGGCCTTGCGGCTGTCTCGAGCTTTCGAAACAACCCCGGATTTATGGCTAAATTTGCAGACAAATTATGACCTTTGGCAAGCCGTGACAACTACTCAGGAGTGGAAGAAGGTAAAACCCTTGTCGAGTGAAATTCTTCAATCGAGCACTTCACAGCCGGAGAGTCACCATACCCAATAATTGTGGTGTCCCGGATTCGAATGATGCCTCGATTTAGGGAGTGTATTAAGCGCGCGACTGTTCGCTGGAATGCCTCGGAAGTACCCTGAAGCAAGCTCGCAGGTTGGGCTGACCTTGTGAAAAATGGGGTCAGTCCTTGAATTATCAAAAGTACGCGTTTAATCATGAATGTTATATTTCAAGACCTGACCCCATTCTTTGTCGGAGATGCATCGAACAGGAACAGGAGTTTTACCTGATAAAAAATTCTCTGGTTTTTAAATTGTACTTCAGTATTCGATAACACCGATCTTCTATTATATACAAGTAGGTTCCACTCATATCGGATGAAATCCTGCTTATTTCGCGTACTTTTGCGGCCCCGAGTTTTGTACCCTTCAATTTTTCTTTAAACAGTCGCTTGAAATCCTTATCGTATACATAAATGCTGTCCTTGTCCGCGGCGACATATTTAGAACCCATTGCTTGAATGGATCTAATCGGATGATCTATTTCGATTTCTTTGCGAAAAAACAGGCTACAGTTTTGATCAAACAATAAAACTCCATTACGGGTGTAAATTCCACGAAAATCCCTGCTATTCTCATCCCGGTAAGAGTAGGCAATGACAACATTGTCATCAGCTGTCGAGTCAATATCGATCAATTTAAAACTTCCTGCCGGCATACTACCATTCACGGTAGATACATTTTGTTTGCACAACAAATGCCCTTCAAGATCATAACTAAACAAGAAGGGGTCATCGACTGAAATCAGAAAAACCCTTTTGTTTTGGGTTAGCGCAAATCGGACTTCCCCCGGCCCGGCAGGCAGGCCACTGATGGAAACATTGAATCCTTTTAATCGTGGCTTTGGTGGAGGTGAATTGATGGAACCACCTTGCCGCGGCTGCGGCCCGCTCCTGTAAGGTACTACCCGACCTGCGCGAAATAATAGCGCTTGTTGCTCGAAGGCTTCTCTACGTGTAATCTGATAGGACCTTTGAGGTGGCGGTTTTTTAGGCCTAACAAAAGATAGATAACTCAATGTTGGTGAAACATTAGATCTATCATAATTCATGCAGACCGCATTTCCATTTTGGTCAATTTCAATTTCCATTCGACAGTGTGTTGGAATACATCGTTCTCCTTTTGTGCCTTTAGTATTCACAGCCGCAACGTAGACATTGTTTTCTCGATCGATAGCGATATCTTCAGGATATTTAGCAAAGCACCAAACACCAGGTAAGTGTTGGTCCAAGCCTTCGATATACTCTTTTTCCCTTTCTACCATATTTTTAAGGTGTTTCGATTTATAAAAGTCAACCCTATCGCTATACATCGCACCTTGGTATTCGATATATCTTGAATAATATGATTCCGGTATTCTTTCCAGTTCAATGGTAGACGTTTTTTTCTCGATTATCCGATACTCATAACCGGGTTTAAATACAATCGCATTTCCTTCTTCGACATACGAGGTAATCGGAAATGTTGGAATAACAATATGAAATAATCGTTTAAAAATTGAAACGCTGAATTTTCCATGTCTATCTGAAAGAGTCTCTTTAAAAGTTGCAAGTCCGGAACCGCCGCCGGCCGGTGATGACCAAATCCTATCCCAAGATCTTATGATTACTGCATTCTCCAACGGCTCACCCGTATTTTTATCAATAATTTTCCCTGACCAAACAATAGGTGGTTCCGAAAGCGCTAATGCGAAGTTAAAAAGAACACATATTAAATATAAGCCAATAATGAGCCCAATTATTTTAAAAGTTTTTGTCTCGTAAATATTTCGCAAAAATGAGATGGCCATTTTGAGCATAACGACTCTTCTGCTCCACGAGATATCCAACCAAGTGCCATAAGGCAGCCGAAAATTGGCCGAGAATTACTGCCATTTATGAAGAACTTTTTTAACCGCGGTACCAAACGAATACTTTATAAAGATACGACCCTATGTCCGTCTATGTCCGTCCTTCTTAAGCAGCTGTACACCCTTTTTCCCCAGATGGGGAATGAAAGCCGTATGCTGTTGTTCGATAAGCTTGCTCCATTATTAAATTACCGGCAGTCGGGATCTCCGGTACAGTCCGGATCGCACTTTCCGTCCTTTACCCCGTCGCAATATTCGTCGCGCGACCCGGAGGGACAATCGGAAGGACAGGTCTTGAAAGTTTCTGGAAAACCGCATTTACCGTCACCGCATGTGGTCTCATCGAAGCTAAGACCCATAAGCTCGGTGACCTCGATTTCGCGTCCATCTTCGAGCACGCACACCGAACACGATTCCAGCATGAATTTGAGGCACTTCTTCCAGTCCTTCACTGTCTTTTGTGTATATCCTTGCCGCGCGCAATACCCGTATTCCTGTGCGACTTTTCCCTGCAGGAACTGCCAACCACCGACGGCCCGGCCGTCAGACAGAACACAGTAACCGGCAACGCCTCCGCTGCTTGGATCGGTCTTATACTCGTATCCAAGGGCAACACAGTATGCCGCGGCTGGGTTTCTCAACGCGGACGCCGTGCTCGGCAGGAGCAAAATGAACGCTATAAAAACAATTGATAATGTTATCTTCATTCTATCCTCCGTGGTCTCCTAAGGATTTACATTTTCCACATAATACGCTCTATTAACTATATTACTGAATGTGTGCCCCGAAAAAGGAACTAATCCATACCCCGAACCTCCCCAGCCCGTCCCCCAACTGTTCTTGAAAAACCAGGCACCGCTGCTCCACCCAAACAGGCTTTGAATAAATGAGGGCACGGCGTTATTGTCCCATCCAACAAGGAGAACGCAGTGGCCGGAAGCATTTCCCTGAATGTCGATGCTCCATGTGCCGCAAACGGCAAGTGGACCTCGGCACAGCAGGGCTCTTTTGATCTCCGAGACGGGGTCTGTCGAAGAGCTGACTGGTACATGGTGCCAGCCGCTTATCTTCCACCGGCTATGGTAGGAACCAAAGGTGCAATTACAGGGCCTGGCACATTCGTTGCCGGAACAGGAACATACGGGAAAGCAGTCGCCGTCGCCGTTCACACAATTTTGAGACTGATAGGGAAAGGCGGATTCGCCCACGATTTTGTTGCTCATTACATACTGTAAGGCGGATGTGACGAATCCGCCCTCGCAATCGCCAGCTCCGCCGCAGCTCACCAGGTTTTGCTCGGAAAGATCGAGATTGCTGATTTCCACGGCCGGCCCTTGCGCGTTATGCATCGCCTCGACAACGGCAACAGCAGCGAACGCCCAGCAAGATCCACATTGGGCTTGGTCTTTTACGGTGGTGATCCAGTTATCGCCCCCCTGGTTTCGCCAGTCGAAGGAAGCCGGCAGCGTTTGGCTGCAGCACAGATCGCAGGCACGGCAATACCTCCTGTTCATGAAAGAGATGGTTTCGCAATTGTTTTGCTCGGACAATTCGCTAACGATACCCTCAGCGTCGGCGCAGACATTCGTATACAGACAATTGCCGGGCTTTGCGAGTTCGGACGATGGAAAAAACCAGAGGTACTGTTCTATCTCCTGCCCAGCGTCAAGGGCTGGGGTGGCTATACGTGCTTTTTCTATGTATGGGTCGGTCAAATTGTATCGTATCGATAGCGAGGTTATAGAAGCAGAAGCCTGTTTGCTGCCTTTGTTCTTGACCTTCGCTTTCATGGCAAGATTAGGGCCTGTGAACTGCTCATAATGGACGTTTTTTACGGTCAGGTCGGCGCATGAACATAGGAACATGCCGAATATAAAATACAATAGAAATAGTCTTACAATTCTTCCAAACAAAACTTTCGCAACCATGTATCTCCTCCTCCTTTAGGTGTTCACTGCAAACTTATTCCTCTGCGCGTTGGCGCTTCCCCCTATATTATCTTCGCACTCGGCCACCAAGTCGTAATCTAGGATATCCTGGGCTGATCCTGTCCTTCTCCTTGATGCTCGGCAGGCAACAGTCGGAATACCAGTCGAAGTGACCAGCTTTAAGAGCGGCGATTAAATCCTTTAAAACCGTGCCATCGCCTGGGATGCCAGCAGATCTGCTTGAACTCATGCGGCCAGAATCAATACGAGGGGCTTTCAATTTATGATCCTATCCTTTCAGAACTCAACTGCCCGGAGGAGTGACATTGAGTCAAAATTTGGCAAAATCCCTCAAGATTGGGAGGTATCTCTTTAGGATAGTCCTTTGACGCAACCGTGTTTTTTCTCGCATTAATGGCAAACGTTCCCCTTGTTCCTTTTGGCGAAAATTTCAAAACTTCTTTTGTTGTGGATACAGGATACAGTTCTATCCTTTGAAGGAGAGTCAATGAAACCAAAAGAAAATGGATTGGATAACAGAAGGAGCGGGAAAAGGAGCGATGTTGAGCGTGAAAACGATGTTGAGCGTGAAAACGATGTCGAGCGTGAAAACGATGTCGAGCGTGAAAAGGATCAAAACCCGAAAACAGAAGATTAATTTATAAAATATCAAAATAAGGGCGCAAAAACAATCTAATTATACAAACAGTCTTAAGGAAGATAATTCACCATGACTGGGCAACACTTTCCACACTGCCGGCTGAGGAAGCACCGATACTCGTGCCATCGTAATGCACCGGCAGTATAGTTATTTTCGGGGAGTTACCGCGCGCACTGTTACCATCTATACGCTCGATTTAAGGGGGAAATCACAAGATGTAGCAAAGCGATTGCAACCAAAAGTCACCACCCATCGTGCGCGGGGTCTATTTTCGCCGATTTATCGGCCCACCGGAATCAGGTAGAGGGGGTGCTCGTCAGCGTCCAGGGAAAGCACCTTCTGGACCTGGCGATCCCGAAACGCGCCGATGACCACCGAGCCAAGCCCCAGGGCGACCGCCTGAAGACAGACGTTCTGGGCGGCATGGCCGGCTTCCATGTGAACGTAGCGAATCCCCCGCTCGCCGTAACGGCCCAGGGTCCGTTCGTACACGGCGGTGATGACGAACACCACCGGCGCTCCCGCAACCGCCGACTGGTTCAATGCGGCGCGTTGAAGCTCCTGCCGGGGGTCGCTTTTCGTTACTTTTTCCAGGTCATGCCCCGCGGCCCGATATCGATATATGCCCGGCTCGAGGCCGTCGACGTCGCCGACGGCTGCGAGCAGTTCCAGCGGATAGGTGGCGCCGGCAGACGGGGCGGTGCGGTATCGGCGGCGATCGGTCAGGCCCTGGCCGGCCCACATCAGCTGGGCGAGCTGGGACAGGGTAAGGGGCGCGTCGGCAAAGGATCGCACCGACCGCCGCTGGTTCAGGGTGCTCTCCAGCGATTGGGGGCCGTCGGTCCGGGCCGGCGGCAGCTCGATCCGGTGGGGGTCTTCGGCCATGGCGGCAACTCCGCTGCTGAAAAGAAAAAAAAGACAGGCGAGCGCCGGAAGGACTGCGGATAAAATTCTGTCACTCCCGCGAAGGCGGGAGTCCAGCAAAAAGCGCTCTGGATTCCCGCCTTCGCGGGAATGACCAAAAGCAGTACCTGTTCCATTTAACAAGTATTTTTGGACCATACTTTGGGACAAGACACTAACCGGCGCTGACCTGGTGTTTCCCCTTGCCGTTTGCAATCATGTGCCGGTGCAGGCGCCGTGCCCTGAGGCAGAATGCCTCCAGCTTGGCATTGATGAGCTGGGGAAACGGGGATCCATCGCTTTCCACGGCCAGAAACGGCATCGATTCAACCTCCGTGAGCACCGCCCGCAGCCGGCTGTTGGCCGGTTCGGAGGCGAGCTTGTCCTCCCGGTTCATCACTTCGGTGAGGATTGCCTCCGACAGCCGGTTGGGCATGCACCCGAAGGGGCCGATGGCGATGACGCCGCAGACATGGGAGGCCACTTCGGCCAAGGCCCCGCCAACGGTCAGCACCGCCTCTCCGGTCAGTTGAGGGGAGATGAACGGTTCTGCGTGCTTGATGATGCCGCCGACGCTGATCGGTTCGGCATGGATCAGGCCGGAGGCGGACAAGGCGGCCTTGATCCGCTTTTCGTAGCTGACCATGAACTTTTTCTTTGCCAAAAAACCGAGGCGCTCCATTTTGGAAAGACGACGGCCTCCGAGGTTGTTTTCCACCAGGTAGTCCGAATAATGGAGCCATTCTGCCACGGGAGTGCAGACGGTGGCGAATCCCAACTCGGCCAGCTTCCGAACCAGGTGCTGCCGGGACAGGCTGTCTCGGCGAACGAAAATCTCTCCGGTCAGGTTGATGGTCGGCACCGCCGATGGGGGCAGCTTCATGGGGATCTCCCCGAAGCGCTGCGAAGACCTTCGAAGCTGGTGCTCGATGGCGGGAAACTCTCCCTGCTGGATTTTTTCGCGGATTTGCCCGACTTCTTCTTCAAATATCGCCATTGCGGCGGCGGGATCTTTTGCGTTGGCGAGGATCATCGAACGGATGTCTTCCAGCAGGTCGGAGATGACGATGGCCCACCAGGCGTGGAGCTGGAAATCGTTGCCCAGTCCGGCATAGCTGTTGTCCGACGTCAGGGAGAACATGGCCACGTCCGGTATTTCCAGCCGGCGGATCAGGTCTTCCATGAAAATATAGTACTGTCCGAACCGGCAGGGCCCGGAGCCGGTCGCCATGAAATATACGAGGATTTCGTCGTCCCGTTTGTGGTGCCAGACGTAGTTGAGCAAAATGCCGGTGGTCAAAATCAGCGGCAGGCATTCTTTGCAGGAGGTGTTGGCCCGGCCGATTTTCAGCACGGCCTCGTCGGCGGGCGGATGGGCGTATGCATGAAACCCCCGCGCCTGGAAAACCGCCGCCAGCAGGTCGGTGGCAATGGCCCCCATGGAAGGAAACAGCACTGTCACCCGCGGATCGGCCATCGGCAGCACCCGGCCGGAAGAGGTTTCCACCACGGCCCTTTCGTTTTCCAGGCGGACGCGGGCGGGGCGGTGGCCGCTGGGCTTTTTTTGCAATTCCTGGCCGGCGGAAAGCTGCCGGTATGCGGCCACGATGTCTAAAAACGCCTCGATCCTGGTTTCCAGCCCGGCGTCTGCCGTGTGGCTGTCCAGCTCCAGGGTGAGAGACGGCTTTCTGCCCATGATCTCTCGAAAATAGCCGATGACAAACGAGTCCGGCCCGCAGGAAAAATTAGTGATGTAGGTGCCGAACAGCTGGGGGTGGCGTTTCACCTGCCGGGCGGCCTTCAGGATCAGTTCGCCCATTCCCCAGTACATGTGGCGCTTTGAATGTTCGTCTTTCAGGTCGAGAAAATCAAGGGGGACCACCGTCACCCCGCGGGAGGCCAGCTTGTGGGGAATGCCCATGTGGGCCTCGTCGGCGAACGCGTTGTAAGGCCGGCCGAAGATCACCACCGCCGTGCTTTCCGGATCGCTTTCGATCCTGGCCAGCGTCTCTTGGCCGATGCGGATCATCTCCGCCCGGCATTGCCGCTGTCTCTCCAAGGCCTTTTGAAAAGCGGCCTCGGCCTGCCGGCGGCGGATCCCCATCTGCTGGGCTGCCTTGACCAGCGGCTCTCTGGCCGCTGAGAGCCCATCGCAAAGGTCGAGCAGCGGGGCAATCACCCGGGTGCCGGCTTTTTTCAAACGGTTGAGATGGTCTCTGAAGGTGGCTTGAAGGTAATAGGGCTCCCCCTGGACCAGCGGACAGACATAGGCGTTGGAAACCCGGCTCGGAACGTGAACCGAGCGGAAGTGGGGAAGAAAGATGTAGTCCGGACGAGGATCCGCCTGAAGCAGGGAGTGGAAAAAGCCGTGGGCCAGCTCGGCCGGATAGCAGAATGCGGCGTTTCTCTGGTCGATGCCCGCCCTGGAAGGCGCTTCGGCCAATACCGGTTCAAACCCGAGTTCGGCAAAGAATGTCGAATACAGCGGATACAAGGTGCCGACCAGAAAACTTCGGCTGATGGCCACCCGGGGCAAGTCGGTGCGGTTTTCAGCGGGCTTGCCGGCATACGCGTCGAAGATCAGCTTCTGCCGGACCCGGACCAGGTCGAGGTTCTCCACGTCGTAGCGGACGTTTTGTCGCAGATTGTAGTACCGGTTGCAGGCGCCGCCGAACGGATAGGTCCGGCCCTCCACCTCGATCCGGGCGATCTCGCAGCCCCGGTCGCAGCTCTCCTTGCCCCCGCGGCAGGTAAAGGGCTTCTTGTAGCGCACCTCCCGGTCCATCAGGGTTTGAAGGTCGAAGCGGCTGCGCTCCATCAGACCGTTTTCGATTCGCTGCTTGACTTCCAAAGCAACGCCGTAAGCCCCCATCAGTCCGGGTTCGGGCGGGACGATGATCGGCTTGCCCACCAGGGCCGCCATGGCCAGGGGAACGGCGCGGTTGTAGCAGACCCCTCCCTGCATGAAGACTTTTTCCCCGACGGGCCGGTTGCCCTTGACCCGGTTGTTGTAGTTCATGCAGATCGAGTAGACGAGCCCGGCCACGATGTCTTCGTGGGCGATGCCTTCGTGGATGGCGTTTTTGATGTCAGAGGCGATGAAGGCCGCGCACTGGTCGTTGAAATTCGGCGGTCGCCGGCCGGCCACGGCGATGTCGGCGATCTTCTCCATGGGGACGCCCAGGGTTTCAAACGCCGATTCTTCCAGAAACGATCCGGTGCCGGCCGAACACGCCTCGTTCATGGCATAGTCGGAGGGGACGGCGTTGGTGATATAGGTGTATTTGGCATCCTGGCCGCCGATTTCAAAGATCGTGTCCACCTGCGGATCGAAATAGACCGCAGCCGCCGCATGGGCGATGATTTCATTGATCACGCCGTCGGTCAGGGCGTGAAGGCCGGCGATCTGGCGCCCGGATCCGCAGACCCCGAGTCCTTCGATAAGGATCGTTTCCGGGTCGAGCAGACCCTGGAGCTGTTCGAGCAGCGCAGCGTAGCATCTGCGCGAGGCGCCGACCGGGTCTCCGTTGGTGCGCAGGTAGATCGAGGCGAGCATGGCATTGTCGGCGATGCGCAGCAGCACCGCCTTGGTGGTGGTCGATCCGACATCGAGTCCGAGGATGCACCGGTCGCCGGCCGCCGGCCGCCCCATCTGCATCTGTTTGAAATCCACCATCGACGAAAAATCGGCCAGCGGCGGCAGGGCATCGAAGGTGTTCACCTCGGTTTTAAAGAGCCGGTCCATTCCGGGAAACGAAGCGGCTTCATGGTCCAGCGCCCACAATGCGGCCCCCAGGGCCTCGAAGTAGGGGGCCTCTTCCGGGACGATGAGCCCGTCGATCTCCCGGCCGAGGTATTCGACCATCATCCGGTTTCGGGTGGTGCCGCCGGTGACCATGACATGGCGCCGTTCGACCTTTTTGAGCAGCTCCAGGATCTTATTGGCCATCATCATGCAAAGACCGGCGGTGACCCTGGACCGGGGGATTCCCTTGTTGGTGGCGTGGGTGCAGTCGGACTTGCAAAAGACAGAACAGCGGCCGGAAACATGGTACGGCTCTTCGCTGGCCGCCCATTTTGCGGCCTCCTCCAAGGTCACGTCCATGCGGCGGAGCTGCTGCAGAAGAAATTCACCGGTGCCCGAAGCGCACTTGTTGCCCGTGAGCACGTTGGCGATTCGGCCGGAGCCGTCCAGGACGTAGACCATGAAGGTTTCCCCCCCGGCCGACACCACTGCCGGGCAGTCTATGCCGGTGGGCTTGACAAAGCGGTAGGCGTATTCCACGGCCTCCGGTTCGGAGATGGCGCTCAAACGAACGAAATGGCGAAACCGCCGGCCGGTGGCCGCCACCCGGTCAAAGGCGTCCATGTCGATGCTTTGCAGCGCTTTTTCCAGTGTGCGCTTCGGGTTTCCCTCATGGGGAAAGAGCCAGTGGTTTGCCACCCGCTGGTTCAGGTTGCCGTCTGCGTCGGATTCGAGTGCGACGTGAACCAGAGAAACGGTCGAGGCGCCCAGACACAACCCCAGGGCGTTGCCGACAGTCGTTTTTTTCCCAACGGCATCGGTTATCATCTCTGCGTGTCCTGTGTTCCCTTTTTCAGGGGATGAAAACAGTTACGATCGTAAACGGTCAAGTACTTCCCACAGCAGCCTCACCCCGAAGCCCGTACCGCCGGGGCCGCAATAGTCGCCGCCTTTTTTGGTATATGCCGGCCCGGCAATGTCGATGTGGACCCATGGCGTTTCGCCGACGAATTCGGACAGAAACAGCGCTGCAGCGATGGCGCCGCCCCAGCGGGAGCTGCCGATGTTGCGGATGTCGGCAAATTTGCTTTCCAGAAGTTCTTTGTAGTCGTCGGGCAGCGGAAGGCGCCAGCACCGCTCGTGGGTTTCCTCTCCGGCGGCCAGAACGACTTCGGCCAGCCGGTCGTCGCGGGAAAACACCCCGGCGATTTTTTCACCCAGTGCCACGAGGCAGGCGCCGGTGAGGGTGGCCATGTCGAGGATCATGTCCGGCCGGTAGCGGTCGATCACATAGGCCATGGCATCGGCCAGAACCAGCCTTCCTTCGGCATCGGTGTTCCCGATTTCAACGGTCTTGCCGGTGTAAGCGGAAACGATATCCCCGGGCCGGGTTGCCGCACCGGAGACCATGTTTTCGACCATCGGCAAAGCGGCCACCACCCGGATCTTCGGCTTCAGCCGGGCCGCGGCCAAAAGGGCGCCGGCCACCGCTGCGGCACCGGCCATGTCCGCCTTCATGCCGTCCAAGGAATTGGAGGGCTTCAGGTTGTAGCCGCCGGTATCGAAGGTGATGCCTTTACCCACCAGCGCGACCGTCTTTTCCGGATTTTTCGGCGCGTAGTCGAGCAGCACCATGGCTGGAGGATTTTCACTGCCGGCGGCCACGGCCAGCAGGGCCCCCATCTTATTTTTTTTTAAAGTTTCTTTTTCCTGGACCTCCACTCGGAGGCCTGCCGATTGGGCCCTTTTTTTGACTGCTGCGGCAAGCAGCGCCGGGGTCTTTTCATTGGAAGGATCCGAAACCCACTCCCTTGCCAGGCAGGCTGCTTCACATACGGTCTGCACCGTTTCGGGAAGCGCTGAAAACGCTTCGGCCACACCCGGTGAGGTGCGAAAGTAAATCGTCTGAAGCGGATTTTTCTTGGGATCGGTCTTGAAGCGGTCGTAGATGTGGTTGGCCAGACAGGCCCCCTCCATGAGCGCCTTGAGCAGCGACCGGGTATCGAGCCCCAGTTTCTGGGGGGCGGGTGCTTCCAGGCAGAGGGAATCAAGCCGCCAGTCGATGGCTGTTTTTACGGCTTTGCCGGCGAAGCTCCGAAGCGTCTCGGCATCGACTTTGTCTTTGGGGCCGATGCCGAAAACGATGACCCGACGCACATTGAACCGGGGCGGGTCATAAAGATGAAGCTCTTTTCCGGATTTTCCGATAAACTCCTCATATCCCAAGGCGCGGCGCACCAACGAGGCCACAGGCCCCCTCGGGTGGATCGAGGCGTCTTCACAGACAGGCACTGCCAGAGTTTCGGCGGGCAGGTTTCGCAAGTCGGCCGCAGTCAGCTTCAGCACAGCAGGCTCCCTTCGTTCGGGCTGAATCGGCGAATGAAACCACTACGACAAAGTATAGATGATTTTCCGGGGAAGCTCAAGACGCCTCTTGCCGTCTCCCTCGTCTGAAGCTTCGCCATTAGCCATTTGATTCGGTCTGGGCCATCGGCGATTGGAGTTTCCGTGCCAGTTCTTCCGGGTCGGTTACCGGTGCATCGCAGCTTTGCCCGCTGCACACGTAAGCGGTTGCCCCGTCTTTTTTCAACGCCATGCCACGGGTAAAGGACGCCACCCTGGCCAGGGTTTCAGCGGTGTCCTCGTCCTTGACGATGACCGCGTCGGCGGCAATCATCCGGCTTCCGGCGGCCTTCAGCATTGCCTGGGTGTCGGGGTGGTCCCGGCGGCCGGTGATGACGATTTCCCGGCTTGGATACAGCAGGCAATCCAAACCTGTCAGCATCTGGGTAAAGGCCGTCGGCTGAATTCCCACGGTGCCGGCCACCGAAGCAGCAAGCTTGCGGGCCCGCTGCTCCCATTGCGGATCGCCGGTGATCCGGGACAAAAAGACAAGATTGCTCAACGATACCGAGTTGGCCGAGGGAAGGGCCCCGTCGTAGAGTTCCTTGGGGCGCACCGGAAGATCGGCAGCCCCTTCTGCAGCCAGAAAAAACCCGCTGTTTTCTTTGTCCCAGAAATCATCGACCATTTGCCGCTGAAGGACCAGGGCGTGTTCAAGAAAGAACGGATCAAAAAAGGTGCGGTACAGTTGGAGCAGGCCTGAAATGAAAAAGGCATAGTCGTCTGCCATGGCCGGGATACCGGCCTCTCCGTCCCGGGACCGATGAAGCAGGCGCCCGTCTTTTTCCCGCATGGCGGCGAGGATGTATTCGGCGGCGGCCCGGGCGGCCCGGCCGCATTCGGGGTTGGCCAGAATCCGGCTTCCGGCGGCAAGGGCCGCAATCATCAGCCCGTTCCAGTCGGTGAGAATCTTTTCGTCTCTCAAGGGGCGAATGCGGCGGGCTCGGGCGGCTAATAGGGCTTTCCTGATTTTTTCCCACTCGTTTTCCATCTGCTGCTCGGTGCATCCCAGCCGCCGGGCCCAGCGGTGGAGAGGGTCGGTCAAATACAGGATATTGGCCCCGGTCCTTTTCCCGGTGGCCTCCTCGGAAAAGTTGCCCTTGTGTTCCAGACCCAGAACCGGCTCCCAGCGGCGGGACAGCGCTTCGTCTCCTACGGCGTTTCGAAACGCCTCCACGGTCCAGACATAAAACTTGCCCTCTTGTCCTTCGCTGTCGGCGTCTTCAGCCGCGAAAAAACCACCGCCGGGGGAGGTCATGTCCCGAAGCACATAGGCGAAGATCTCCTCGGCGGTCTGCAAAAAGAGTCGATTCCCGGTCATTTGTCCCGCTTCGAGGCAGGTCCGGGCCAGAAGGGCCTGGTCGTATAGCATTTTTTCGAAGTGGGGCAGAAACCATTTCCGGTCGGTGGCGTACCGGTGAAAACCGAATCCGACGTGGTCCCAGATGCCGCCGTGGCGCATCGCCGACAGGGTTTTTTTCACCATTTGAACCGCCCGGCGGCTGGCGGTGCGATGGCCGTGCAGCAGCAGAAAGGTCAGGCGGTGGGCCGTGGGAAACTTCGGTGCCGAGCCGAAGCCGCCGTTGTCTTCGTCGAAGGTCTTGTCGAGCTGTTCGAAGGCCGCATAAAAGATGCCGCTGTCGGGCAGCGCCGATGGCTGGAAGCGAAATGCCCCGCCCAGGTGGCCGGAGATGCCTTCGGCCGACTCGATCAGCTTTTTGCGATCGCTTTGCCACAGCTCCTTTACCCGGAGGCTGATGTCGATCAAACCGGGCCGTCCAGGGAGGCTTTGTTTGGGCAGGTAGGTGGCGGCAAAGAACGGTTTCCGATCCGGGGTCAAAAATACGGTCAGGGGCCATCCCCCGCTTCCGGTGAGCATCTGACATGCCGTCATGTAGACGGCGTCCACGTCGGGGCGCTCCTCTCTGTCCACTTTGACGGGGATGAAAACGTCGTTGAGCACCCTGGCCGCGGTGTCATCTTCGAAGGATTCGCGCTCCATCACATGGCACCAGTGGCAGGTGGCGTACCCGATGGAAAGAAAAATCGGCTTGTCCTCGGCCGCCGCCCGGGAAAACGCCTCGTTTCCCCACGGATGCCAATCGACCGGGTTTTCGGCGTGCTGCTGCAGATAAGGACTTTTTTCGAGCGCAAGGCGGTTCTGTGTCATGGGTCGCTCCTTTGCCGCCGCTGCGTGCACGTTATCGGTTGTTGTCCAGATGGGCGTACGGCGGACGGGTCTGAAGCCGTGGATCGCTTACCGGAAGTCCCACCGTGAAATGGTACATGGATTGAAATCGGCTGCCTTCGATGCCGGCCAGTTCGTGTACGGCGTCGTCGAAATAGCAGCCGATGCCGGTTCCCCGCACTCCCCGGGCTTCGGCCTCCAGGTACATCACCTGCCCGATCATGCCGCTTTCCCAGAACAGCCGGCGATAATGCCACGGCGCTGTGTGCAGCACATCCTCGAAGCGGGCGATCATGGCCAGGGAAAAAGCGCCGTCTGCGGCGATGTGCTGGTGGCAGGAAACCCGCATGGCGATCCGACGAAAATCGCCGGGCTCCAGGGCAAACAGGGGGAAATTAGGTTCGACAAGGTCCCATGAAAAATGAGGATGAAACGCGCCGCGCAGCAGGTCGCCGTGGGCGGGGTTGCGAACCAGCAAATACATTCCGGAATCGAGCCCCTCGATGCGATGGGCGAAAATCAGCAGGTGCACCTCCGGCGGGCCGAAGGCGGCGTCGAAAGGAGGCGTGTTCGGCCGGGGCCGGGTCTTGTCGAGCATGGCCAGAAACTGTTGCCGGGGAAGGACAAATTCCGGATTAAAATCCAGGGCGCTTCGCCGCCGGCGGATCGTTTGGGCGGCGGAAAGCAATGCCCCCGGATCGTCGATAAAAGCGGCGGCAGGAAGCGGCGCCGTGTGTGCACCGCCCTCCGGCCTTCGGGTGCTGCGCGCGACTTCTAAAATGGCCGGCCAGCGAACCTGTTTTGAGCTCAGGTGATTGGGCCGGCCCGAGAGGGGAAGCGACGAAAATTCCGAGATAATCTCATCGGGCAGATCCGGTGAGGGGACGGCGGCGTCCGCCGGATGAACCGCGCACAACAAATCTGCGTGTTCTTCCTGCTCCGGAGGCCAGTTGATCTGATCGAAGCCAAGCACCTGCTCGACCTGCCGGTCGGACATCGCAAAAAGCGGCGTCACCTTCCAGCCGAGCAGGGCTGCTGAAAACGATGCCGCCGCCAGGGCATGGCCGGCATCGTGCTGGCAGTATCGAAAGGCCCGTTCCCCGTATTTCCAGGATTCCCGCCAGAATACGCTCGAAAGCCCCAGTAAAAACCCGGCTGCGCCCAGATGCGCCTCGACCTGTTGCCAGAGACGGTCAGGGACCCGGGCCAGGGGTTCTAGGGCATGGAGAAGCGGGCTGTAGTGGTAGCGGCCGGCCGGACGATCTCCGACCGGCGGAAGAATCAAATGGGCTTCCGTGGGGTGCAGGTTGCCGCTGGAGGGATTGATGCGCAAAGACCAGCGGCTGGCGCCGGCAATTTTCCATGCGGACAGGGCTAGGCAAAGCTCCAGAAAGCCGCCGACTGTTTCCCGGTCCACAGGCCGCGTCCGGTGGCGGCTTCGCAGATAGAGACCGTCGTGGTCCCCGCCGGGTTCTTCAGTCAGAAACGGCAGCGGCTCCGGTTCGCATCCTTCGTAAAATCGAAACGGATTCGGCTGGTTTTCCCAATCCATGTACCCCGGAGACCGGGCATACCGATCGAACCGGTGCTTGGACCGCTCGTGATAGCGAACCGTGGCCTCAAAGGCTGATGCGTCTCTTTTGTCATCCATCGTTGCAACATAAGATGAATCCAAAAAGGATCAAGGGCTCCAACGCCGGAAGCGCAGGCTGGGCTGAACTTGTGAAGCCCAACATTTTCATTCTACTCTCCGAATTCGCCTTCCTCGTTATTGAGGCCGGCTCCCCAATCGGCCGCCAGCCATCCTTTTGTGAAAAAATAGGTGCGACCCGCTGGCTTTGAATGTCGATAATGCAATTGCGTAGAAACGGGTTTTTTCGGCGGGTAATTCGTTGTTGGGCTTCGCTGCGCTCAGCCCAGCCCACGAGTCCGGCCTATGGGTTTGGGGCTCAGACCACTGCAGTGGAAATGGGGTCAGGTCTTGAATGATCAGAACTAAGCGTTTAATCATGAATGTGACATATCAAAACCTGACCCCATTTTTCTAAGCCGGGCAGAATTGGCGTCTTTTGGGTGAATAGGCCAGCAATTATTCATGGCTACCGTCTTCACATTTAGGGCGCGCAAAGCCAGTGTGACCGACTTTAAGGAATAGAGATTGCCGGGTAATTCCTCCCGGCATGGACGATATTGACGGCATTGGAGGAGTTCAGGGTTGCCGAAAAATTCCCTCCGATACCCTCGAATTCGACCGTGCCAAGGGTGTTTCCAGTCTGACGGTCGATTACCAGCGCTTTTTTCTGCACACCGGCAGCCGATGCCACTATCGCAATAAATACCGTTCCGTCAGGGCTTCGGTAGAGGTCCGGAGCTACGCTCCCATGTTCTCGAGTTCCGGAGGAATTGACAATGACAGCGGTGAAGTAATCGAATGCTTTTGAAAAGCTCACGCCGTCGTCAAGCCTGAGGAATCGAAACGCCAGAACATGAGAGCTGTTGTCAAGAGCGTTCGCATCCAGGACGATTCCGGTGGAACAGAGGCTGAACCCAGCGCCCCCGGCGCCTATCCAGACATATGGCGTGGCTCCCGGATAGGGGGTCATCAAGGGGGTATCCTCCTGGAACGGAATCGTGCTTCCAATTAGCCTATTGTCGGCGGTGCGCCGATAGCTTGCGACGTACGAGCCGGTCACATCGAGCTGTACTTCTCCGGTCGGACAGGTGCGCGGCGAGTCTCTACGACCCTGGATGTCGTTAGTGATATCGATAAAGCTGCCTGGAGACCGTGCGACGGAAAAAGGGACATGGTTCGTCGCTACATTGTTGACGGTAACGAAGAGCTGTGTGGGGCCGTAGTTCGCGTTTTCCGGAACCTGTAAGTTAACGCTGCTGGACGTACACGACACAGGCACGACGTTTACCCCGGCGAGGGTCACGACGTTGTTCGCACAGTTGGAGTCAAAGCGGGTACCTTGAACCGTGATGCCGGCTCCCCGAGCAGCCTTACTTGGAGAAACCCCGGTTACGGTCGGACGGGTCACCATGACCGTGAACGTCGCATGATGTGCAGTTCTCGGTTGCGATGTACCAGAGAGCGTTCCATTGCCTGAGCCGGCGCTCGCGTTGGTCGCTGCGGATAACGTGAAGACCTCAGATGCGCCGGTGACGGTTGAAGATGCCGGGGAAACGGTAAGGCCTGGCGCCAGCCCTCCCACATTGACCTCTACCGGTGCGGTGAAAGTACCGAAGCGAGTTACTTGGACGGTAAGCGGTGCGGAGCCGCCCGCGGGGAGTTCAACCGTATGCGGATTGGCGCTGACGGAGAATGCACGCGTCACGGTGAATGTCTGCTGAACAGTTTTGTCGGAGGGATTGGAGGCGCTTGGGCACCATGTCGAGAACGAGTTGGGCCGCCAATACGGAATGGTCCATTTTACGACGTAACTTTCGCCCTGGTGAAAGCTTTCTGAGTCGGGGATGGGAGTTTTCCACCACGATGTCTTATAAAATTTGATTTCACCCGACGTCATCGTCGGACTGGGAGCGTCGATCCACGTGCTCGAATTGGATAGCCGGAACTGCACGCTTTCAGGCGATTTCCATGTACAGAGGCGCGTGAGGACTACCGCAGTGGCGGTTTTGGGGCTCCCTTCAACTAGATCTCCGGCGCGGGGCCCGATGACCGGTGCGCATGCAGCGACGGCCAAAAGTGTCGCAATTCCGACGGCATTGCAAACGATGCGGATCATGTTGGAATTCATCATCAAATACACCAATGACCTGTTCATGATAACGCCTCCTTTCTTTTCAATTCAAATATCCTAAGCCGGACTGCACCGCTGCCAAGCGCCCTGTAAATGGTGCCCCCGCGTGGATGGAACTCGGATATCTTACCCCCTGCGGCGGAAGATGTAAGACTCATCTTCGCCCATCAGGCAGCTTTAGCCTGTGACATCCGGGTGCATGATGGCGGCAAGCTTTCGGATTTCTTTTTCTGGGGGCATGGAGTCCGCCTTTCATGAAATCCGTTCATGAAAAGCCAAATTCGAATTTGCAGGTTTCAGTGTCGAAATAAGGGGAGGAGCTTCCGAGGGAGGATGTTCAAGCCTGTAGAAAATTTTAATAATTATATCAGGTCTGGATTAAAAATCAATCGGCTATAGTCATCGTCGTTGTGGCGCGGGCATCTTGCCATCATTCCCACCGATGTTATGGGAGAAAAGCACCACAATATCTCGCAGTTGTGCCAAGCCTTGGAAAAACGGCTGACTATCGAGAACAATCATCCAAAGGCCATTGCATGTAAAATCACCGTCTCCCTGCGCCGCCCGGCGCACAAGGGGGCATGTGGCATAGCGGCTCAACAGCTCAGCAGCTACCGGCTACTCAGTGCCTCTTTGATCCGTTCCATGGCGCGGTCGACGTTTTTGCGGCTGTTAAAGGCGCTGATCCGGATGAACCCTTCGCCGCAGGGGCCGAAGCCGACCCCGGGGGTGCAGACCACGCCGGCGCGGCTCAGCAAACGGTCGAAA